>Ga0208014_1000495_pt1 | contig 15842 bp, 15 predicted proteins | sample 25_taG_FD_184099 | JGI IMG/M metagenome (GOLD analysis project Ga0208014, IMG submission 184099) | Marine viral communities from Cariaco Basin, Caribbean Sea - 25_WHOI_OMZ (SPAdes) (version 2) | ecosystem: Environmental > Aquatic > Marine > Oceanic | place: Caribbean Sea: Cariaco Basin...
AAGTTTTGATAACTTCCTATCAAACCTGCTCTCTGGGCTAATCGCCTACAGCTTCTTTCCTAAAAAACCTTCCTTAAACCTGGAAATTATAGAGCAAAGGTTATCTGCTTAAGTCGAACTCACGTTAAAGTAGATAAACATCTCATTATCAGAAACTTTTTTAGATGAAGTACATGGAAAATTGTTGAAGAGCAAATAGGCGGTATGTGCTGTAAGAATTCAGCAACAATATTAACAAAAGGTCAAGCTAATTTACCTCAATGTCTTTTAATTTTAGTTGTAGCGTGATATTGCCCTGAAATTCATTTTCTTCAATAGAATAGGCAGCCTTGACCTTTTTCCCTTCACTTACCAACTCACACTTCTTCCCCAAATCAAACCCTATGGCGCCAAAGCTGCGATCATTTCCCTTCTGATAAAACCTGGCTTTCAGGTGCTTGTCATCTCCGCCAACACAGCGGGCGTAACCGGTATCCCGCAAATTTTTTGACATAAAAACAGGAGACATATTGCCGGGCCCAAATGGTGCAAACTGTTTAAGGATCCTATAGAACTTATCTGTAATATCACCGAGTTCTATTTCGGCATCAATCTGAATTTCGGGAGTTAGCAGGCGGGGATCTATTGTAGCCGAAACCACTTCTTCAAATTTTTTCTTGAAATTCTCATATTGATCAGAGAGCAGTGTTAAGCCTGCCGCATATTTGTGACCTCCAAATTGTTCAATGAATTCACTGCAGCCCTCCAAAGCATCATACACATCAAAACCACTGACAGAACGTGCCGATGCCGCAAGTTTTTCACCGCTGCGGGTAAACACCAGGGTAGGGCGGTAATAAGTTTCGGTAAGCCTCGATGCCACGATCCCAATCACCCCTTTATGCCAGGTCTCCCGGTAAACTACTGTGGTCTTTCTCTCCTGTTCGCAAAGTTCGTCAATCTGGGCAAGTGCTTCTTCAGTAATGACTTTATCTGTCTCTCTTCGGCTGGTGTTGTACTCTTCAATTTCGGCTGCAAATATTTTTGCCTGCACACTATCTTCTTCAGTAAGCAGGTTAACGGCGTGTAGCCCGTGCTTCATCCTTCCGGCTGCATTGATGCGGGGCGCAACTATAAAAACCACATCTGTAAGGGTGAGTTGTTCCTTCTTCACCTGTTCGAGGATTGCACCAATTCCTGCACGGGGAGCGACATTTATTACCTGCAGGCCATGATAGGCAAGTATCCGGTTTTCTCCGGTAACCGGCACTATATCGGCCCCAATAGCTGTAGCAACCAGGTCAAGGTATGGGATGAGCACTCCAAATGGCTCTCCCCGCTTTTGGTTTAGAGCCTGCAACAGTTTGAAGCCCACGCCACATCCGCAGAGTTCCTTATAAGGGTATTCACAATCTTCTCTTTTGGGATCCAGTACAGCTACCGCCTTTGGTATTTCTGCCCCCGGCCTGTGATGATCACAAATTACAAAGTCAATGCCCTTTTCACTGGCATAGGCTACTTTTTCAATAGCTTTAATTCCGCAATCGAGGGCAATGATGAGGCTAATGTCATTATCGGCTGCAAAATCTATCCCTTTATAAGACACACCGTATCCTTCTTCATAACGGTCGGGGATATAGGTCACAACGTTTGGGTAGATTCTTTTTAGATAAGAAGAAACCAATGCAACACTCGTGGTGCCGTCTACATCATAATCTCCAAAGACCATGATATTTTCCCCTTTTTGAAGGGCAAGCTCGATCCTGCTTACCGCTGCTTCCATATCTTTCATTAGAAAAGGATCGTGGAGGTCTTCGAGACTGGGACGGAAGAATTTTTTGGCTTCTTCAAATGTTTCTATGCCGCGCTGAACCAGCAATGAAGCTATTGGTTTTTCTACACCTAAAGCTTCCTGCAGATGTTCAACTGTTGAAGGATCGGGTTTAGGTTTAAGTGTCCAGCGCATAGAGTTTTTTTTCAAAAATACTGATTGTTCTTTATTATTTACGTCCTACAAACCGGCCTCATCGAGAACCTGAAGGAAAATCTGACACCGAAATTTCACAGTTCTAAAGATTCATTCAGCCAATTAATTATTTCTTTATTAATTTAATTGAAAATTATACTGAATGAAAAAGATCCTCTTATTCGCCATCGCACTGATATTCCTGGCCTGCGAAAATATAACTTCAGTAGAAACAGAAGCACCTGAAAAAACACTTTCCATTTCAAAAGCCGATACTCTTGAGCACCTGCTTTCAAAAGTAATACCCACTGAAGGTGGCTTCAGTATTTCAGAGCAGGCAGCACATGCGGTTCTGAGTGAAATTCAGCACCGCGAGCAAGGCATCTTCTATGTTTACGCTCCAGAAGCCGGATTTATTGGGACCGAAGTTGTAAAGATCAAAAGGGCTGACTCTAACGGAGCCGAAATTTTTTCTGAAACAATCACCACGCTCAAAATCGAGGTCGCAGAGTAGCTATTTATTCCCTGCAACAACAACCACAATCTCTCCTTTAGGAGGTTTGGTCTCAAAGTGCGCAAGCACTTCAGCTGCTGTTCCTCTCACGGTTTCCTCATGTAGTTTGGTGATCTCCCGGGATACCGACACCTGCCTGTCTTCTCCAAAGAATTCTTTTATCTGGCTAAGAGTTTTAAGAAGCTTGTGCGGCGATTCATATAATATTATGGTACGGGTTTCCTGCGCCAGCAATTCCAGCCGGGTTTGTCGTCCTTTTTTTACCGGTAAAAAACCTTCAAAAACAAATTTATCATTGGGCAACCCACTGTTCACAAGGGCAGGAACAAAAGCAGTGGCACCGGGCAAACAATCTACTTCGAGCCCTGCTTCAACACAGGCCCGGGTGAGTAAAAATCCGGGGTCACTAATGGCAGGAGTCCCGGCATCACTAATTAACGCCACAGTTTTTCCATTCTGAATTTGCCGCACCACATTTTCAACCGTTTTGTGTTCATTGTGCATGTGGTGGCTCTGCATGGGTGTATTTATCTCAAAATGTTTTAGCAGTTTTCCGCTGTTGCGGGTATCTTCAGCTAAAATGAGATCTACTTCTTTGAGAACCCTAATGGCACGAAAAGTAATATCTTCAAGGTTGCCAATAGGCGTGGGCACAAGGTATAGTTTCGCCATAGAAACTTATTCGAAGTTCTTTTCAACTATAGCCAAAAACCTGCTTTCATAGTCTTCTTTTCCCTCCCAGTTATTATAGTCGGGCTTGACCATGTTTGCGACAAAATTAAAGGCTTCTTCCTTAGTCCTTATAGTAATGAGTTGAGACAACACCCTGTTATAATCTGATGTACTCCCGTCAAAAAGGTGCTTTACAAAGGCCATTCTGTCGTTAAGTCCAATATTGATACCTTTCTTGAGCCTGTCATTGAGGGATTTTGGTTTTTCCTGGGCAGAACCCTGTCTTTTCACCGGTTCAAACTGCGGCAGGTTATCATAATGCACTCCCCCAATATCGCTCATATCGTTCTTCTTGTAATTGCGCGGTTCTACATGTGCAAAGAGATCGTCAACCTGCTGAGTCTCCGGTGGCATCTGGGCAACAATATCCTTGATCTTTTCGGTATTTGGCTCGGTAATCTCTTCAGAATCGTTGTATTCAAGTCCGGTAGGGTTATACTCGTCCGGTTCTGGAGCATCTTCTTCCTGCACCGGCGGCACCGATTCCTTCTTTTCTTCGGAAGCTTTAACCGGAGCTTCTTTTTCTTTTGGAGCCTCTACTTTTTGAGCAGTTTTTACTACTTCCTGCTCTCTTATTTCTGAAGCCGTGTAGAGATTAGATTCGGTAAAATTGTAGACGGTAAGCTTTTCGTATAATCTCCTGGCAAGTTCTTTTAATTCCCCGGTCGCGACCTGGTCCTGATCTTTTAAAAGAGCAACTTTTTCGGCCAAAGCTACTAATTCTCCTTTCAATTGCTTTTTCATAACTTTCATTCTTGCAACTCGAATACGGTTGTATTTTTAATAAATTTGTGTCACCTTTATCAAAAGCGAAGTCTGCTTTTTGGTCTTGAAAAATACAAAATGTTTCTTGAAAATACAGTAAATCATAAAGAGCAATTTGGGTGGATTGAAGTTATATGCGGCTCGATGTTCTCTGGGAAGACCGAAGAGCTGATTCGCAGACTCAAGCGCGCCAAATTTGCCAAACAAAAGGTCGAAATCTTTAAACCGGCCATAGATACCCGCTACAATGAAGAGATGGTGGTGTCTCACGATTCCAACGAAATAAGGTCCACCCCTGTTCCTGCTGCAGCCAATATCAGGTTACTGGCCGATGATTGCGATGTGGTGGGCATTGATGAAGCCCAGTTCTTTGACGAAGAAATCGTCTCTGTATGCAATGATCTTGCAAACAGGGGGGTAAGAGTGATCGTTGCCGGACTGGATATGGATTTTAAAGGCAACCCCTTTGGGCCTATGCCCAATTTAATGGCCACTGCCGAATATGTCACCAAAGTACACGCCGTTTGCACCCGTACCGGAAACCTCGCCCAATACAGCTACCGCAAGACTTCAAATGAAGACCTGGTAATGCTGGGAGAGACCGAAGAATATGAGCCTTTGAGCCGCGGAGCTTTTTACAAAGCCCGGTTAAGAGAAAAGCTAAAAAATTTCGAGGTTACAGAACCCGAAGAATTAAAAGACACCAAAAGAAGTGAACATGCCGAAAGCCAGGGAGACCGTACTTGAAATAAATCTTGATGCCTTAGCGCACAACTACAATTACATTAGGTCAAAACTCGATGAAGATGTAAAATTTATGGCCGTGGTCAAGGCCTTTGGCTACGGAAGCGATGTAGCCGGCATAGCCCATAAACTCGTGGAGCTGGGCGCCGACTATTTTGCGGTAGCTTATACTTCTGAAGGTATTGCCTTAAGAGAGGCCGGAATTGAAGCCCCTATCCTGGTTCTTCACCCTCAGTCATTCAATTTTGAAGCTGTTATTGAAAATTGCCTGGAACCAAGCCTTTACAGCAAGTTTGTTTTAGAAGAATTTATCAAAACTGCTGAAGAAAAAAATCAGAAAGAATATCCTGTACATATTAAGTTCAACACCGGACTTAACCGCCTTGGGTTTTCAGAAAAAGAGACCGATGTAGTGAAAGACCTGCTCACAGCTACCACTGCAGTTAAAGCGAAATCATTCTTTTCGCATCTAGCCGCAAGTGAAGACTGGAAAGAACGGGAGTTCACCCTCATGCAGATCCACACTTTCAGGAAAATAGCTGTTAAATTATATGACGATTTAGGCTACAGGCCAATGCTGCACATTTGCAATACCTCTGGGATCATTAATTATCCTAAAGCCCATTTTGACATGGTGCGATCGGGGATTGGACTTTATGGGTTTGGAAATGATGAGCCCAATGATGAAAAGTTAAGGCCAATTGGAACGCTTAAAACCATTGTCTCACAAATCCATGTGCTGGAAAAAGGCCAGTCCCTGGGCTACAACCGTGCTTTTATAGCCGAAAAACGCACTAAAACAGCCACGCTCCCCATTGGTCATGCCGACGGTATTAACAGGCAGTACGGCAATGGCCGCGCCGGGGTAACTATTAATGGCAGCTACGCCCCAATTTTAGGAAATGTTTGTATGGACATGGTTATGGTCGATATTACCGGAATTGACTGTAAAGAAGGGGATGAAGTTATTGTTTTTGGAGAAACTCAACATGCAACTGCCTTTGCTGAAAAGGGAAATACTATCTCCTACGAATTGATTACCGGCATCTCCCAAAGAGTGAAAAGAGTGCTTATTACAGATTAATTCATACATTTAGGTTACTAACTTAAAAATCTAATTATGGCATTCTTTAAGGATTTCAAGGCTTTTCTAATGAAAGGCGACATTATTGCCCTTGCTACCGCCGTAGTTGTAGGAGGTGCTTTCAATAAAATAGTTTCTTCTGTGGTAGCCGATATCATCATGCCCCTCATAGGTGTTATCACCGGGGGAGTTGATTTTTCACAGAAATTCATTTCTCTTGACGGTAACGAATACGAAAGCCTGGATGCCGCAAAAGAAGCCGAAGCCGCAGTGCTCACCTATGGCAATGTTATTCAGGCTATTATTTATTTTGTGATTGTGGCCTTCTTTATTTTCCTGGTTTTACGGGCTTATGAAAGAACCAAGACTGCGAAAGAAGCTCCAAAAGTCACAGAACCTAAAGGGCCTTCACAGGAACAGCTGCTTACCGAAATTCGGGATGAATTAAGGAAAAAGAACATCTAAAAATGCCATTTTTGGAACCTATGTATCACAGCATAAGCAAGAAAGAAATATTTTTGCGATAAGATAACGCACTTTAAAACACGTAGTAACCGCTACGCTACATATCCTAACCCTAAACCCCCGGAACCACCGGAGGTCTTTTTTCATTGCAACCCTTCATATTTAACAAACTGTACAAAGTGGTTATAAAAAGTCATTTGAGGCAGAATTTCTTTGCGTCTACTATTTTTATTATTTGTAGTACAATACATTTGTATAAAATATCAGGACGAGCAGGAAATGGAGACTCACAGGTTTCCGAAGCCTGTGAGATCTTTAAATCAATATAGCATGAAAATAGCAGTTGTAGGCGCTACCGGGATGGTGGGCCAGGTAATGTTAAAAGTATTGGCAGAAAGAAACTTCCCGGTTACCGAATTGCTTCCGGTAGCTTCAGAAAGATCTGTAGGCAACAAGATAAGCTTCAATAACAAAGAATATGAAGTGATTGGACTGGAAGAGGCTGTGGCACAAAAGCCAGATATTGCCCTTTTTTCGGCCGGCGGTGAAACTTCCCTTGAATGGGCACCAAAGTTCGCAGAAGCAGGTACTACCGTCATAGACAATTCCTCGGCCTGGAGAATGCATCCGGAAAAGAAACTAATTGTGCCCGAGATCAATGCTTCAGAATTGACTTCCGAAGATAAAATTATCGCAAATCCCAACTGCTCTACCATTCAAATGGTAATGGCACTTGCCCCTCTTCACAAGGAATACGGTATTACCCGCGTGGTGGTTTCGACTTACCAATCTATTACAGGCACTGGCGTAAAAGCCGTACAGCAGCTAGAAAATGAATACAAAGGCGAACAGGGAGAAATGGCTTATCCATACCCTATTCACCGTAATGCCATTCCGCAGTGTGACGTTTTTGAAGAAAATGGCTACACCAAAGAAGAGATGAAACTCACCAACGAGACCAAAAAGATCCTGAAAGACAACGCTGTAGAAGTTACAGCAACCGCTATACGTATTCCGATAGTGGGCGGGCACAGCGAATCTATAAATGTCACTTTTAGCAGGGATTTTGATGTTAATGACGTTCGAAGACTGCTTAAAGAGTTTCCGGGAGTCACCGTCCAGGATAATACTGATGTAAACACTTATCCCATGCCTATTTATGCCGAAGGTAAAGACGATGTTTTTGTGGGGCGCATAAGGAGAGACCTCTCTCAGGCTAATTCGCTCAACATGTGGATCGTAGCCGATAACCTTCGGAAAGGTGCTGCCACCAATGCGGTGCAAATCGCCGAATACCTGGTAGATAACAAACTTGTTTAAAATATGAGGTGCCAAAAATGGCATTTTTGAAGAGTAATAATTTAAAGGCTGCATATTTCTTGTGCAGCCTTTCTTATATCTTTTAATGAGAAAATTACCTATTTTAGGACCTCTTAAACTACTGATAAATGAATAGAATATTAATTACTGCCCTGGCTGCCGGAGCTTTGATCTCCTGCGGAAGTTCACAACAACCTGAACCTGCCCCCGGGACAACCACACAAACCCCATCTACTGCTTTGGAATATCCCACCACCCGAAAAGGTAATACCGTAGACACTTATTTTGGCAACGAGGTGAAAGACCCATACCGCTGGCTCGAAGATGATCGCAGCGCAGAGACCGAAGCTTGGGTAAAGGCACAAAATGAAGTCACTTTTGAATATCTCAACCAGATTCCCTTCAGGGAAGAACTAAAACAAAGACTTACCGAGCTCTGGAATTACGAGAAATTAAGTGCACCAAGTGAAGAAGGTGGCTGGATCTACTTCAGCAAAAATGACGGACTCCAAAATCAAAGCGTTATTTACCGCAAAAAATCGGAAAATGCCACGCCCGAAGTATTTTTAGATCCGAATAAATTCAGTGAAGACGGCACAACTTCTCTCTCCGGAATGAGTTTTTCTGAAGATGGAAAAACCCTTGCTTACAGTATTTCTGAAGGTGGAAGCGACTGGAGAAAGATCATTGTTATGGATGCCGAAACCCGCGAAATCAAAGAAGATACTTTGATTGATGTAAAATTCAGCGGCCTTTCCTGGAAAGCCAATGAAGGTTTCTACTATTCAAGTTATGACAAACCTGAAGGAAGCGAACTTTCAGCAAAAACAGATCAGCATAAACTTTATTACCACAAACTCGGCACGCCACAGAGTGAAGATAAAGTGATCTTTGGCGCTACTCCCGAGCAAAAGCACCGTTATGTAGGCGGGAGTGTTTCAGAAGATAACCGCTACCTGTTCATCTCGGCCAGGACTTCAACTTCGGGAGGTAAATTATTTATGATGGATCTCGCAGAAGACAATCCTTCTATTGATACCATAGTAGGCCATGAAGACAGCGAAAGTTATGTAATGGACAACCGCGGCAGCAAACTGTTTATCGTGACCAATCTTGACGCGCCAAACAGAAAGATCGTTACTGTAGATGCCGCAAATCCGCAGCCCGAAAACTGGAAAGACCTTATTCCTGAAACCGAAAATGTGCTAAGCCCATCAACCGGAGGCGGATATATTTTTACTGAATATATGGAGGATGCCGTTTCAAATGTGAAACAGTACGACTATGAAGGAAAACTGGTAAGAGAAATTGATCTTCCCGGAATTGGAACTGCCGGTGGTTTTGGCGGGGAAAAAGATGAAAAAGACCTTTATTACAGCTTTACAAACTATGTTACTCCCGGTAGCATCTACAAATACAATGTAGAAACCGGAACATCAGAATTGTACAACCGCCCCGAGGTGGCCTTCAATCCTGATAACTATACCAGCGAACAGGTATTCTACACCTCTAAAGACGGTACTAAAGTGCCTATGATCATCACCTACAAAAAAGGGATCGAAATGAATGGGAAGAACCCAACGATCCTTTACGGTTACGGCGGATTCAATATAAGCCTCACCCCTTCCTTTAGTATTGCCAATGCCGTATGGATGGAGCAGGGCGGAATTTATGCCGTACCAAATCTACGTGGTGGCGGGGAATATGGAAAAGACTGGCACGATGCCGGAACTAAATTGCAGAAGCAAAATGTATTTGATGATTTTATTGCAGCTGCCGAATACCTTATTGAAAATAATTACACCTCCAGAGATTACCTGGCCCTTCGGGGAGGTTCTAACGGTGGACTTTTAGTAGGAGCTACCATGACCCAAAGACCAGATCTTATCAAAGTTGCCCTGCCGACAGTGGGTGTTCTTGATATGCTGCGCTACCACACCTTTACAGCAGGTGCAGGCTGGGCTTACGATTACGGTACCGCCGAAGACAGTGAAGAGATGTTCAATTACCTGAAGGGGTACTCTCCTGTTCACAATGTAGAAAGTGGAGAAGAATATCCTGCTACTTTGGTCACTACAGGAGACCATGATGACCGCGTAGTACCGGCACACTCCTTTAAGTTTGCTGCCGAGCTTCAGGATAAACAGGCAGGTGACGACCCTGTATTGATTAGAATTGAGACTAATGCAGGTCACGGTGCCGGTACCCCGGTGAGCAAGACCATTGAACAATATGCCGACATTTTTGGCTTTACACTTTACAACATGGGATTCAACAAACTCCCTAACCCGGTAAAATAATTTTTGTTCAGACCTTTTTAAAGAGGCTGTTTTAAAGTACTTAAATGTTATTCTGAATTTATTTCGGAGATCCTGTGATCATCATTAGAGTCACATGAGACCTGCACCAGGTGCAGATCAACACAAATAAGGCTTTGAGACAGCCTCTTTTTATTATTAAAGCTCTAATTTTACAGCCTTAACCAAACGAAGATGCTAAAGGTCAAAAACCTTTCTTTTGCTTATGGAGCCAAGCCGGTGTTAAAGAACCTCAGCTTTAACATCCAAAAAGGGGAAAATATATCAATCATTGGCGCCAGTGGATGCGGTAAAAGTACCCTGCTCCAGTCTCTTTATGGACTTCATGATGTAAAAGGAAAGATCTTCTGGAAAGAAAAGCAGTTGCTGGGGCCCAATTTCAACCTCGTTCCCGGCGAAGATTTCATGAAATACCTCACGCAGGATTTCGACCTGATGCCGCCATTGACCGTAGCCGAAAATGTGGGGAAACATCTCTCCAACGCCTACCCCCGTAAAAAACAGCAGCGGGTAAACGAGCTTCTCGCTTTGGTAGAAATGAAGGAGCTGGCAAAAACAAAGGCAAAGTTTCTGAGCGGAGGCCAACAACAGCGGGTAGCACTGGCAAGAACCCTCGCAAATCCTCCTGAAGTCTTACTCCTGGATGAACCCTTTAGCCATATTGATCATTTCAGAAAGAACAAACTGCGCCGGAACCTCTTTAGCCACCTGAAAGCAACGGGCACTACCGTAATGTTGGCTACTCACGACAGCACAGATGCACTTTCTTTTGCCGACAAGACCATTGTAATGAAAGCCGGAAGGATCATAGCTATGGGATCACCCACAGAGCTCTATAATAACCCGCCAAATGCCTATGTTGCTTCCCTGTTTGGAGACGTAAATGAACTCCCGGCTTCCCTTTTCTTTGACGATCAACCAGTACGCAAGAAGGTAATTCTCTACCCTCACGACATACATTTGACAGCATCGGGCAGGTATCAGGGGGTGGTCAAAAATGTGTTTTTTAAAGGAAGTTTTTTTCTTACTGAAGTTGAAATAGAAGGCACTTCAATTTTTGTGGAACATCCGGAAGGCCTGGAAAATGGCAAATCTGTTCGCTTACAAATCGAACAGGATCTACTTGAAAAAAGGTTAGGCTAAGTGAGAACTTGTTCCGAAGAAATTATGCAATTCAGAAATGCGGATATTTACCTTTAGAAAATTTCTTCTATTTGTAATTCCCTGCCATTAAACGTCACGCTACTTCCCTTCTTTTTTTCCATAAATATTTGTGCTATTGGAGCACCTACACCCACCGTATAATATTTCTCATTGTCCACACTAATTTCACCGGCAGGAATGGCAATAAAATAATTGGCCACTGTAGTTTTCACGATACTTCCAAAACCTGCTACATTCCCCGTACTACCTGTGGGGACTTCTTTAAGCGTTCTTTTAAGTCTTTTAAAACCTTCAGCCTGGCCTGCCACTTTCTCAAATTCGAGGTGCAGCATAGCCCTTTCGGTCTCATATTTATCACCCATAGAGCATTTGGTCTCCAGTTTTAGAGCAGCTTCAAGATCGTCTATGACATGCTGTACGGTTTCGATCTTTTTCTCTACGTAAGCAGCGCAGGCTTCAATCAACTTTTCTTTTATTTCAGACATTTTTTTCTTTGCTGTTATTTTAATGTCAAAGCCTCAATCAGAAAGTTTTAAAACCTCTTGCCAACTGTAAGTCCAAATCTGGGATAAGCATCGCTTATATGATCTGAACCTAAAAAGTTTCTTCCAGCTCCTCCAAAAACTTCAAACACCCATCCACTTTCAGTCATAAATTTTGATCCTACCGCAAGGCCTACCCCTGCGCCTATTTCATTTTCGGTATTGACTTCGTAAGTATGCCCGTTATAGTAAGTATATTCTTCATTACTTACTACGTAAAAGGCCGCATTCCCCTCCACAAAAAATCCGGCAGCAGGTTTTTTACCAAAATAGATCCTGTAATAGGGAATAGCCATAAAATCAATTTCTATATCATCTATAGAAAAATTAACAGAAATACCCAAAGCAGACTCATCATTCAAAATTCGCTCATAGCTAAGCTCGGGGAAACCAATGAGCAAATACATTCCATTTAATTTTAATTCGTTTTTACCGGAATAAGGTGCCTGCTCTTGTGGGGTAGCTATTTCTTCAGTCTCCTGGGAATATCCATAAAAACCAAACAACATGGATATTAATAATAGAGGTAGTATTCTGTTCATTAATTGCTGATTTTAAATTGAGTAAATATAATTTTATTTGGTCCTGTTTTTTGGAATGTCTTAAATTCTATTAAAGCTCAATTTTTCCGAGGTTCCTCATTTGTCTCACGATCCACCCTTGCCTGCCTCCAATGTATCTGCTGGCAGGATTTGCCCTGTATTCCCTCGGATTTGGAAGTATGGCTGCAATGGCAGCGGCTTCATAGGCAGTAAGGTTCTCTGCACTCTTTTTAAACCAGGCTTGTGCAGCAGCTTCGGCGCCATAAACGCCTTTGCCCATTTCTATACTGTTAAGGTATACCTCAAGAATACGCTCTTTACTCCATAAAAGTTCTATCCAGAAGGTAAAATAAACTTCCAGGCCTTTTCTAAACCAGCTGCGCTGTGGCCATAGAAAAACGTTCTTCGCAGTTTGCTGAGAAATGGTGCTGGCGCCCCTTACTCTTTTCCCTTTTTTATTGTCTTCCATGGCCTTTTGAATCGCTTTATAGTCAAACCCATTGTGACTGGGGAAATTTTGATCTTCACTGGCAATCACCGCCAGCTTCAGGTTATCAGAAATCTCCTCCATGGGCACCCAGTCGTGATAGATCTCCTCTTCGGGATTTTCAAAGTACCTGATGGCCATTAATGGTGTAAACCGAACCGGCACCCATTTGTAGAGCAACACCATAAATATGCTGAAGAGTATCAGCCCCAGTATTAGTTTTCCTATAAACCTGAAGAATCTTTTCATTTTATTCAATTAGATCGGCCAGCTCTTTTCCTACGAGACTGCCAATTGCTATACCCATTCCGCCTAAACGCACTCCGCAGAACACGTGCTTTGAAACCTTTTTTACCACCGGTTTCTTCTGTTCCCCCATGCCCATTATTCCGCTCCACCTTCTTTCGATCTTATAAGGAGTATCGGGTAAAATGACATTTTTGAGCAGGCTTTCAAGCCGCTGTTGCACCAGTGCCGTCAATGCCATTTCGGTGGTTTCTTCTCCTTTAAGGTTGAGGTTCCTGCCTCCTCCCAACAGAATCCTGTTGTTAATATTTCTGAAGTAATAAAAGCCTTTTTCAAGGTGAAAAGTGCCTTTTAGATGAAGGTTGGGAATAGGAGCTGTGATCAAGACCTGTGCCCGGGCCGGTTTAACCTCTGGGATACCCAGTTGTGAAGCAAAACCATTGGTGGCAATAAGCAAATTTCCGGTGTAAAAGCTAAAATGTTCTGTTTCTACTTCTACGGAATCATCTACTTCAGCAAAACCATTTACGGTAACCGAGTTTAGGATCTTTACTCCGGCTGCCTGCACCTTCTGAAGCAGGGCGCTCATCATTTTCCCGGTATCAAGCTGGCCTTCAAATTTATTGTAGATCAGGCTGTTCTCCACTTCTGCAAATCCGAATTTATTATTGGTAATACTGAAGACATCCTCTCCAAAAATGGGATTTAGAAGGCTGTTTATTTTTGCCATTTTTGACACACAGGCTTCAAAGAGATCTTCTTCGGCTGCAATAAATAATTCATATCCGCCATTTACCTGCAAATCAATACCATCACTATTCAAAGTTCTTTTGAGTAGATCAAGGCCCTGTACCCGTTTTCTCACCAGTTCTACCATCTCTTCTTCGGAATGATGCTGCAGGTCGTCCAGAATTTCGCTAAGGCTTCCAAAAGCAGCAAAACCCGCATTTTTTGTACTGGCACCATTGGGTAGAAGTCCTCTTTCGAGGATTACCACCTTTGCTTCGGGATAACGGGTTTTTAATTGCAGGGCGCAGGTAAGTCCGGTAATCCCGCTGCCAACAATGGTAAAATCAATATTAGAAAACCAGGAATCGTGTTCCCAAAAAGAAAAGCTCATAAAAATGCCATTTTGTAGCCAAAGTTATTCTTTTTTTACCTCTTCTTTTACGTCTTCGGGTTTCCCTCTTGAAAGTTTAAGAGGAACGAGTGCTCCGCCTTGTCTTAATGAGCCGGAAAGTTCCTCTTGCTTTAGTCTTCCTTTAAAATGAAATCCTCCAAGCTTTGGAGCCTTCACCTCCAATACATTATCTTCAAAAGATGTAGACTCAACAGGAATATCAAACGCATTTTGTGCGGGACTGTCTAAGGTAGTGGTATAGCCATCCTTATTTTCAGAAATATGAAAGACAATCCCCTTCTTACGGTCCTGTACAATCAATTCGCCATACCAATCGCCGGTGATCTCCTGCGAACTTAAAGAGTTGCCGAGAAATAATAGAAGTAGAACTAAAAATACCTTCTTCATAATTTTAGGTTTAAAGAATTGACTAAATGTTTAATGCTACACCGGCCATCACGATAGATAAACATTTTTCTTAAGATAAGAATTTATTGCTAAACCCCTGTAAAGCAAAACCTTTGAAATAAATTTTGAAGTAGATACTAAAATTTTTGGGACACCCTTTTCGCTGAAGGAGATAAAAAAGACCGCTGCCCTCCAAGAGCAGGGATTCATGACAATAAATAAAAAAGACCTCACAGGTTTTGAAAACCTGTGAGGTCTAAAATGGTATAGTAATTAAGGATCGCTGTAGCAATCCCATATAGTATTACTCTCTTGGTTTCATTTTGAAGCTCTCCATGAACTTGGTAGTGTAGTTCCCCACAACATAATCGGGTTCATCCATCAACTGCCTGTGAAACGGAATTGTGGTTTTTACACCTTCAATTACAAACTCGTCAAGAGCCCGTCTCATCTTGCTTATAGCTTCTTCGCGGGTTTGGGCGGTAGTAATCAATTTGGCAATCATAGAGTCGTAGTTAGGCGGAATCACATAACCACTGTACACATGAGTATCTATACGCACTCCATGCCCACCCGGTGCATGCAGGTTGGTGATCTTCCCTGGGGAAGGTCTAAAGTCGTGATATGGATCTTCAGCATTAATTCGGCACTCAATAGAATGCAGCTGTGGCTCGTAGTTCTTGCCTGAAATAGGCACTCCTGCTGCCACAAGGATCTGTTCCCTAATGAGGTCGTAATCTATCACCTGTTCGGTAATAGGATGCTCTACCTGAATACGGGTATTCATTTCCATGAAGTAGAAGTTCCTGTGTTTATCTACAAGGAACTCTACGGTACCGGCGCCTTCATACTTGATGTATTCGGCTGCTTTAACTGCAGCATCTCCCATTTGTTTCCGAAGTTTATCGGTCATAAAAGGAGACGGAGTTTCTTCGGTAAGTTTTTGATGGCGTCGCTGTACAGAACAATCCCTTTCTGAGAGGTGACAGGCTTTACCTGAACTGTCTCCCACGATTTGGATTTCAATATGTCGCGGCTCCTCAATGAGTTTTTCCATGTACATACCGTCGTTGCCGAAGGCTGCACCTGCTTCCTGCCTGGCCGATTCCCATGCTTTTCGCAGATCATCTTTTTTCCAAACGGCACGCATTCCTTTACCACCACCACCGGCGGTAGCTTTCAGCATTACGGGATAACCCATATCATTGGCGATCTTCTCGGCTTCTTCATAAGATTCGAGAATGCCTTCTGACCCGGGAACACAAGGAACCCCGGCAGCTCTCATAGTAGCTTTAGCCGTGGCTTTATCTCCCATCTTGTCTATCATATCGGGGCTGGCACCAATAAATTTGATATCGTGTTCAGCACAGATCTTCGAAAATTTAGCATTTTCAGAAAGAAAACCATATCCCGGATGAATAGCATCTGCATTGGTAATCTCGGCCG
>Ga0208014_1000496_pt1 | contig 15836 bp, 10 predicted proteins | sample 25_taG_FD_184099 | JGI IMG/M metagenome (GOLD analysis project Ga0208014, IMG submission 184099) | Marine viral communities from Cariaco Basin, Caribbean Sea - 25_WHOI_OMZ (SPAdes) (version 2) | ecosystem: Environmental > Aquatic > Marine > Oceanic | place: Caribbean Sea: Cariaco Basin...
TCGAAGAGGGCAAAAATAAAATGAGTGTTCTAAATGCGGTCAGGAACAAATTGTTACACATTGCTATGGCACTAATTAAAAACCAAACAAATTATAAAAACCGCTTGGAATTGTCATAGAAATCGAACTGACATTAGAATTTTTTCTTTGCTAAATTTGGAAGTTTATCATACTCAGAATTAATCAAGGCTACTTTCTTTGCTTTAGACCATTTCTTTATTCTCTTCTCGAACAAAATAGCATCGTTAACCTCATTAAATGAATGATAAAATTCCAGTTTTACAGGTCTTCGCTTATAGGTATAGGAGTCCGAATATTTTCCAGATTGGTGCTCCTCTATTCGCTGCTTCAGGTTAGAAGTTATACCCGTATAATAGCTGTTATCTCTACAAAGTAAAATGTAAACAAAATATTGCTTCATTGGTTACTGAATTTTGTCACTTCGAGTGGCAAATCTTGAAGTGCAACGGAGAGATTTGCTGTATCGAGAAGTCTTTCCACTTGAAATAAGAAATTAGCAATAATCTGTAAATCGTTAACTGTATATTGTAAAATACTTTTCTTTAATTTGAAAAAAGGTTAAAAAATTAAAAGGATCATTTAAATTAAAAACTGCTTTAAACCTTAAACTTTTTAACCTTGAACGCTAATGTCACTTCGAGTGGCTAATCTCGAAGTGCAACGGAGAGATTGGCTGTATCGAGAAGTGGTTTTAAAACGCTAACTCCAATCCAGTTCTCGATACTATTTTAATTCCGTTATCACTACATGAAAATCGAACTGACATAGAAATACCGTTTTATTCCGGAATCTTGTCACCTTGAGTGAAACATTTCGAAATGGATTGGAGAAATCTCAATCAAAATAAAAATTCAAAAAAGATCTCTCCACAAGGTCGAGAAGACAAAATCATGTTATAAAATTAAAAAATGTCAATTCAGCATTCAAAATTCAACATTTTCTATCCGTTTTTTTGCCTTTTAGATCTTTATTCTCTCGCCTATTTTCCAATAACTAACAACTGCAGGCCTAATTCTAGATCATCCCACAATCTCCTTAATCTCTCCAATCATTTGTTGTGCTAATTCATCAGCTTTTTGTTGGGATTTTGCTTCGGTATAAATTCTAATAATAGGCTCGGTATTCGATTTTCGAAGATGCACCCAATTTTCCGGAAAATCGATTTTAACACCATCAACAGTACTAATTTCTTCTTTGGCATATTTTTCTTCCATAGCTTTTAAAATGGAATCTACATCAATTTGCGGAGTTAACTCAATTTTATTTTTGCTCATATAATATGCCGGATACTCAGCTCGCAGTTCAGAAACTTTTACTTTTCTTTCGGTTAAATAAGTTAAAAACAAGGCCACGCCTACCAAACTATCTCGACCATAATGCGATTCAGGATAAATAATCCCGCCATTGCCTTCTCCTCCAATCACGGCATTACTTTCTTTCATTAGTGTTACCACATTTACTTCCCCTACGGCACTGGCTTTATAATTTCCGCCATGCTTTTGGGTAACATCACGTAAAGCTCGGGAAGACGATAAGTTACTGACCGTGTCCCCCGGTGTTTTTCTCAGTACAAAATCAGCACAAGCCACAAGTGTATATTCTTCACCAAACATTTCTCCATTTTCATCAATAAATGCTAAACGATCTACATCGGGATCTACCACTACTCCAAAATCTGCATCCTCCTTTTTTACCAACTCGCAAATATCAGTAAGATGCTCTTTTAGCGGTTCTGGATTATGGGGAAAATGACCATTAGGCTCACAGTATAATTCTATAACCTCAGCGCCTAATTTCTTCAGAAGCTTAGGAATAGCTATTCCTCCGGTAGAATTCACCGCATCTACCACTACTTTAAATTTAGCAGATTTGATTTTTTCCGGATCAACTAATTGCAGCTTTAAAACCTCCTCAATATGACGATCGATATAATCCTCGATTTTAGTGATTTGTCCCAGATCATCTACCTCTACAAAATTAAAATCATCACTTTCGGCAATTTCCAGGATTTTAGCACCGTCTTCCCCACTTAGAAATTCACCTTTATTATTCAGTAATTTTAAGGCATTCCATTGCTTGGGATTATGACTAGCGGTAAGGATAATTCCGCCATCAGCTCCTTCTAATGGCACTGCAATTTCTACCGTAGGTGTTGTCGATAGATCGATATCCACGACATCAATCCCTAAGCCAATCAATGTATTTACAGTCAGTTGCTGGATCATGCTACCAGAGATTCTGGCATCACGACCAATTACTACCTTTAAATTCTCTTTATTGTAAGTTCTTTTTAACCAGGTACCGTAAGCTGCGGCAAATTTTACAGTATCGATTGGGGTGAGGTTATCACCAATTTTACCACCAATAGTTCCACGTATTCCTGAAATAGATTTTATTAAGCTCATGTTCTAAATTTGTTTGTTTCTAAAAGCTCATTAGCTTCTTTACAAATATAGCAGGAAGCATCGCCAGCTCAAAATCTTAACAAAACTTAATGAAGTAGATTCCTTATCTTGTGGCAATGAATTATCTTGCCCACATTTATCTTTCTGGCGAAAATGACATGCTGAAAATCGGTAATTTTATTGCCGATTCTGTAAAAGGAAAAAAGTATTTGGATTATCCGGTTTCTATCCAACAGGGAATCACTTTACACCGCAATATCGATGAGTTTACCGACTCCCACCCTATTGTACATCAAAGTGTACACCGGCTTTTCGATAAATATTCACATTACAGCACAGTAATTGTTGATATTTTATACGATCATTTTCTAGCCGCAAACTGGCAGGATTTTCACGAAACGAAATTGGAAAAATACAGTCAGGATTTTTACGATCTCATCCAAAGCAATCCAGAAGTTTTGCCTACACGCGTAAAAAACTTTATGCCTTACATGATTAAACACAATTGGCTGGTAACCTATTCAACAATAGACGGAATTGGGCTTATTTTATCCCAGATGAATCAGCGTACCAAGTTTAAATCGAAAATGGACGAATCTGTAAACGAACTTCGCGAGTATTATCAGGAATTTAAAGATGAATTCTACAGCTTTTTTGCAGAACTTGAAGCTTTTTCAGAACAACGGAAAAAAGAACTACTGGAACAATAATTGCTTATCAAAATTCTAAAAATTCAACCAAATTTAAATTGAAATTAACAATGGTAAAACTTTGCTTACTTTTTAGTTAGCAATGCATTGAGTAACTTTGCGATCTTGATGAAAAATATGACGAAAACTGAAGAAAAAATAGAGGTTTTAGGAGCCAGAGTTCATAATTTAAAGAATATTGACGTAGAAATTCCTCGCGAGAAATTAGTCGTGATTACAGGACTTTCGGGTTCCGGAAAATCTTCTCTAGCTTTTGATACGATTTATGCTGAAGGCCAACGCCGATATATTGAAACATTTTCTGCCTACGCACGCCAATTTCTTGGGGGTTTAGAGCGTCCCGATGTTGATAAAATTGAAGGGCTTTCCCCGGTAATTGCAATCGAGCAAAAAACCACCAGTAAAAATCCGCGTAGTACCGTGGGAACCATTACTGAAATTTACGATTTTTTAAGGCTACTTTTTGCCCGAGCCGGTGAAGCCTATAGTTACAATACCGGTGAGAAAATGGTAAGTTATACCGATACTCAGATTAAAGATTTGATTATCGAACACTATAAAGACAAACGCGTGAGCGTTTTGGCTCCCGTAATTCGTTCCAGAAAAGGACATTACCGCGAACTATTCGAAAATATCGCCAAACAGGGTTTTGTAAAAGTAAGAACCAACGGTGAAATTCGGGATATTGTAAAAGGGATGAAGCTGGATCGATACAAAACGCATGATATTGAAATTGTAATCGATCGGCTAAAAATCGACGATAATACCGATGCGCAAAAACGTCTGGATGAAAGCATAAAAACAGCCATGTATCATGGTGATGATGTGCTAATGATCATGGAACAGGAAACTGGCGAGGTACGGTTTTTTAGTAGAAATTTAATGTGTCCTACTACCGGAATTTCTTATCCAAATCCAGAACCAAATACCTTTTCATTTAATTCACCAAAAGGAGCCTGCCCCAGCTGTAGTGGGATTGGAACGCTTTATAAGGTGAATGAAGACCGGATTATTCCTGATAAAACAAAATCGATCAAAAATGGAGGCTTAGCTCCGCATGGCCCGCAAAAAAAGAACTGGGTTTTCTCCCAACTTCAGCTTATTGCAGAACGTTTTGATTTTAGCCTCACCGATCCTATCGAAAAAATTCCACAGGAAGCCATGAATATGATCATGAATGGTGGGAAAGAGAAATTCAGCAAAGAATCGAAAACCATAGGGATCACCCGGGAATATAAAATCGATTTTGAAGGTGTTGCTACATTTATTGAAGAAACCTATAAGAATAACGATTCTTCTTCTTTACGCCGCTGGGCTAAAGAATACATGGATAAGATCGAATGTCCTACCTGTAACGGTACCCGATTAAAAAAAGAATCACTATATTTTAAAATCGATAATAAAAATATTGCCGAATTAGCGAATCTTGATATTAGTGATTTAGTGGCGCTTTTTGAACATCTGGAAGACCGACTCTCAGAAAAACAAAAGAAAATCGGTACTGAAGTGGTAAAGGAAATTAGGACCCGACTCCAATTCCTGGAAGATGTTGGACTTACCTATTTAAACCTTAACCGCAGCTCAAAAAGTTTATCGGGTGGTGAAGCACAACGTATACGATTAGCCACGCAAATAGGTTCTCAACTGGTTGGTGTACTTTATATCTTAGATGAACCAAGTATTGGTCTTCACCAACGTGATAACGAAAAACTGATTAATTCACTGGAGTCTTTGCGGGATATCGGAAATTCCGTTATTGTTGTTGAACACGACAAGGATATGATCGAGCGTGCCGATCATGTGATCGATATTGGTCCAAAAGCCGGAAAACATGGTGGTGAAATTATTAGCCAGGGTCCACCTTCAGAAATGCAAAAAAACAGGACGCTTACCGCCGATTATTTAAGCGGGAAGCGAGAAATTGCCGTTCCGAAAGAAAGAAGAAAAGGTAACGGGAAAAAGATAAAATTAACAGGAGCTACGGGGAATAACCTTAAGAATGTTTCGGTTGAATTCCCTTTGGGAAAAATGATTGCGGTAACTGGTGTTTCAGGAAGTGGAAAATCCACCTTGATCAACGAAACGCTTTACCCGATTATGAATGCACATTATTTTAATGGCGTTAAAGAGCCTAAGCCTTACAAAAAAATCAAAGGTTTGGAGCATATCGATAAAGTAATCGACATCAACCAGTCTCCTATTGGGCGAACACCAAGAAGTAACCCTGCGACTTATACCGGTGTTTTTTCTGAAATTAGAAGCCTTTTTGCCAAAACTCCTGAAGCCTTAATTAGAGGATATAAACCGGGAAGATTTAGTTTTAATGTAAAAGGCGGACGTTGTGAAACCTGTAAAGGTGGTGGACTGCGGGTAATCGAAATGAATTTCCTGCCCGATGTCTATGTAGAATGTGAAACCTGCCACGGGAAAAGATTTAACCGCGAAACTTTAGAAATCCGGTATAAAGGAAAATCGATTGCCGATGTGTTAGAAATGACCATTGATGAAGCTACAGATTTCTTTGAACCTATCCCAAAAATCTATAGAAAACTGTATACGATTAAAAATGTTGGTTTAGGCTATATTACCCTGGGACAGCAAAGTACTACCTTATCTGGTGGCGAAGCACAGCGAATTAAATTAGCAACCGAGTTATCTAAACGTGATACTGGTAATACATTTTATATTTTAGACGAACCCACAACCGGACTTCATTTTGAAGACATACGAGTTTTAATGGAAGTCCTTAATAAATTAACCAATAAAGGGAATACGGTTTTAATTATCGAACATAATCTGGATGTCATTAAAATGGCAGATCATATTATCGATATTGGCCCTGAAGGAGGTAAAGGCGGCGGCGAAGTCATCATCACCGGCACACCTGAAGAAGTAGCCAAGAATAAAAAAAGCCATACGGCAAGATTCCTTAAAAAAGAATTGAAATAAAGATTTAAAGAATGATACCGAAACAAGGAGGAAAAACCTGGAACGAGATAAAAACAAACGATAGCTGGGCGATCTTTAAGATCATGGGCGAATTTGTAAGTGGTTACGAAAAACTGAGTCAGATTGGACCTTGTGTGTCCATATTTGGTTCTGCCCGTACCAAACCCGATATGAAATACTACAAACTCACCGAGGAGGTTGCCAAAAAAATAGTAGATCACGGTTATGGAATCATCACCGGTGGTGGTCCGGGAATTATGGAAGCTGGTAATAAAGGTGCCCATTTAGCCGGAGGAACATCTGTAGGCCTTAATATTGAACTACCTTTTGAGCAGCATGACAACCCATATATCGATAATGATAAAAGTTTAGACTTCGACTACTTTTTTGTTCGTAAAGTGATGTTTGTAAAATATTCACAGGGATTTGTAGTAATGCCCGGGGGATTTGGAACTTTAGATGAATTATTTGAGGCTATCACACTTATACAGACCCATAAAATCGATAAGTTTCCAATTATACTGGTAGGAAGCGAGTTTTGGAGTGGTTTGGTAGACTGGATAAAAACCACGTTATTAGATACTTTTAAGAATATTAGTACCCCAGATATGGATCTTGTGCAGGTGGTCGATACCCCTGAAGAAGTTATCGAGATTCTGGATAAATTTTACGAGGAATATAATCTTAGTCCTAATTTCTAAACCAACAAACAATAGTTTCCGTAAATATGGTAGAGCGTAAAATACCTTGGGGCAAGCCTATGAGGTATTTATCATACGATTATTTTTTATTTCGAGGCAGACCTCAGAGCATTTAATCTCGATTATCGAGTAAAACCTAAAAAGTCCCTTTTGAAAACCTTTTTTGTATTTTTCTTTTGTTGCTTTTTAAACATCTATGCTGTCATAGCTCAGCATCAAATTGTAATAAATGCGAAGCTCAATAAAGAAGAAAGAATAATTTATATAAAACAACAGCTTACCTATGTAAATAAGAGCAATGAGCCTCTAAAGGAACTTTATTTAAATGATTGGGCTAATGCCTTTAAAAATAAGAACACTCCCCTGGCCCAGCGTTTTGGGGAGGAATACATTCGTAAATTCCATTTCTCTAAACCCGAAGAGAAAGGATTCACCAGTATCAACCAAATAAAGCAGGCTAAAAATCAGCTCGCCTGGATACGACCGCAAAATCATCCTGATATTGTTAGAGTCCAGCTAAGTAAAACCCTGGCACCTGGCGAAAAAGTTCACCTAACATTTGATTATAGTGTAAAAGTTCCCAGTGATAAATTTACCCGATTTGGGGTTAGCGGTGAAGGAAATTATAAGCTAAAATTCTGGTACCTCACCCCTGCGGTATTTGATGGCGCGTGGAAATTATACAGTCATAAAGATATAGGAGAACAATACACACCTCCCGCAAATTTAGATATTCAGCTTGATGTACCAGCAGAATTTTATCCTTCTACGGCCTTGGATATTTTTCACAATTATGCAGCTGGAAATCGTAGGCATATTCGATTAACCGGAGAAAACCGTGTAGAATCTGAATTATTACTTACACAAACGTATCAGCCTGAAACTTTAGAAGTTGGCATGCATCAGCTTGTTACAAATCTTAATGATGATGGTTTACAACCCGAGATTAAAGATTTAATCCTTACTCGTATTCTTGATTTTCTTCAGGAACGACTAGGAGAATATCCGCATCAAAAATTATTGATTACAAAAGAAGAATATTTAAAAAATCCGGTTTATGGTCTTAACCAGTTACCCGATTTTATACGGCCATTCCCGGATGGGTTTCATTACGATATTCAGCAATTAAAAACAATTATCAATAATTTTTTAAACAATAGTTTACTACTGGATCCCAGACAAGAGCAGTGGGTTCATGATGCTATCGCTATTTCTTTGATGATCGATTATGTAGATCGTTATTATCCAAAAATGAAACTTGTTGGCAGCCTTAGTAAAATTATTGGATTACGATGGTTTCATGCTGCCGATTTAGAATTTAACGATCAGTACCAGTTCCTTTATATGAACATGGCCAGGCTAAATATCGATCAGCCATTGGGCAGCAATAAAGATTCACTTTTAAAATTTAATGTAAATATCGCCAATCCTTATAAGTCAGGTTTAGGAATCAAATATCTTGAAGATTATCTAGGTAGTGAAGCGGTTAAAAAATCCATTTCAGAGTTTTATTCAGAAAATAAATTAAAGCTTGGTACTGAAAAAGAATTTGCCGCGATTTTGCAAAAAAACGCTAATAAAAATATTGACTGGTTTTTTAATGATTATGTGAAAACCAGTAAGAAAATTGATTTTAAAATCACGAAACTTAAAAAGCGTAAAGATTCACTTCAAGTTACCATTAAAAATAAGCGAAATAACAACATGCCTGTTTCCCTTTACGGTATTAAAGACGATAAAATAGTTTACAAAACATGGGTCGATAGTATCGATAAAGAAAAACAAATTACTATCCCCAGAAATGATGCCGAAAGAATTGCTTTAAACTACGAGCAAATCATCCCAGAATACAATCAGCGTAATAATTTTATAGGGGTTAGTAAACTTTTTAATAAACCGATACAGTTTAGGTTATTAGAAGATATCGAAGATCCCAAATATGCCCAGATATTTTTTACTCCAGAATTTGATTATAATCTGTATGACGGCATCGCCATAGGTCCCAAAATTTACAATACCACTTTTCTAGCCAAAGATTTTAGTTTTAAAATTTCTCCAAAATATGGTTTTAATAGTAACACTGTAGTAGGAAGCGCTAACATCGATTACACCTGGCGGTATCATAACCGGGATCTGCGAACCATTCGCTTAGGAATTGGTGGAAACCGCTTTTCGTACGCTTATGATCTTTTTTACCACCGATACACGCCTTATCTAAATTTCGTTTTTAGGCCACAGAATTTAAGAAACAACGAGCGACAAAGCTTATCTATTCGAAATATTAATGTGAACAGGGATAAAAATCCTTTTGATCAAAACCAAACCGCACCAAATTACAATGTTTTTAATGTTCGTTATGGCTTTAGCAACTCTTACCTGGTAGATCATACTTCAGCAGTTATCGATTATCAATTAGCAGAAAACTTCAGTAAGGTTTCACTTACGCTCCAATATCGTAAACTATTTAAAAATAACCGTCAAATCAATCTTCGTTTTTATGGCGGGACTTTTATTTATAGCGATTTACCCAAAAACTCTAATTATTTCAGCTTTGCTTTAGACCGCCCAACAGATTATCTTTTCGATTATAATTACTACGGAAGAAGCGAAGGCGACGGTTTATTCAGTCAACAAATTATCATGGCTGAAGGCGGATTTAAATCCCAGGTAATGCCTGAATATGCTAACCAATGGATTACTACAGTAAATGCCAGCACCAATATCTGGAAATGGATTTTTGCTTATGGCGACGCCGGAATTGTTAAAAACAGTGGAGAAAATAGTAAGTTTTTATATGATTCAGGAATTAGGGTCGCCCTGGTTGAAGATTATTTTGAGGTTTTTTTCCCGGTCTATTCAAATTTAGGTTGGGAAATCGCACAACCCAATTACGATCAGAAAATACGATTTATAGTATCCTTGGATATCAACACCTTAATTCGACTTTTTACCCGCCGATGGTATTAATGCTTTAAGAAATTTGGCAATCCTTCCACTAAATGAATTTCATAGAATTCAATAAAAATGAATATTATCCAATATTTTTTGAATAAATTCAATTTAATCGATGTTAAAATATGTTATATTTAAAATAAGTCGATTTTTATGAATTGTGTATAATTCTAATTTTAGCTATATTTGTGTGATCCAAAAAAGAAGTTCATGCAAAGCGAAACCGAAACTAAAGAATCGATTTCTTACGAAGATTTTAAAACTCAGGTTTTAGAAGATTACAAAGTTGCCGTAACGAGCCGCGAATGTAGTTTACTGGGAAGACGAGAAGTTCTTACCGGAAAAGCTAAATTCGGGATTTTTGGAGACGGAAAAGAGTTGCCACAGCTTGCTATGGCAAAAAGCTTTAAAAATGGGGACTTTAGATCCGGTTATTATCGCGATCAAACCTTTATGATGGCTATTGGCAATTTAAGTATTGAAAACTTCTTTGCCGGTCTGTATGCCGATACCGATATAGAAAACGAACCGATGTCTGCCGGTCGCCAAATGGGAGGTCACTTTATTTCGCATAACATTAATGAAGACGGAAGCTGGAAAAATCTGATGGAGCAAAAAAATTCCAGCGCCGATATTTCTCCTACCGCAGGCCAAATGCCAAGATTGTTGGGATTGGCCCAGGCTTCTAAAATCTACAGGCATGTTGATGGACTTGATGCTGAAAAGTTTTCGGATAACGGAAACGAAATTGCGTGGGGAACTATAGGAAATGCCAGTACTAGTGAAGGACATTTTTGGGAAACTATTAATGCCGCTGGTGTATTGCAGGTACCAATGGTTTTAAGCGTTTGGGATGATGAATACGGGATATCAGTTCACGCAAAGCATCAAACCACTAAGGAAAGTATTTCTGAAGTTTTAAAAGGTTTTCAACGTGACGAAGCTCAGAATAACGGTTACGAAATTATTGTGGTTAAAGGATGGGATTATGTTGAGCTTGTTGAGGCTTATAACAGAGCACAAAAAATTGCCAGAGAAGAACATTGCCCGGTATTAATTCATGTTATAGAATTAACACAACCACAGGGACACTCTACTTCCGGATCCCACGAGCGCTACAAAAGCGATAAGCGTTTAACATGGGAAAAACAATTTGACTGTAATGTAAAATTTAGAGAGTGGATTATCGAAAATGGCTTCAGCACTATTGAAGAAATGAATAAATTCGATAAAGATATTAAACGCCAGGTTCGAGAAGGTAAAAAACGTGCCTGGAATGCATACATAACTCCTAACAAACAAAAGCAAAAAGAACTGCTTCAAATTTTAAGTAGCATCACTAAAAATACAGATGCCGGCGAGCAGTTAACCCCCTTAATAAAAAAAATAAAAAGTACTAAAGAGCCTCTAAAAAAAGATGTACTTTCTGTAGCCAGAAAAACACTTCGATACATCACTAACTATAAAGGAGAATATAAGACTGAATTGATACAATGGATCAATGATTTTAACGAACAATCATTTGATGAATACAGCAGTCATCTTTACAGTACTAATAAACCGATCGATCAGGAGATCTTACCTGTATATGCAGACGAACCTAAGATGGTTGATGCACGTATCGTGATTAGGGATAACTTTGATAAGATTTTTGAAACCCGTCCGGAAACCATGATCTTTGGGGAAGATGCCGGCGAAATTGGTGACGTAAATCAGGGATTAGAAGGTCTTCAGAAAAAATATGGTGCTTATCGTGTTGCTGATACCGGAATTAGAGAGACAACAATCTTGGGGCAGGGAATTGGATTATCGCTTAGAGGATTACGCCCTATTGCTGAAATTCAGTATTTAGACTATGTAATGTATGCTCTTCAAACGATAAGTGATGATTTGTCTACATTACATTACCGTACCAAAGGAAAACAAAAAAACCCGCTTATTGTAAGGACACGCGGTCACCGTTTAGAAGGTATATGGCACAGCGGTTCGCAACTTGGTGGTATTTTAAACCTAATACGCGGTGTGTTTGTTTTAGTTCCCAGAAATATGACGAAAGCGGCTGGTTTTTATAATAACCTTCTGGATCTGGATAATCCAGCCTTGGTTATTGAATGTTTGAACGGATATCGATTAAAAGAGCGTTTACCGGAAAACCTGGCAGCATTTAAAACCCCTATTGGTAAGGTAGAAACCTTAAGAGAAGGAAAAGATATTACACTGGTTTCGTATGGTTCGACGCTTAGAGTTATTGAACAAACTGCTGAGGAACTGGCTGAAATAGGAATCGATGTTGAAATTATCGACGTTCAGTCTTTACTTCCTTTTGATACAGCCCATGATATTGTAGAGAGTGTAAAGAAAACAAATCGACTATTAGTGATCGATGAAGATGTTCCTGGTGGAGCTTCTTCTTACATTCTACAGGAAGTTTTAGAAAATCAAAATGCATGGAGATATCTGGACAGCAAACCGCAAACATTAACCGCTAAAGAACATCGCCCTGCTTACGGTAGTGATGGGGATTATTTTTCGAAACCATCCCACGAAGATGTATTTGAAAAAATTTATGCCATTATGCATGAAAGCAATCCCGATAAATTTCCAAAATTGATGTGAAAATCGTCGATTTTTAACGATTAAAAAAGCCGCTAATGTATAGCGGCTTTTGTTTTTTTCAAGCAATTATCTTAATATCTAAACGGTATTGTGTTAATTCTTCAATCAACAATAATGTTTCGTAAACTCATTCTACTCTCTATTTTATTTCAATTTTTATCAATTTTTGCATCAGAGATCTCCAAAAACAGAAAAAACAGCTCAGCTTATTCATATTTGGGGAATGACCAAATACCTACATCCCGCTGCTAGTGACGGTGAAGTAGATATGGACGCTGAATTTCTGGAACTCTTAGCAAAATTAAACACTATTACCTCTACTGAAGGAGTTAATGAGTTTTTTACAAAATGGATTAATAAATTAAATAATATCGACGCTAAGTATAAATCCAACAATGCGAATCTTCAAAATGATAACATCTTCAAAAAAATCCTGATTATACATCGATAGAAAAATCTGGTTTTAAGCCCGAGTTAATTCAACAAAAAAAATAAAGAATAATGCGAATATTGGTGATCACTACGCTAAGGTTAAATTATTAGGAAATACCGTGGATTTTAGTAAAGATGAAAGGCTAAACAATTTTGATGCTGAAAATGAAACCCATCGTTTACTTTTCCTGGCTGGTTTTTGGAATGCTATACGCTGTTGCAACGTAAATATTTACCTGACCAAAGATCCTTGGGAAAAGGTGTTATAGGAAATGATTCCGCAATTCTCAGAAACTAAAAATTTTAGTTTAACTAAAGATCGGCTTTTTGCAAAACTGGACGATTCTCATGCTAACTAAACGGTAAGCACTTTTTTCAGTAATAGAAATTTCAAATATTTTGCTTCCATTTCGGGGAAAATTATCAATAACTCATTAGTGATTACTGAAATCCTTGATCCCGAAAAAGTTAAAGAAAGTAATCTTGAAATAGGTGATGTGATTTTCAAGGTCAACGCTAAAAGTATTGCCGAAATAATTGATGAGTTTTCGCAATAAATAAGTACTTCTAATGAAAATTATCTAGAATCAATTGTCCAACGCTTTTATGTGTTAGGTGGCAAGTCAGCTGATGGTTTAGATGTAGAGATTGTAAAAAATTCAGGAGAAATTATCTAAACTGGGATTGAACGATATGAATTTTCTGAACTAAAGTCCTATTTTGTAAAAAAGCAGCAGCGCAAAAAACATGAGAAAACATTTTATGCTTTAAACAACGAAACCAGATATATAAATCTTGGGGAAATTCAGGCAAAAGCATTAAAAGAGGCTTTTGAAAATTACCAAAACAAGAAAGCAATTATCTTAGATCTTAGAAATTATCCAAAGAATATTAGTACTGACAACCTTGCTAATTTGCTGTATCCAGAGAATAGTACTTTTATAAAAGTAATGGCAGCCAAATACCCTTCTTATGCCGAATATAATATCGATTCGGCTTTAAAATTGATTAAAAATCCATTCAAAATCGATAAAAAAAAACAAAGATTATTACAAGGATAAAATTATTTTACTTGTAAATAGTAGCACCGCTAGTATGAGCGAATTTTTTGCTATGGCAATCCAAAATTCACTTAACTGCACAACACTTAGCGAACAAACCTTTGGTGCCGTAATGAATCGTATGGTTCCACTTAAAGACGGTACCAGCATCGATACAACCGGATTTGGAGCCTTTCATCCAAATGATTCATCAGTCCAACGAAAAGGATTAAAAATAGATCATTACTTCAAGAAAAACACTAAAAATTATAAGGACGATTTTTATATTGAAGAGGCTTTAAAACTTATTGATTATTCTCTATAAAACAAAACCAGTATAACTTACATCCAGGCTTTATTTGTTCGCTCTATCGCGTATAGACAATAATTCACTTTTTGTAAAATGGCATTATCCACAGCTCTAAACGTAATATCACCGGCAGCATTATGAAAAACGATATGTACCAGATTTCGCCTTTTATACCATAAAGGTTGCTTTATCGTAATTCCCTGAAGCTTATAGATTTCAATAATTTCAGTACTTTCATCCCAGGCGGCATAAGATTTACTTATAAACTCCTCCCCTATTTTTAAATTTAAAGAATTATAGATCCTAAATTGAATGATCGCATACAGCAATAAATAAATCGAAGCGACAATAACCCACCATACAAATTCGATAAAATTGATAAAGTATTGTAGCACTCCCGTAGCGATTAGCGGTATAGCACCGATTATCAATCTGCGAGACAACTCGACCCAATGGGGTTTAAAGGTAGTACCCGATTCGTTTTGAGAAGATTGGTATAGAAATGATTTTATATTCTGAATGGTATCTTTTTCTAAACCAGGAATCTGAATAACACTTTTCTTATCGTTATCCTCGCTACTAGCTACCCATAGACTAGCTTTGTATAAATTTAGGCGTTTCTGAATAGGATTGGTGATAATCTTTAAAATCTGAACCCGAATTGGTTTCAAAGAAACCCGGGTATTGGTACGTAGCCCCATTTGCAGATCTAAACTGTTTTTGGTTTGCGTAAGATTAAGATTGAAGTATTTAATAAAAACCTCAACTGTAGTGATAAGAATACTAAGCACCAGCAATAAAATAATAAACCCTGATATAATCAATATAGAGCCGGTAGCAATTCCTCCCATATCTTCAGTAAGCTGCGTTTCCCACTGGGATGTTTCTTCTTTAAAAAACTGATTGAGTTCATTAAAAATCGTGGAAATAAACACGAAAATAAGACCAAAGCCCCTAAAAAAATTACTACTTAAACCGGTTTTTATTAAAGTGGCCAGACTTAGCCTGTACGTCCATTTTTCTTCATTATTTTTTTCAGTTTTTGTTTCGCTATCTATTACCTCATCTAAAGTTTCGAGGGACGTATTGTTAGTCTCTTTCAGTCTATTTAAAATGTCAGCTAATTGATTAGCATCTTCTGTATTAACCGCTTTTATTTCGACTTCTTTTTGATTACTTCCGGCGGTATCGATTACCAAACTGTAAACTCCGGCCACTCGCTGCAGTATTCCACGCTTAAAATTTACCTGCTGAATTTTATCAAAGGGAATCGACACAAAGTCTGAACTAAAAACACCTTTTCTCAGAATAAATTCTTCGGCTTTATAATCGATATAAAAGAGGAATTTTCGGTAATCAAAATAACTATAAACTGCGATAAGTACGAAGAGTACCACAACTGCTAAAATGATGTAAATAAACACTTCACCATCTGGTTTTTTAAACACAAAATAGGCTAAGGCCGCCCAAAAACCCCTTAGAAATTTATAAAGTGTAGAAGTGAAAATTAGTAAAATTCCCACAGCAGATTGTCGTTGCGGTATACTAAAAGGCTTAGACATCTTCGTTAGCAATTTTTCCTGCTAATGCTTCTTTAAGTTTTTCGGCTACTTTTGGTTCTAAACCAGGAATTTTCATATCGCTACCACTGCCACCAGCAGTAAAGACCTTTAAAGTTGACAAATCGAGCCATTTATCCA
>Ga0208014_1000503_pt1 | contig 15657 bp, 14 predicted proteins | sample 25_taG_FD_184099 | JGI IMG/M metagenome (GOLD analysis project Ga0208014, IMG submission 184099) | Marine viral communities from Cariaco Basin, Caribbean Sea - 25_WHOI_OMZ (SPAdes) (version 2) | ecosystem: Environmental > Aquatic > Marine > Oceanic | place: Caribbean Sea: Cariaco Basin...
GTTGTCACATGGACAACTTGTTGTACTTGTTCATCATCTGGACGCCGTGCACGAGGGTGGCTCCGCCTTTTATGGCTGCGCCAACATGGATGGCTTCCATCATTTCTTCTTTTTCTATGCCGCGTTGTAGGCCGTCTTTGGTATAGGCATCTATACAATACGGGCATTGTACCACATGTGACACGGCAAGTGCGATAAGCGATTTTTCCCTGGCTGTAAGGGCGCCTTCTTCAAACACGCTGTTGTAGTATTCAAAAAATTTGCTTCCTAATTCTTCATCCCATTCCGATATACTGCCGAACTTCTTCAGGTCGGCCGGATCATAATATGTTTTTGACATAAGTTTGTATTTGGGCCTCTAAGATAGGAAGTGTAAGGTAAAGAGCATTTAAACCTTCGTGAAATAAGGTCTTAAAAATGGCATTTTTGGAACCTCTTATGCAAACACATCAGAAAAGAACAATAATCCCAGCACCACAATGGCAATAATTATCACAATGGCGATTACGCCCAGGCTACCTCCTGTTTTTTCTTCGGTTGACTGATTGACATGGTACTTTTTGTCAGTTTTTTTGTTCTCTACCGGTGTAGATTTTTTATTTTCCTTGCGATCGTTAGTTTCCATGGTAAAAGCTTTTAAAGTTTAAGGTACAAAATTGCCTTTAGAAACTTTTGTTTCTGAAATTTTGCAGGGGCACAATTAAGAAAAGTTTAGAGGTTAAGGCCTAATAAAGCGTTTTCCAGTCAATTTTGCTCAGGATCTCTTCCAACTCTTGTTTGGGGATATCCCGTGGCATAGCTGGCAATTTATCCCCTTCTCCCGGGCTAATCGGATATCCAAAAATGTGCATTAGCGGCCCTGCTTTTATGGCTGCTCTTTCTATTTGATCTATGCTCAATCCATCTACCCATTTATGACTTTTGCCCTTGTGCAGGTGCCGCGGATTCTCTTCTTTCATGCTTGAAAAACTCACTTCTGAAGCTATGGTCTTCTTTTCCTCTTCACTTAAATCGAGATTGAGATACTTCAGCAATGACTCATATTCCTTCGGAAAAGATTTCAGCAGGTTTTCGTAGAATACAAAATGCAAATCCAGTTCTCCCGAATGCAGCAGGTAATTTCCGTAGAACCAGACCCATTGCTCCAGGAGGCATTCATATTCCGCAGAAAAAAATTCTTCGACCGAATTATATGGGGAAGGGTAGTGCTTTTGCATGTAAGGCGTAAAGGCAAATTTAGCGGCCGAAAGTGCTGTGTCTCGCGGATCTCTTACAATGCAGACTTTCCTGTCAAAAAAGGCAAAAACTTCAGCAGTTTTTTGGCACCAGGTAGAATGCGTCCAGGCGAGGCTGGCCTTTTGAGAATATTGCTGCATATTAGGAACGGGCTCTTTCAGCAGAGAACTCACCCTGAAGGCAACACCATTGTCTTCAATATCGAGCATATCGGTGCCTGCCTGGTCTTTAAAACTGAGTTTTTCCTGCTTAAGAGTGGCGTATTCGGGCCGTGTCTTTATATAATAAGAGATTTCTTCACCCGCCTGTTCCAAACTTTTCTTCAGAATTGTATTAAGCCAAAAGCTGCCAGATTTTGGGGCGCTAACCTGTAATATGTTCATATTTCTGCTTTTTAGCCCAGAAGTTAGTAAAATTTGAAGAAAGTAGATTACTGCCATTTTTCATGAGATTAAGCCTTCAGAAAGATGCTGGCATGGTACTTGAACCAACCCACGGCAAATAAAACTTTTAATATGACCGAAGTAAACAAACTGGCAGGAGCGCTTATAGTATTTTTAATGCTGGGTAGTACAGCGACTTTTGCACAGGAGCAACAGGCGCCGGAGCAACAACAGCAATCGGCCGAAGTAACCGATGCCGAATTGACCCAATTTGTACAGGCGCTACAGGGCGTTCAACAAGTGGCGATGGAGGCACAACAAAAAATGATGCAGCTGGTGAAAGATGAGGGGATGGAATTTGCCCGTTTCAACGAGATCCACCAGGCTTCAGTAGATCCTGAAGTTGAGGTAGAAGCTACTCCCGAAGAAAAAGCGACCCACGAAAAGATCATAGGGCAATTTGAATCTATGCAGGCGGGACTTCAGCAACAATTGGAAGAGTTCATCAGCCAACAGGGACTTACGCTGGAAAGATATGAGCAAATTGCGATGAGAATCCAGACTGATACGCAACTTCAACAGAGAATTCAGCAGATGCTACAGGGTTAAATTCTGAAATATTCCTATTAAGGGAGGCTGTTTTAAGAGCTACTAAAACCTCAATCTGAAGTAAATTCGGGCTGACAGGAACAGGGCTGTTAAGACAGCCTTTTTTTTGTCGTTTTTTCCCGGGTTTGTTAGCAGCATCCCAAAAATGACGGAGCGGGCTATAAAGTATCGTTAAAAAGTTTTGTTGGAAGATCCCTTTCTTTAATTTTAAAACACACTAAATCAGCACAGTGTAATTCACTCCTGATTTATGGATGCTTTAAAAAAGAAAAACTTACCAGTATGCTAGCAATGAATTACCGCGGTCCTTTCAGGATTCGTGCAGACCGTGACCGTCCTTTCCCAGAAATTGAGCATCCCGAAGATGCTATTGTAAAAGTAACCAGAAGTTGTATTTGCGGCTCAGACCTTCACCTGTATCACGGCCTAGTGCCCGATACCCGTGTGGGAACTACTTTTGGCCATGAATTTATAGGAGAAGTGGTAGAAGTTGGATCTTCAGTCACTAAAGTAAAGGTGGGCGACCAGGTGATGGTGCCTTTTAATATTGCCTGTGGTAAATGTGCATTTTGCAAGCAGGAAATGTACGGCATGTGTCATGAAGCGAATCCACAGTCTACCGCTGCCGGTGGAATTTTTGGGTACTCACATACTACAGGAGGTTACCATGGCGGGCAGGCAGAATATGTGCGGGTTCCTTATGCCAATGTTGGCCCTACAGTAATCCCCGACTGGATGGATCCTGACGACGCCGTGCTCCTTACCGATGTGGTACCCACAGGATACCAGGCAGCCGAAATGGGAGGCATCCAGGAAGGTGATACCGTGGTGGTATTTGGTGCCGGCCCAATAGGGATTATGGCAGCCAAATCGGCCTGGCTCTTTGGCGCAGGCAGAGTGATTGTGATAGACAAGCTCGATTACCGGCTTGAATTTGTAAAGGATTTTGCTCAATGCGAGGTGTATAACTTTACAGCACTTGAAGACCCGGTAGTATTCATTAAAAAAATCACAGATTCGCTTGGGGCCGATGTTTGTATAGATGCTGTGGGTGCCGAAGCTGCAGGAGATACTATGAATACGATGCTGGGGAGAAAGCTGCTCATGCAGGGAGGCTCAACAACCGCGCTGCACTGGGCTATCAACTCGGTTAAAAAGGGCGGAATTGTTTCTATTGTTGGGGTATATGGTCCTATAGATGCACTGGTGCCAATAGGAAATGTGGTGAACAAAGGAATTACCATCAGGGCGAGCCAGGCTTCGGTAAAAAGGCTGCTACCAAAAATGATAGAGCACGTAAAATCGGGCACAATCAAGCCGAAGGAAATGATCACGCACCGCATTCCGCTGGAAGAGGTGGCCGAGGGTTATCACATTTTCAGTAATAAGCTAGACAATTGTATAAAAACCGTGCTTATTCCGCCATCAGCATAAGAGCAGCATTTTAAATTAAAAAACAGAATTTATGATCGGAGATCAAACCAAACCCGAAGACTTCAAGAATGAAAGAGGGGGCGACCACAGCCATATAAAAGGATGGGGAATAGACCGGGATCCAAAAAATGATCCCACTTACCCCATGAAACATAGAACAGATGAAGAAATAGAGGGATATACCTGGCAAAGACCCGAGCAACAACCAGTGAATATTGAAGTGTTGCATTCGGTGGAACGGCCTAATATTCCGGCGGTTTTTGGAACAGCACAACCTCCAGAAGGCCTGAGTGGTGCCATAAGACGTTTTGCCTTTAAGTACAGTGAATCGAGCTATGGGCGCTGGCTTCCGCTGGTAATGGCCGATAGGATAGGAGAGATTGAAGGCATTGTTGATGACCTTAAAAAAGGGCATATCCCCAACCTGTTTGCCGAACACGGCTTAAAATCTGAATGGAAGTACAACCGTAAAAAATTTGTGCTAAAATCGGCAGTCACCGCAGCTGCGCTTGCAGGAGTATTGCTTTTTCTCACGAGAGATAAAAAAGATTAAGCTAAAGTTCATATTCGGCTAAATTTAAAACCCAGGTGTCAAAAATGCCATTTTTGACACCTGGGTTTTTTATGCCTCAGCTATTTCAGCAGGAAAGCTTTTAGTTCCTCATAGTTTGCAATTTGAACAGCTTTCTTTTCCCGGTGTTTCAATGCTTCAATATCAGGCGGAAGCTGGATCTTTTTTCCAATCACATCTTCAATAGTTTCCAGGAACTTTACTGGGTGGGCCGTTTCAAGGAAAATTCCGTAGTAATCTTTATGTTTCTGAAGGAATTCTTTGAGCCCCAAATATCCTACAGCACCATGTGGATCCATTAAATATCCTGTGTCTTCATAGACCTTCTTGACAATTTCCCGGGTTTGATCATCAGTATAACTGAAGGAAGACAGATGCGACTTCAGGTCCTCAAAATTATTGCTGAAAAGTTCCAGGATACGAATAAAATTGCTGGGGTCGCCAACATCCATGGCGTTAGAGATGGTCTGTACGCTGGCGGTTGGTTCATATTTCTGGGTTTGTAAAAATCGGGTAACCACGTTGTTCTCATTGTTGGCAGCTACAAAATGGTCAATGGGTAGACCCATTTCTTTTGCGAGGAGTCCGGCACAAATATTTCCGAAGTTACCACTGGGTACCGAAAAAGCCAGTTTTTGATCCCTGTTTTTCACTTGTTCATAGGCCAGGAAATAATAGAACATTTGAGGCAGCCAACGCGCCACGTTGATCGAATTGGCCGAAGTAAGTTTTCTATGCTGCTGGATTTCGGAATCCAAAAATGCCATTTTTACCATGCTTTGGCAGGCATCAAAAGAACCATCAACTTCAAGGGCGGTAATATTTTCGCCCAAAGTGGTGAGCTGTTTTTCCTGGATCTCACTCACTTTACCTTTAGGGTAGAGAATGACCACCTCAATACCTTTCACCTTCAGGAAGCCCCTGGCCACGGCGCCACCGGTATCACCCGAGGTTGCCACAAGTACCGTAACCCCCGGAATGTTGCCTTTCTTTATGAAATAGCCCAGGGTGCCCGCCATAAATTTGGCACCCACATCTTTGAAGGCCAGGGTAGGGCCGTGGAACAATTCCAGTACGCCCACCTGCTCTTCAACAGGTTTTACTGGAAAGTCAAAATCAAGCGTATTTTCTATGATGCCTGCTAATTCGGCGGGAGGAATCTCTCCTTCCACAAACTGGCCGATTGCTTGCGTGGCAATTTCGGTTGGGGTAAGGGAAGAGATTTGTTGAAAGAATTGTTTCGGAAGTTTTTTTATTTCCTCCGGAAAGTACAGCCCTTTATTTGGTCCCAAACCATTGAGCACCGCCGTTTCAAAACTTACTTTGTGGTTTTTGTCGTTTAAGCTGAAGTACTTCATGATATAATTTTTACGCCTTCATTCCCTATTTTAGAGAGGTGAAGATCAAAGTCTATTTCCTTTTCCTGATAGTATTTCTTGATAGCTGCTCCCGTTTGTTTGGCTGAAGCCTCGCCTTTACACATCGCAAAGACCGAGGGCCCCGAACCTGAAATGCCAAATCCCAAAGCGCCGCTCTCCCGGGCTATGATCTTAAGCTCGTCAAAAAAGGGAATTAAAATGGAGCGTACAGGTTCTACGATTTCATCTTTAAGGCTTCTGCCCAAAAGGTCGTAGTCATTGGAGTACAGAGCACTCACAAAAGCACCTAAATTTCCCCACTGTTTTACAGCTTTTTGAAGGCTAATGTTCTGCCTGATGATAGAACGGGAATCCATAGTCTTTACTTCAATTAACGGGTGCAGGATCACCATGCGCAGATCTTGCGGAGTGGGAAGGTTAATTACTTCAAGCGGCTCGTAACTTCTTATTAGGTTAAAGCCGCCCAAAAGTGCCGGTGCTACGTTATCGGCATGTGCATTTCCGCTGGCAAGGCGTTCCCCTTCCATAGCAAAGGGAATAAGTTCTTCGGGTGAAAAGGGTTTGTTCAGGAGTTTATTGACGGCAAAAACTGCTCCTGCCGAGCTTGCTGCACTGCTTCCAATCCCGCTACCTGCTTTGATCTTCTTATAGATCTCAATATCAAAACCCTGTTGCGAATTCAATTCCTTCAGGAGCGCACGAACGGCCACTCCGGCTACATTTTTGTCTGCTTCCATAGGAAGGTCCTGCCCGGTGATCTTTGTAATTCTTATCTCACCTGTAGCATTCTTCCGAAGCAACATTTCATCACCTATAGATTCCAGGCAGCAGCCCAAAACGTCAAAACCGCACGAGAGATTTGCCACAGTGGCCGGGGCAAATATTTTAATTTCTTCCATCGCCTATTTTTTTCCGATTCTTATGATGTCGGCGAAGATCCCGGAGGCAGTGACATCTGCACCGGCACCTGCTCCCTTCACGATCAATGGCTGCTGGCTGTAGCGATCTGTAAAGAAAAGTACAATGTTGTCACTCCCGCTCAAATTATAGAATGGATGCTCGGGGCCTACTTGTTGTAGCCCTACACTGGCCTTGCCATTTTCAAGCTGGGCCACATATTTTAGCTGGGCATTGTTCTGGGCGGCATTGTCATAGATCTCTTTGAACTTAGGTTCGTCTTTCTTAAGAATCTCAAAGAATTCTTCATTAGAACCGGCTTCGAGGCTCTCTTTAGAAAGAAAACTCTTATTCTCTATATCTTCAAGTTCCATCTGGAGTCCGCTTTCGCGGGAAAGGATGAGAATTTTCCGGGCCACGTCTACCCCGCTAAGGTCAATAGTAGGATCGGGTTCGGTATAGCCTTCTTTCATCGCTTTTTCTACCACCTTGTAAAATGGCTCTGTGGCGTCATAATTATTAAAGACAAAATTGAGGCTACCCGAAAGCACCGCCTGAATTTTAGTGATTCTATCTCCCGAAGCCACGAGGTTCTTAAGCGTATCTATAATGGGCAAGCCTGCACCCACGTTGGTTTCGTATAAAAAAGAAGCGCCGTATTCCCGTGATAGATCCTGCAGTCTTGAGTAGCTCTTAAATTCCTGCGAACAGGCAATTTTATTACAGGTCACCACCGAAATAGAGTGGGAGAGGTAATGGTCATATAGCGAGGAAATGTCGGGACTGGCTGTGTTATCCACAAAAATGCTGTTGCGAAGGTTCAGGGATTTTACCTGCTCAAAAAAGGCATTTTTGTCACCCTTTTCTCCGTTATCAAGAAGTTGTTTCCAGTTTTCGAGATCCAGACCGTTCTCGTCAAAAACCATCTTTTTAGAGTTGGAGAGGCCGAGGATCCTTACTTTAAGTCGAAGTTTTTCCAGGAGATAGGCTTCCTGGTTTTTTAACTGGTTGAGCAGTTTACTGCCCACATTGCCCACCCCGGTAATAAAGAGGTTAAGTTCTTTTGAAGGCACTTCAAAGAATTGTTCGTGAAGCACATTGAGGGCTTTGGTAACATCCTTTTTAGCGATTACTGCTGAAATATTACGTTCTGAAGAGCCCTGTGCGATGGCCCTGATGTTGATGTTGTTATTGCCCAGCGCACTGAACATCTTTCCGCTTAACCCATGATGACTCTTCATGCGGTCGCCCACCAGCGCAACAATGGCGATATCATCTTCAATCTCCACACTTTTAATTTTTCCCGACTGTATCTCTACCTCAAAAGCTTCATTGAGCGCATCTTTTGCAGCCTGGGCTTCATCCTCTTTTAGGGCAAGGCAAATGCTGTGTTCCGAAGAGGCCTGTGTGATTAAGACCACACTTATGTTCACGTGGAATAACGCCTCGAAGCAGCGTTTTGAAAATCCGGCTACTCCCACCATTCCGCTGCCTTCAATATTGATCAATTTTACAGCGTCAATATGAGTGATGCCGGTAACCCATCTAAAGTTTTCTTTACATCCTTTAGAAATCACGGTGCCTGCTGCTTCAGGCTTAAAAGTATTTTTGATATTGATCTTGATCTCATTCTTTAGAAGTGGCTGAAGGGTGGGAGGATATAAAACTTTTGCACCAAAATGCGAAAGCTCCATGGCCTCTTCATAAGAGATATTCTTTAAAGCATAAGCCTGCGGCACTATACTGGGGTTGGCGGTATACATTCCGTCTACATCGGTGTAAACCTTGAGGGTTTGCAAATTGAGCGCACCAGCAAAGATCGCTGCAGTAAAGTCTGACCCGCCCCGGCCAAGGGTGCTGGGAACGCCTTGTTCATTGCGGGCTACAAACCCGGGCACGACAAAGAGTTTTGCCTTATTTTGGTTAAAGAGATCCTGGATGTTTTTATAAGTCTTTTCGTAGTTCACCTGAATTTTCTCCTGGGTATTTCTGCAAACAATAAGCTCCCAGCTGTCAACAAACAGCACGTCTTCTTGCAGGCTTTTGAAGTATTCAGCAATAATGAGCGAGGATAGAATTTCACCAAAACCCGAAATTACGTGTCGGGTACGATCAGATAGCTCATTTAGCAGGTAAACCCCTTCATACAGCGTTTCCAGTCGGTTAAATTCATTTTTTACACGGGCAAGGATCCGGCTTTGATCTTTTACCTGGATTAATTCTTTAACGACATTAAGATGTCTTTTTTCATTTTTTTCGAGCAGGTCTTTATATGAAGCGTCTTCATTTGCGGCGAGTTCGGCCATTTGCAGCAGTTCATTGGTGACGCCGCCAAAAGCTGAGAACACAGCGATGGTATTATCGGTATTAACATGATCTTGAACAATCTTGGAAACGAGTTTGATATTTTTCGAAGAGGCAACAGAGGAGCCCCCGAATTTCAGGATATTCATAAGGTTGGATTTTTAAGACTATAAATGATTTAGTGTCTTGTTTAAAAACAAGAAGGTATGCGGACGGAAATATTTTAGATCACTACCCCCAAGGGGTAATCATAATCATTGTAGTAATAGTCATCGTGGCAACAGTCCCTGTCGCAGAAAGAAATAGATTATATGTGGACTGTTGGTTGCTCATGTATGGCTTACAGTTGGTGAATATATTCAATATTTTCAATTAAAGAAATTAATAAAAGTGTTTTTTCGTAAAAAACTGTAGTTTGTTTAATATTTCAGTCTTTTTTGTATAAAGTGAACAGCTTTTCCGAAGAACTTTTAAAGATGCTCATGCCAGGCTTGCAAAGTGTAGGGATGCTTAGCCGAAGACTATTAAAGAAATATTAATTAGGGTTTTTATTAGGGTATTTAGCATAACATTAACGGGGATTGCAATCTTATCTGGGTACTTTGAAAAAAACTTAAAAAAAGAGCTATTATGAAATTAAAGAAATTTTATCTTTTGATGTTGCCAATGATTCTAAGTCTCGGATTAGTGGCGTGTAGTGATGATGATGATGGTGGGGTAGACCCCGATCTTCCACCAACCGGAGCTATTGTTGTAGATGAGCAGGTAACTGTGCAGGATGGTACCTTAACTATCAATTCAGTAAATATTAGTGAAGACGGATGGGTGGTAATACACCGTGATAATAACGGAGCACCTGTAGTGCCTGGAATTATCTCTGTTCCCAAACAAATTGATGATGGGCCTACCACTAATGTGACTATTGAATTAAAAGATGGTGAGCAGGTACAAAACGGAGAAACCCTATGGGTAATGCTTCACGTAGATAACGGGGAGAGCGGCGTGTACGAATTTGATACCGTTAACGGTGTTGATGCGCCTGTTACCGATTTACAGGGAGATATTGTAACCGTACCCTTTACTGTAGTTGTAGAAGGTGATGATGTTTTGCTTACTGCTGCCGACCAGGATCTAGTGAACGGGGTAGTGTATGTTGAATCTATTACCCTTGAAGAGGATGGGTATGTGGTGATTCACGAATCTAATGACGCTGGAGACGGCCCTCAGGTCCCTGAAATCATTTCGCAACCTGTTTATCTTGAAGCCGGTGCCTATGCTAATGTAGGAGTGCCATTAAAAGAAGACGCCACTGTTGAAGCCGGAGATGTTTTATGGGTAATGCTCCATGAAGATACCGGGGAAGAAGGTGTTTATGAATTTGATGGAGAGAATGGACTTGACAGTCCCCTTACAAAAGATGGGGATATTGTGGTTACCCCAATTACCATTAATGATGTGACTGAGTCACCAATGAGCGGTATGCTTACAGTAAATGACCAGCCTATTGTTGACAACACTATTACTGTTGAAAGCATCAATGTTGATATGGATGGATGGGTTGTAGTTCATGCTACTAATGAAGCCGGAGACGGGCCCCAGGTTCCCGAAATCATTTCGCAACCTGTTTACCTTGAAGCCGGAGACAACACCGATGTTGTAGTGACTTTTGAAGAAGATGCCAATGTTGCTGCAGGAGATACCGTTTGGGTAATGTTGCATGACGACACAGGAGTTGAAGAAGTCTATGAGTTTGACAACATGAACGGGCTTGATTTGCCTCTGTTTGATGATGACGGAATCATTGTTACTCCTATCACCCTTGAATAGTAAATAATTGCTAATATTGAAAGGCTGCCGGTTTTGGCGGCCTTTTTTGTTTTATTTTTTATCAATCTCAGACGTATAATCCAAGATTGAAAACACTTCATTTTTTTAATGCTTATGAAGTTGAGGTAAATTCACTTTGTTTCTTCCTTATGCCCGAAAAATTGAAATTTGAGAGTCCTTTCCATACCCATTCTGCCGGGCCTTGTTTGAACCTGCCAAGCCACCAGTGACAAAATCTAAGCTGTAGATAAAATACAGCAATTCCTATAAGAACATTTACAGCAGGTGCCGTTTGGTCAAAAAGCCCCAGGCCAAAATCGTAGAACAGGAGCAAACCAAAGAAGGTCTGCGACAAATAAACCGTAAGGGCCATTCTTCCCATGGCGCCCAACGGACTCAGATATTTTCTGAAGGTTTTTTTTCTGTAGAGGAGGGTAATTGCGGTGATGTAGAAGATGCTCAAAAAGGCATTATAGATACTGAATAAGAAGTCGGCCAGCCATTTCAATTCGGGCACAACTTTTATTCCGGGGAGGGTGACCAGGTTGAAAAGATACATAAGCAAGCCCAGAAACAATAAGAAGAGAACGACTTTTCCCGCAGTTTTATTCCAGCTTTTAAATTTTTGAAGGTGCTGGTCAAATGAGCTGAAGAGGTTTCTGCGACCGGCGTACAATCCTAAAAGAAAATACCCAAAGGTCATGAACAGCCTGCCACTCTCTAACTGGTACTTTATCTTTGCCGGCCATGAGTTCCAGTTATCTTCTAAAACAGTTAAAAAACCGGCATTTTTGACCAGGGAGTAATATCTTCCTGCTTCATTGGCCATGGGAAACTCCACTTCAGTTTTGGCTACTTCGGTATGAAACGCTTCATAGAGATGAGTTGGTACATTAAAAATGAGCAGCAGGCCCAGGAATAAAATAATTTTCAAGGGAATGTTTCTGAAAAAGATCAGGATCACTCCAAGTACGGCATAAAGTGCGAGAATGTCTCCGCGCCAAAGGATGTGGTGCAATAAACCGATGAGGAGTAGCAGGAACAGGCGCCAGATGTAGGTCCTGAAATAATTTGACTTCGATCTTTTCCTGCGGAAATTCAGGTAAAAGCTCAGCCCGAATAAAAAAGAAAAAACCGAAAAGAACTTTCCGAAGACAAGGGCTCCAAAAATTCCGAAGGCTATCCCATCGGCAGTGCTGTTGTATTGCGTGTAAACTTCGGGCGGCAGGGAGGCACCGGTGTACCAAATTACCATGTGGGCGTAAAGGATCCCCACCAGGGCAAAACCTCTTAGCACATCTATGGTATCAATTCGGTGATTTGATTTGGTAATTGTACTTCCTCCCTTTTTTCCGTAGCAATCAAGATAAAAACTTTCAGGTGTTTGGCTACGGCTTTTCTCAAAGCTTTAGGTCAGTTTAAAAGCGAAAGATTAGGATCATGACCTTCCAAAAATGGCATTTTTGAAGAGGATTTTGCAAGGTTCAAAACACTGCTTAGTGAGCAAATTTCTTCCAGACGCCGGTGGCCGATTTTATGATCAACAACATTAAGATCCCAACGGCCAGGCCTGTGAGCAACTCTACCAGAATTCCCGGTAAGCCTGGAAGAAGGTCGTGCATAAAATGAATGTTGTGGACAAAAATCCCTCCCGAAACCAGGAGCAAAGCTATAGTTCCAATCACCGAGAGGCTTTTAATGACCTTGGGCAGGGCGCTAACCAGAAAACCTCCTATTTTGTCTGAGATACTGTCTTTTCGATCATTGAGATCTATGAGTTTTGCACCAAATTCATCCATTCTTACAATAAGGGCCACAATACCGTACACACCCACGGTAGCTATTAAAGCAATGACGGTAACCACAAGAATCTGCGTAACCAGGGTTTCATTGGCAACACTTCCCAAAGCAATAATGACGATCTCTACTGAAAGTATAAAATCGGTTAAAATGGCCGATTTGATTTTTTCTTTTTCGATGCTTAATATCTCTTCTTCGGAAAGTTTTTCGAGTTTAGGTGTATCAGTTTCATGAACATGAGGAAAGAAATATTCATAAATTTTCTCTGCACCTTCATAAGCCAGATATAGTCCGCCAATGATCAGGATCACGGTTACTGCAGCGGGCAGAAAGGCGCTTAGCAAGAAGGCGAGTGGCAGGATAATCAACTTGTTCAAAAATGAGCCTTTTGTGATTGCCCATAGCACGGGCAGTTCACGGGAAGACATGAAGCCTGAGGCCTTTTCGGCATTCACCGCAAGGTCGTCACCCAAAATTCCTGCGGTTTTCTTTCCGGCGACTTTAGACATCATGGCTACGTCGTCCATTAAAGTGGCAATATCATCTAAAAGAGCAAAAAATCCTGAAGCCATAGTTGATTATAATTTTTTGCAGGCAAGATAAGCGGTTTTTAGAAATTTCAGGAGCAATAGCAGAGGAGTTGATTCATCTTCACATAACTTTATAACTAATAAAGGAAGGAGCTCTCTTAAAGCAGCTGGAAAATCACTGCTGAAAAATGCCATTTTTGAGAGGTGACCGGAAGTGGCTTTACTCGCACATAAAATGCCTTTTCCGAAGAAATTAAAAGTTTTTATTGAACAATTTTGAGGAAGAGTGCTATTCTTCAGCAAAATTATTTAAAAGCTAATTGCCTAAAGAATAGTCCGGGCCCGGCGATGACTAAATTGTGAGAGCAGCTCAAGTTCGCTGTTGTTGCGACAAATCTGGTACTTATTTACAAGAGAATCTTGTGATGTGCTACCTGCCGATAATACTTCCGATCTCATTCCTACCGGAGGCTTGCCACAAGGCGTGGCCTCGTGTTTTTCCCAATCTGTGAATAACATGCTGACTCCGGAAAAACTGATAATGGTAAAAATTATAATTCTTTGTATAGCTTTCATAACTCTGAATAGGTTTGATGCTGGTTTGTAGATTAGAGGGGTTTTGGTTGTTTGCTTACGGCAGTATTAATACGGCTGAAGGAGCTGAGCAAGATTTTATAATAAATTCCTATTAAAAGGAGATGTGTGATTAAAGAGAGAATCTCATTCCAGAAATCGGGTAGATAATAGCCCATTTTTGCAGCGATAAGGGTAGCTGTAGCAATGATTGCGGCAAAAATGAAAAATGCAACAATAGTTTTAAGGCTGGCAACAAGAGATATCGAGATCACACGCTTTAGATAATCTTTGCCGTCGCCATTCTGGTTGATCTCGAAAGTCTTTTCCATTCCCCAGGAGATCGCAACAAGAGCAACGATCAGCTTTATATATAGCGACCATACCGGAACATCTACAGAATTCGCCGGGAAGTTGTACAAAAGGGCCAAAAGCAGTAGATGGGCCAAAAAATATTTAAACGCAATGAAATCTGATAGCTCACCGTGGGCCAGGAGCTTTTCAAGCCTTTTAATCTTAAGCCAAATCATAATTTTTCATTCTTAAGTCGGTGACTTACATAAAACTCTTGTAGGGAGATCATCGGCCTTTTACATTCGGCAGAATTCACATAGAGTAGTAAGTCTAACAGCTGTAGGGAGTGCTGTTTCTTCGGGTGACAGGACAGGAATCTTTAGAAATATCTTCAGAAGAAATTGTCCTCTTAAATTTCCGGCAATATAGATAGAAAATTTGAAATTATTTAGGGGTTGGTAAAAATTTATGAGCTGGTTAAAAGTAAGTTATGAGGCAAGGAAATTTCGAAGCTACTCCAGGCCTCTTCTGATAATAGCCAGAAAAAAAGCTTAGAATGTAGACATAAGTAGCCTTCGCCGAATTTTAACTGCTTAGGTGGTGTGCGATAAATTAGCAAATGATCATTAAAGTTCTGTAACTCCAATGATGTTTACAACCGAAAAAATACTATTGGGATCGGGAATTTCAATCATTTCATATTCACCTGTTGAAGGCCTGTATTTGAAAAGGTGTTTTTTATTATCAGCTCCTATCAGTTCAGCAAATTCTTTTGCCTCTTTGTTGTAAAAGGTTTTATGGGCAAAGTTTAAGGTTGAAATGCGTGGCACTTTAGAGATTTCCTTCACTGTACCATCCTGCACGTTGAAAGTTACCGGCCTCACTTCTGCCATTAAATTGGAGTTTGGTACTGGTGAAAATCCGAAGAGCGTATGGCCATTCCCGCTGTATCCAAGGTTGGTGATACCGGCTTCCCGGCCCGTGACCGGAAGAACTTCTACAGCGTCATTTTCAAGATCGATTTCCAGAAGATCGGGATCCCAATTGCTGTTTTTGAGGGTTACGGCATATAGTTTTTGACCTATGAGGCTTGTGGAATATACATTGGAATAGCCCATTGAATGTAGATCAACTTCAGAAGTTGTGGTCACCTTAAAAGTATCCGGTTCGATTCTAACCACTTTAACAGGCTTAACACTAGTGGGCAAATCCAGGTCTTCCCGTGTAATTCCTACAAGATTTTTGCTTTCTTCATCCCAGTCTAAAGACATCAATGCTGTATTCTCTCCAAATTTTTCCGGAAAATCAAGAATAGCCGAAACAGTTTTACCCGATTGTTTATCGTAGATATAAAGAATGCCTTTTGGAGGGTTAAAACGGTGTTCATAGATGAAGATTTTTGACCCCGATGAGGTAACCGAATTAAAGATGGTATTAAATTCAATACCGGGAATTCTACCTGTCTGGGTCACCTGGCCCGTATTATTTCCAATGGTATACAGCGTACCATCGTTCTGTAGCGCGATGTAACTAAAGGAATCTACAGTCTCTTCGGGAGTTTTAGATGGCTTTTCTTCTTCTGCGGAAGAATCTTCTTCTGAGCAGGAAAAAAGAAAAACAAGTAAGGCGGACATAAGCAGTGACCTGAATATTTTTGAAGACATACATCCAAATTTATGGAGGTGAATGTAATTAACGTGAGTTCGATATAAGAAAAAGTGAAAATTTGAGTGGTTGAACACCAAAGAAAAGCAGAAAATCAGTATATTTAAGTACTTAACATTCAAATATTTAACTGATCTTCTGCTTATGATTTCTAC
>Ga0208014_1000504_pt1 | contig 15655 bp, 9 predicted proteins | sample 25_taG_FD_184099 | JGI IMG/M metagenome (GOLD analysis project Ga0208014, IMG submission 184099) | Marine viral communities from Cariaco Basin, Caribbean Sea - 25_WHOI_OMZ (SPAdes) (version 2) | ecosystem: Environmental > Aquatic > Marine > Oceanic | place: Caribbean Sea: Cariaco Basin...
CTTTGATGACGTTGTTGAGCTCAAAATAAGGCTTGAGCTGTTCATCGTCGAGGTTAAAAAGTTTTTGCTTCAGTTTTTCTGAATAATAGGCCGCATCCCATTTTTCGAGTCGGTCGATCTGGTCAAGATCCTGCGCAAAACTCTCAAGTTCATGAAATTCCTTTTCGGCTGCCGGTTTGGCTTTTTCCAAAAGTTCTTCCATGAAGGAATTTACTTTTTCAGGAGTTTCGGCCATACGTTCTTCCAGTTTGAAATGCGCATAGGTTGGATAGCCCAGAAGATTGGCCTTTTTATGCCGCAGTTTTACAATTTGCAGCACATTCTCCCTATTGTCAAGCTCGTCGCCGTGAAAACCCTTAGCTCCAAAAGCAATGGCAAGTTCTTTGCGCAGCGCTCTGCTTTTAGCATATTTCATAAACGGAATGTAGCTGGGGTAATGAAGGTTAAAGATCCATCCTTCTTTGTTCTTTTCTTTTGCCAGCATCTTTGCTGCGGTACGGGCACCTTTGGGCAGGCCTTCAAGATCTTCTTCGCGAGTGATATAGAGTTCGTACCTGTTAGTTTCGGCCAGCACGTTTTCTCCAAAGTTGAGGCTTAAAGAAGCCAGTTTTTTATCCAGTTCTCGCAGCTCCTGCTTTTGCCCGGCATCAAGGTTCGCACCGTTGCGTTTAAACATCTTGTACTTCTTGTCCAGCAAGGTGCTTTGTTCAATGCTGAGGTTGAGGCTGTCTTTGTTTTCATAAACCGCTTTTACCTTTTGGAAAAGTACCGGATCCTGGATAATGTCATTTTTGAAGTCGGTTAATACAGGAGATATTTCCTGGGCCAGTTTCTGAATTTCTTCATTGGTCTCGGCTGAGTTAATGTTGAAAAAGATGCTGGTAATTCTGTCAAGTTGTTCTCCTGCAAATTCAAGGGCTTCTACGGTATTCTCAAAAGTAGGGGCTGCACTTGAAGCAGTGATTTGCTCGATATCCTGTTGCGCCCGCCTGATAGCTTCTTCTATGGCCGGTTTGTAGTGCCCGGTTTTTATTTTCATAAAAGGAGCGGTATTGAATTTTTCCAGGAGTGGATTTCTTTCTGTCATATAGCTTGAATAATTGGCTTAAAAGAATGCGTTTTAACGAAATTTTTTGGAAAAGTTCGGAAAATTCTAAAATTATTCTTTACTTCACATTTCCCAAAATACTAAAGTAAGTAGCTTTTAGGTTTTTGATTAATATATTTAGAATGGTTAATAAATACTATTAAAACAACGAATGCTACTTTAAAGCCACGTGAAAACGTGGCTTTTATTTTTTAATGCTTTTTGCGCCCTCAATTACTTTCTGTTTTAGGTCTTCCTTGTAATCTACGATTTTTTGAAGCACGTCCTGGTTTGAGCTACCAAGAATTTGCGCTGCCAGGATACCTGCATTTTTGGCTCCGTTGAGGGCTACAGTGGCTACAGGAACTCCTCCCGGCATTTGGAGAATAGACAATACAGAATCCCAGCCATCAATAGAATTGCTCGATTTTACCGGCACCCCAATAACCGGCAGGGGGGAAAGAGATGCAATCATTCCCGGAAGGTGCGCAGCGCCACCGGCACCTGCAATAATAACATTTATACCGCGGGTATGAGCATTTTTCCCATAATCAAAAAGTTTGTCGGGGGTACGGTGAGCAGAAACTATATCTACTTCAACTTCTACATCAAAGGACTTCAATATATCAATTGCTTCCTGCATTACCGGCATATCGCTGGTGCTGCCCATAATAATTCCTACTTTGCTCATATAATAAATTTTAGACCTCACAGGTTTTTGAAACCTGTGAGGTCTGTTTTGTTATTCGCTAATTACTCTAATTTTATTTTTGACCTCTTCAGCAATTTGTCTAGCTTTAGAAAGATCTGCATTTACTATGGTAACATGACCCATTTTTCTGAAAGGGCGGGTGATTTTTTTTCCGTAGATATGAGGGGTGACTCCTTTTAGCTTCATGATTTCGGAGATATTCTCGTAAACCACATTTCCCGAATAACCTTCTTCGCCTACCAGGTTCACCATTACGCCGCCGGCCTTGCTTTCGGTATCTCCCAAAGGAAGGTCAAGAATAGCTCTCAAATGCTGCTCAAACTGGTTGGTGAATGCTGCCTCTATGCTGTAGTGGCCGCTATTGTGAGGTCTGGGTGCAACTTCATTAACCAGGATCTCATCTTCTTCTGTCTGGAACATTTCAACCGCCAGTAAACCAATATGTTCATAGGCCCTCGAAACTTTTTCGGCTACTTTTCTCGCTTTTTCGGCTACCGCGGCATCAATACGTGCCGGGCAAACCACGTATTCTACCTGGTTGGCTTCGGGATGAAATTCCATCTCAACCACAGGGTAGGTCTTTACCTCTCCCGAGGGGTTGCGAGCCACGATTACCGCAAGTTCGTTCTTAAAAAGGATGAGATCTTCAGCAATACAGGCAGTTTCGGGTAAATCTTTGGCTGTTTGGAGGTTTTTTATTACTGCAACACCTTTGCCATCATAACCTCCTGTAGTGCTTTTCCACACAAGAGGCAGGGAAATTTCCCCTTTTTGAAGACCTTCCAAAAATGCCATTTTTGAGGAGTATTTTTGGTAACGGGCAGCAGGGATTTCGTGGCTGGTAAAGAAATCTTTTTGTATGCCTTTGTCCTGAATTTTCTTCAAGGTTTTAGATGAAGGATAGACTTTTATTCCTTCAGACTCTAATTTTTCAAGAGCTTCTACATTGACTGCTTCAATCTCAAAGGTAAGTACATCTGCTTTTCTTCCGAAGTGTACTACCGTGTCAAAATCCATGAGATCGCCGCGGGTAAATTCATCACAGGCAATCCTGCAGGGTGCTTCGGCATTAGGATCGAGAACAATGGTACGAATGTCAAATTTTCGGGTTTCGTAAAGGAGCATTTTTCCAAGCTGGCCTCCACCAAGTATTCCGAGGGTGAAATCTGAAGAAAAATAATTGATCATTAATGAGGTGTTTCAGCAAAAATAATTTTAAAAATCTGAAATGCCGCAAGATTCAGTTATAAATGCGCAGGGTTTGGCATCCTGAGTTGATAGGAATATGTATCTTTGCTTCCCAAAAATATTTTTGTTTTGGTACAATTACACGATCTAAAATTTACTCCTTTTATTTCTGAAGCCGAAATCAACGTTGGCATAGAAAAAGTGGCTGCGCAAATAAATGCCGATTTTGAGAATAAAACACCAGTTTTTCTAGGGGTTTTAAACGGGGCTTTTCTTTTTGCGGCCGAAGTTATTAAGAGATTTAAGGGCGACTGTGAAGTGAATTTTGTGAAGTTAAGTTCTTATGAAGGTACGGGAACCACAGGTAAAGTAGAGTCTTTAATGGGGCTTACCAGTTCTTTGAAAGGTCGTAATGTAGTTGTTATAGAGGATATTGTGGACACAGGAAATACTCTTGAGAGCCTCGACAGGATTCTTAAGAGCGAAGAAGTGAACCTATATAAAATTGCAACTTTATTTTACAAGCCGGCATCCTACAAGAAAAGCCTTCCAATAGATTACGTGGGAATAGAAATTCCGAATGATTTTATAGTAGGATATGGCCTTGATTATGACGGGCTGGGCAGGAATCTTACCCAGGTCTATAAACTTAAAAACAGTAAAATGACAAACATCGTTTTGTTTGGGCCTCCAGGCGCAGGTAAAGGAACTCAGGCAACTATTCTTAAAGATCATTACAACCTTAAACATATCTCTACAGGAGATGTCTTTAGGTACAACATTAAAAATGAAACTGAACTTGGTAAGCTTGCAAAAGCTTACATGGATAAAGGCCAGCTGGTGCCCGATAGTATTACAATAGATATGCTGAAGGCTGAAGTAAGACAGTCACCTGAGGGGAATGGCTTCATTTTCGACGGATTTCCACGCACGGTTGCACAGGCCGAAGCTCTTGAAGAATTTCTTCAGGAAGAGGGAACCCAGGTTAATGCCATGATCGCTCTGGAAGTTGATGACGAGATCCTGGTGGAACGTTTGCTGGAGCGGGGAAAAACTTCGGGACGGCCAGATGATGCCAATGAACTTGTTATTCGCAAAAGGATAAAAGTTTATTACGAAGAAACTGCGATCTTGAAACAGTTTTATTTGAAACAGGATAAATATTTTGGCATAAACGGAGTAGGCTCTATCCAGGAGATCACTGCGCGATTAAAAGAAGCTATTGACCAGCTGGTATAAGAAATGCCACTGGTGTAAAGATGATAAAGGATGACTGAAGGGAATTTTGTTGATTACGTTAAGATACACGTATCCTCGGGTAATGGAGGTAAAGGATCGGCTCACCTGCACCGTGAAAAGTACGTTGCAAAAGGCGGACCCGATGGCGGAGATGGAGGTCGTGGAGGCCATGTGATCCTAAGAGGAAACAAAAACCTTTGGACGCTTTTTCACCTCAAATTTAAGAGGCATGTTAAAGCCGGGCACGGCGAACACGGGAGTAAACAACGAAGCACCGGGGGCGATGGGCAGGATGAGGTCATTGAAGTGCCGTTAGGAACGGTTATTCGTGATACCGAAACCCAAAATATTCTTTACGAGATTACAGAAGATGGGCAGGAGATCATTGTTGCTGAAGGCGGAAAAGGCGGGCTTGGAAACTGGCATTTTAAATCTTCAACCAATCAAACTCCGCGATATGCGCAGCCTGGAATTCCCGGTGAGGAAGAGGATATAACCCTTGAGCTAAAGATTCTTGCTGATGTTGGTCTTGTAGGTTTCCCTAACGCCGGAAAGTCAACTTTACTTTCGGTGATCACAGCAGCCAAGCCAAAAATAGCCGATTACGAATTTACTACGTTAAAGCCCAATTTAGGAATTGTTGAATATCGTGACTTTAAAACATTTGTGGTGGCCGATATCCCCGGAATAATTGAAGGGGCAGCTGAAGGAAAGGGTATTGGACACAGGTTCTTAAGACATATTGAACGTAATTCAACTCTCTTATTTTTAATTCCTGCCGATGCAAAGGATATAAAGGAGCAGTACGAGATCCTGGTAGATGAGCTAAGGCGCTACAATCCTGAACTTCTTGATAAAGATCGTTTGGTAGCCATTTCAAAAAGCGATATGCTTGATGCTGAATTAAAGGCTGAAATGACCGCGCAACTTGATCGCGAACTCAATGCGCCGTATATCTTCATATCATCTGTAGCGCAGCAAGGTTTGACCCAGCTTAAAGATAAGCTTTGGGAAATGCTGAATAAAGAGGAGGCTGTTTAATTCCTGTTAATGTCTTAGATTTCAGTGGTGTTTTCTTTAAATTTAAGAAAAACACCAGTATGAGACTTTTAAAAATATGTTGTTTATGCTTAATTATGAACGGCTGTGGAGGACCACGGGTGGCTTTTGACTACGATGAGCAGACAAATTTTTCCACTTACAATAGTATAAGCATCTATCCGGAAATCCAGTCGGGTCTAAGTGAGTTAGATGAAAACCGGCTACTCAATAGCATGGTAAGTGCTTTACAGGAGAGGAATTTATCTACCTCAACAACTCCCGATTTATACCTAAACGTCTATACCGAACAATACCAGGAGCCCAGCCGTAACCGTGTTGGGGTGGGAATAGGTGGTACCGGAGGGAATGTGGGAGTAGGAGTGAGCGGAGGTATACCATTAGGAGGCCCTGAGAGTTTTCTTCAGCTTACTTTTGATCTTATAGATGTGGAGCGGGACGAACTGGTTTGGCAGGCTGTTGTTAACAGTAAATTTGATCTTAACTGGAGTCCTGTACAAAGACAACAACAGTTTGATAAAATAGTGGAAGAAGCTTTAGAAGGCTACCCTCCAAAAAGGTGATTTTTGATTCACTTTTTTTGAGTAGTAAAATATCTCCGGATTAAGGCCAGGGAGCATTTGGATGAAATATTTTGAAAATCTATAATTTATTCACCAGAGAAGTTTTTTGTATTACCCTTTCAGAGTAAAGTTCTCCGGGGTAGGTCCCCGGAACATTTTAGTGGAACACGTTTTTAGACTTTAGGTATTTACCCTCCTAGATATAAAAAAGGCCCCGATTTCTCGGGGCCCTTCTTTTGGCTGGTTAGTTAATTGTTGCCTAGTTTTTATCTTCGTCTGCCGCTTCAGGTTGATCCTGGAAATAAGGAGTAGTTGCACTTATTTCGGTGAACTCACTTCTTCGGTTACGGGCATATTCAGCTTCAGAACACATATTTGGTTTAGTACAATCATTCAATGGTACTTCTTCACCATATCCTTTTGGAACCAGTCTGTCTCTGCTTATACCCTGATTAACGAGGTACTCAAGAGTTGACTCGGCACGACGCTGAGAAAGATTCATGTTGTATTTATCTGATCCACGAGCATCGGCGTGAGAGCCAATTTCTATTTTAAGTGTTGGATAGTTTTTCATGATCTCAGCTACACGGTTAAGCGTAGGTTCAGATTCAGATTTAATAGTTGCTTTATCAAAATCAAAGTAGATGTTCCCAACACCTGCGATTTGTCTTCTACCAGTTTCAGGATTGATCTCCATTTCATCTTTTGGAAGAACCGGTGGGGTGTAATCTTCTCTTGAGAAAGCATAAAGATTATCTGAGCCTCTTCTGTTAGAAGCAAGATATCCTTTTTCTTCTCCTTCTTTCAGCACAAACGCGAAGTCATCAAACTCACTGTTAAGAGAATTACCCAGGTTTTGAGCCTCTCCAAAAATGCCATTATTTTGTTCACTTTTGAATACATCAAGGTTTCCGTACCCCATATGGCCATCTGAAGTGAAATAAAGAGTTCCGTCATTAGCAATGTAAGGGAACTGTTCGCGGTGAGCAGTGTTTACATTGGGCCCCAGGTTTACTGGTTCTCCAAATGTTCCGTCTTCATTAACAGCTACGCTGTAGATGTCAAATGATCCCATTGTTCCTGGCATATCACTTGCGAAATACAGGGTAGAACCATCTTCACTTAAAGTTGGGTGTTCTACAGAATACTGGTCGCTGGTGAAAGGCAAAGCTTCAATGTTTGTCCACTCGCCATCAACAAGCTCGGCACGGTAGATTCTAATGGTAGATACAGGTACTTCGGCCCAGTCAACTTTAACTCTTCTTGAGTTTGTACGGTCAAAGTACATTGTTTTTCCATCAGTAGAAAATGCAGCTGAACTTTCGTGAGTGTCGGTATTGATCTTGTCGTTAAACAACGCGATGTTGCTAAGGTTACCTTCATCATCAATATCGGCTACGTAAAGGTCAAGATATGGTTTCTTGTTCCATGCGTAAATAGGGCGATCCTGATTACGGGTAGAAGCAAAAACGATACGGTCACCCATAAAGGTAATTCCGAAGTCTGAAGAAGCTGCATTCTGCATTACCTGGTTTGTGGTGTAGGTATGAGATACAGCAGTATCAAGCTTTGCAGTCCACTCTTCAAAATCTATAGTACTGTTGTAGTACTGGCTGAAGTATTTGTCGGCTTCTTCGTCCTGTCCTGTAGCACGTAGTGAATGTGCAAACCTGAAAGAATATTCTGGTGCAACGCTACCGTCATTGTACTTCAGAAAAAGGCTGCGGTAAGTTTCGGCCGCATTGCCCATTCTGTTTGTATAGAAATAGGAGTCTCCTAATTTCTGAAGGACTTCCTGATCCTTATCTTTAACTAACCGGAATTCTTCAGAAGCATCCATATAGGCTCTCTGATTAAATAAACGGTTAGCTTTCTTTATCTGAGAACTCTGGGCCACGGCCGAGAATCCAATAAGGATAGCTAAAAGTGTGGTATAAAGTTTTTTCATGTTTCTTAGGTTTTAGAAGAATCTTGGGGATACGTTGTAACCTTTTGAAAGGCCAAGAAGGTCAAGGTCAAAAAGTATCATGATTTCATGTGTGCCATCATTAAAGTCACTTAGATTTCCTGTTGTATAGTCATAGGCGTAACCTATTCTAAGTTCAGGAGTAACTCTAAAGTTCACCAATCCACTTACTGTTTCATCAAAACGGTAAGCTACACCTGCTTCAAAACGGTTGTAAAGAAGCACGTTTGCTGTAATGTCAACAGAAAGAGGAGCTCCTTCTACTGCACGGGCCATAAAGGCCGGTTTAAGTTTTAGGTTTTGGTTAAGGTCGAATACATACCCCCCAGTAAGGAAGTAGTGGATGTTTTCCTCTCCCAAACGAGCCAATCCTGTTTCGTTTTCAAGGTGTTTTGAGGTGAAAAGGTTTGGAGCCGATAGACCTACATAGTATTTATCGCCAAACCAGTAAGCACCAACTCCAAAGTTTGGAAATGCTTCACTAACGTTTTGAGCGGCAGGATCAACTTGTTCGTAATTCCCGGTTTCAAGAGCAGTGAGGTTTGCATCAAAGAAAGTAACCCCTGCTTTCACCCCAAAAGATAATTTTGAAGTTTCTGATACCGGAAGGACATAAGCCACATCGGCATAAAGATTGTTTTCTTTAACAATATCTCCAATCTCGTCGTGGACTATAGAGATACCTGCTTCAATCCTTTCGCTTAGCCCGGTGTGGGCAAAGAAATTAGCAGTTTCAGGAGCTCCGTCCATCCCAGCCCATTGGTTTCTATAAACTCCACCAACATTTAGCATTCCCAGGTCATCTAATGCATAAGCAGGATTTATCACGCTCATGTTATACATGTACTGGGTATACATGGGATCTTGTTGTGCATTACCCTTTAGTGAAAAAAGGGCAATGCAAACAACTGTAAAAATTTTTATAAAAGAATTTCTCATTTGTTTCGAATATTTCAAAATTATCTGCTTAAGTACACTCTACCTTGAATAGGAGCGGTCTGTCCGTCGTTATAGTTTAGGATATAGAAGTAAACTCCTACTGGAAGTACTCCGCTTCCAAATGATCCTTCCGAAGAAGTACCATCCCATCCCTGAGAGTTTCCAACCTGGCCTTTATATACAGGCTCACCCCATCTATTGTAGATCTCCATCATGTGATTTGGATATTCCGAAGAAATGTTCTGAATTACAAACCTGTCATTAATGGCATCACCGTTTGGAGAGAATATTTCAGGAATAACAACCTCGCAATTGGATAGGTTTATCTGTACAGGAGTTCTTGTAGAACTTTCGCATCCAGTAGTAGCATCAACGGCAGCGGCGAATAAAGTTGTGCCGTTTTGCAGCGGAGTGGATGGAGATACAGTTTCTGAACCTGTAGCGGTAGTGTACCATACAAGGTCACCATTCGCAATAACTCTACCTTCAAGATCACCTACAGTGAAGTCCTGATTGGCACATAATTGTTCTGGTTCAGTAACCAGAGAAGGTGCGTCTACATCATTTAAAGTTACGGTTACGGCAGTAGCATCAGATACACAACCAGTGGTATTTGTTTGTGTAACATAGTATGTTCCTGCAGTAAGCACTTGTGTAGCACCTACCTCTGTTTGAAGAGTTTCATCAGAATAAACTGTAAACACTGCGTCGGCTTCACCAGAAATTTGAAGATCGGCTACAGTCGCATTGCTGGCAGCACAACCATCAAATGAAGTCACTGTTGGGGCTGCTGGAGTGTTTTCTCCGTTACATTCGGGCTCTTGAGTTCCAACGATTACAGTCACTGTAGCTGAAGCTGAACATCCGTTGTCGCTAGTTACAGTATAAGTATATACACCTTCTGCATCGGTTGCAGGATCAAAAGTTGCGTCAACTTCATCACTATCAAAAGTCCAGGTTCCACCAGTTTCAGGTGTTCCACCAAGTTCGGCAAATAGATCTACTGTTTCTGTTGCATCTTCTTCAAGATTTACAGTTGCATTTTGACCGGCGTTAGGGTTTTCAAGAACTGTAACAGTAAGTATGGCAGAATCTGTACACTCACCGGTTCCTACTGTATAAGTAGTAGTGAAGTCTCCAAATTTGCTGTTGATGTTGTAATCTTCAATGATCTCCTGAATGGTTGGGTTAAAGCTTCCATTTGTAGCCACTCCTGCTTCAAGAAGACCTATATAAAGATTTCTAACACCTGCATTTGAGAGGTTTTCTACTTCAGAATTACAAACTTCTACTGAATTGTCTGCTCCTGCATTGGCAGTGTTCGCAGTTACATTAACAGTAAAGGTGGTAGAAGCACTTCCTTCTATACAACTTGCGGTGTCACTTTCGTCAACCGTGTAGGTAATTGTTAAAACACCTTCTTGTGATACATCTAACATTCCATCAGTGATTACTCCTGAAGCATCGGAGAAAGTTCCGCCTAAAGTGTTGTCTTCAGTAAGGAAATTAAAAAGATTAAGAGTTCCTTCGGCAGTACAGGTAGTTATATCATCTATGTCACCTGTGCTTGCAGGTTCAGTAGGTACTACTGTTACAGTCAGTTCTACTGAGTCGGTGCATTCTCCAGTGGTTAGTGTATAGGTTGTTGTGAAGTCACCTAAGCCATCTTCATCAGCCTGATACATAGCTGAAATCTCAGCTGGAGTTGGGCTAAAAGTTCCATCTACAGATACTCCTGTATCCAAAAGTCCAAGGTAGAATTTCCTTACTTCCTCAATACTTGGGAAAGTAGTTTGTACATCAGTTTCACAAACATCTGCTGAACTGTCTGTTCCGGCATCTACAATACCTGTGCAAGGATCAGTTGATACTGTAACAATAACAGTAGCTGAATCCATACAACCTTCATAACCCACAGTGTAAGTAAAAGTTCCTGATTCGTCTGTAGCTGGATCAAAAGTTCCGTCTTCGTTACTCCAGGTTCCACCTGGCTGTGCGTTTTCTCCCAAATACTCAAATAGGCTTACTTCATCGTCTTCTGTAGTAAGGGTAACAGTGGCGTCATCACCGGCGTTGGCTTCAGTAACTACATTTACAGTTAACTCAAATGTTTGACCATTGGGTGCAGTGTAAATAGTTGTGAATTCTCCTAAGCCATCTTCGTCTGCCTGATAATTATCAGCCATTTCAGCGGGAGTAGGATTAAATGATCCATCTCTTGAAGTTCCTGATGGCAAAAGTCCTAGGTAGAATTCTCTTATTTCATCATAGCTTGGGAAGAAAGTGTCTACATCTCCTGCGCAAACTACTGCATAACCACTACCCGGTGTTGTTGGGTCTGGGTCTGTTGGATCGTTTACAATTACTGTTACGGTTGCAGAATCCATACAGCTTTCGTATCCTACTGTGTAGGTAAAGGTGCCGGCTTCATCTGTGGCTGGGTCAAAAGTTCCGTCTTCGTTACTCCAGGTTCCACCTGGCTGTGCGTTTTCTCCCAAATACTCAAATAGGCTTACTTCATCGTCTTCTGTAGTAAGGCTAACAGTGGCGTCATCACCGGCATTGGCTTCAGTAACCACGTTTACAGTTAACTCAAATGTTTGACCATTGGGTGCAGTGTAAATAGTGGTAAACTCTCCTAAGCCGTCTTCGTCTGCCTGATAATTATCAGCCATTTCAGCGGGAGTAGGATTAAATGATCCATTAGTTGCTACACCAGAGGGGAGCAATCTTAAATAGTACTTTCTAATCTCGTCTACACTTGGGAAAAAAGTCTGTACATCTCCTGCACAAACTATTGCATAACCACTACCCGGTGTTGTTGGGTCTGGGTCTGTTGGATCGTTTACAATTACTGTTACGGTTGCAGAATCCATACAGCTCTCGTATCCTACTGTGTAGGTAAAGGTGCCGGCTTCATCTGTGGCTGGGTCAAAAGTTCCGTCGCCGTTACTCCATGTTCCACCTTCCTGAGCGTTTTCTCCTAAATATTCAAATAGGGTTACTGCATCGTCATCTGTAGTTAAAGTAACAGTGGCGTCATCACCGGCATTGGCTTCAGTAACCACGTTTACAGTTAACTCAAAAGTTTGACCATTGGGTGCAGTGTAAATAGTGGTAAACTCTCCTAAGCCGTCTTCGTCTGCCTGATAATTATCAGCCATTTCAGCGGGAGTAGGATTAAATGATCCATTAGTTGCTACACCAGAGGGGAGCAATCTTAAATAGTACTTTCTAATCTCGTCCACACTTGGGAAAAAGGTTTGTACATCTCTAAGACATACCACACTAACTCCAGGGGAGACTACAGGATCTGTAGTTAGAGTAACAACTATAGAAGCAGAGTCTGTACAGTCACCTGAACCTACAGTATAAGTGTAAGTGCCGGCTGCATCTGTGGCAGGATTAAAAGTGCCATTCCCAGAGTTCCAGGTTCCTCCTGTTTGTGCATCTTCCCCAAGTAAGGTAAATAGATTTACCGGAGCATCATCAGGGCTTAACGTAATAGTGTTATCATTTCCTGCATTTGCTTCTTGAAATATGGTAATTGAAATTTCAGCAGACTCCTCACATACTGTGTATGTAGTGCTAACTTCTATTGGCCAGCTATTGGTGGTATACTGCGTAATTAAAGAAGTTAAAGGATCACCGGAGAAAGTACCAGTAATATCTCTGTCTCCAATCCAATCTGCAAATAATACTTGTGGGTCCTGAGTTGGATTTTGTAAAAACTCATTTACTAAAGCTTCTACATCAGACTGGCAGAAAACGGCATCAACATCTTCACCCGCTTCACAACCTGTAACAGTAATTGTAAAAACGGCAGAATCTGTTCCGGTAATACAACCGCTAGTTTCATCTACAGTATATGTGACGGTGTAAACACCAGCACCTGCCTGTGCAGGATCGAAAAGTCCGTCGGGATAGCCTTCAAAACTTCCGGAAGTTTGTGCTTCTGAAGTAAGGAAGGAATACAAATTCTGTGTTTCATCATCAATGGCGAATTCCAAAGAGACATCCTGTCCTGCATTAGCCTCTTCTGAAGCAACAATTGAAACGGTCAAAACAACAGAAGCTTCACATTCATCTTCACCTAGGGTGTAAGTGGTGGTAAAGTCACCAAGACCATCCTCGTCATTCTGATATTGCTGAGCAAGTTGGCCAGCATTTGGACTAAATGTCCCATTTTGAGATACACCTTCATCCAATAAAGATAAAAAGTAATTTCTGATGGCATCTTCACTTGGGAAAGTTGCCTGAACATCATCCTCACAGATTATTCCTGTATTAGGATTTCCTGCATCTCCTGTGGTGAGGGTTACAACAACAGCGGTTCTCGCTTGGCTTTCTACCGGAGGGGAAGGGTTTCCTTCATCGTTAACAATTTGGCTAACGTAATAAGTGCCTGGTGCTAATATATAATCTTCCTCTAACGCAGGATTACTTGTAGCGGTGCTGTACCATCTAAATGCCTGGGTATCCACGCTGGTTCCAGTAGCTTCCAAATCACCTACAGTAGCTCCTTGACACAATTCTTGATCTTCTGCTATAGGGGCAGGCGCCACATCTGGACTATATCTAATTGCTAATCTAAATGAATAGTCACATGAACTAGTCGACGATGTTTGACCCACGAAATAAGAATTTCCATCAACTAATTCATCCGATTCAGCATAGGTTGCTGTTCCGAATTCAGTTTGATAAACAATAATTTCACCTCCAGCATTAGGAGATATTATCTCGATAAGATCTTCTATTGTACGATCATCGTTTTCCGAGGCTAAGTAGGGGGAAAAAACAGAACCGTAAGAAGAATCTGGAGCTGGAATTGTACCTACTGTAACAGTCACAGGGGTAGGGTTAAGACAATCTCCGTCAGCATTTCCTGCGTAATAAGTAGTATTATCTTCTAATAGTTCATTAGAAGGAATACGTTGAGTCATCGCGATGTCACGATACCAAACTACGTCATTTGCTGCGCCAGTTCTAGATGTAAGAACATCAATGTTATCTAAGTAACAAAAATCCGCAGGATCTGAATTACTTAGGTCCGGGCAGGTTTCTTGCCCAAAGGAAGGCAAAGTTCCGCTAAATAGTAATAAGGCAAAAAAGAATAATGGTATTCTCATTTTACCCAGAGTAAAAATTCGCATAGGCTTTAAGTGTTAAATTTAATCAATTGCATTTTAGGTTTATGGTTCAAATATAAAGTAAACATTCATTTTAAAACTTAAACTCCTGTTAAGGGAAAAGCATAAAATAAATGGAGACGAAACTATTATATATTACTGAGGTAGGGGAGGTTAAAAGTACAACTTTTTCGTTAATAAAATTTTTTTAGGAGTTTTTTTACATCTAATAAGTTAAAAGTGCTTTTCGTCTATATAAATCAACTCACAGTTGGACATAAGAATTCACTTTTTGTTACAGATTTTCGGGAATTTTTTTACAATACTTCACAGGCAGTCTTTCTTCCTATTCCATTATATTTACTTAAAAATTTACAATGCGGCTACATTTTATAGCAATAGGGGGAAGTGCCATGCATAATCTTGCTCTTGCTCTTCACGAAAAAGGATATATAATCACCGGGAGTGATGATGTTATTTATGAACCTTCCAAGACCAGACTTGATAATAAAGGCTTGCTGCCGAAGGAGTTTGGATGGTTTCCTGATAAAATCACGAAAGACCTTGATGCTGTTATCCTCGGAATGCATGCCCGGGAAAATAATCCCGAATTGGCAAGAGCAAAAGAACTGGGTCTTCCTATATATTCTTATCCCGAATTTTTATTCGAACAATCTAAAGAAAAAACAAGAGTGGTAATTGGCGGATCTCACGGGAAAACAACAATAACTTCAATGATTCTACATGTGATGAATTACCATCATAAAAACGTTGATTTTATGGTAGGTGCTCAATTGGAAGGATTTGAGAATATGGTCCACTTAACCAAAGAAAATGATTTTATAGTGCTTGAGGGAGATGAGTATTTATCTTCACCTATAGACAGGCGTCCAAAGTTTCATCTTTATAAACCTAACATCGCGCTACTTAGCGGAATTGCCTGGGATCATATCAACGTGTTTCCAACTTTTGATGAGTATCTGGAGCAATTCAAAATTTTCATAGATTCTATAGTTAAAGGAGGTATCCTGGTATACAATGAGGAGGATCAACACCTGAAGCAACTGGTGGAAGAATCTACAAATACCATAAGAAAGCATTCTTATAGAACGCCAGCTTATCACGTAGAGAATGAAAAGACACTTTTGAATACGCCCGAAGGTGATATGCCTGTTGCCGTTTTTGGGGAGCATAACCTTCAAAATTTAGCTGGTGCAAAATGGATTTGTCAACACATGGGTATAGACGAAGAAGATTTTTATGAAGCCATTGCTTCTTTTAAAGGCGCTTCAAAAAGGTTGGAAAAGATAGTAGAAACTGAAAACTCCATTGTATTTAAAGATTTTGCCCATAGTCCTTCAAAGGTAATGGCAACTACTAAAGCCGTAAAGGAACAGTATCCAGACAGACAGGTGGTTGCATGTCTCGAACTACATACATATAGCAGCTTAAATGCCGATTTTCTTAAGCAGTACGAATCATCTCTAAATGCAGCCGATGAAGCTGTAGTATTCTTTTCTCCCGAAGCGGTAGAAAATAAGAAGTTGGAGCCCATTTCTAAAGAACAAATTTTTAAAGCTTTTTCCCGAACAGATCTAACGGTATACATTAATCCGCTGGAGTTTAAAACTTACTTGCAAGAACAGCAGTATGATCATAAAGTGCTTTTGTTAATGAGTAGTGGTAATTACGGAGGTTTAAATTTTGATGAGATCAAGAACTGGGTATCCTAAAATGGCATTTTTGGAATAGCTTCATTTTGTTATCTTTAGA
>Ga0208014_1000505_pt1 | contig 15654 bp, 15 predicted proteins | sample 25_taG_FD_184099 | JGI IMG/M metagenome (GOLD analysis project Ga0208014, IMG submission 184099) | Marine viral communities from Cariaco Basin, Caribbean Sea - 25_WHOI_OMZ (SPAdes) (version 2) | ecosystem: Environmental > Aquatic > Marine > Oceanic | place: Caribbean Sea: Cariaco Basin...
CATTCCAGGATATTGTACAGAACTATGACATTTCGAGAATTGAGAACACTCTAAGCGCAGCCGTGATTTTTATTGATGAATTGAACGTATATGTAACCATTGATAAAAAACAGCTGCCCGTAGAACTACGCTATGATACGCAAACCCGCATACAGGCTTCCCAAATACCCGATGATGCCAAAATCAAGTATTTTATGGTAGATTGGGATTAACTCTTTAATATTTCTGAATGTCTTCTGAAAACCTTACCCGTTTAAATAAATATCTAAGTGAAGTAGGCTACTGCTCGCGCCGTAAGGCCGACACTCTCATTGAACAGGGGCGGGTAACCATTAACGGCAAGGTCCCCGAAATGGGAACAAAAGTTAGCCCCGAAGATGAAGTGCGGGTGAACGGCGAACTCATCGTGCCTCCAAAAAAAGACAACGTCTACCTGGCTTTCAATAAACCTATAGGCATTGTTTGCACTACAAATCAGGCGGAAAAGAAGAATATTGTAGATTATATAAATTTCCCAACCCGAATCTTCCCCATTGGCAGACTCGACAAACCCAGTGAAGGTCTGATTTTACTCACCGACGACGGGGATATTGTCAATAAAATTCTTAGAGCGAGAAACAACCACGAAAAAGAGTACATAGTTACTGTAGACCGATTGATCACGCCTGATTTTCTTAGAAGAATGTCTTCAGGAATTCCCATTTTAGACACCGTTACCCGCGAGTGTGAGGTGGAGCAATTGAGCAAGTTCGTTTTCAGGATTATCCTCACCCAGGGTTTAAACCGGCAAATTCGCAGAATGTGTGAGTACCTGGGTTATGAAGTAGTGAAGCTAAAGAGAATACGCATCATGAATATTGAACTTGATGTGCCGGTGGGACAGTATCGCCATCTCACCCAAAAGGAACTGGACGACCTTGATCGCTTAACGGGAGAATCAAGTAAAACAGAAGATGCTTCTGTTGAGCAAAAACCAGCGAGTTCAAAGCCTAAACCTTCCAATACCACTTCCAAGAAAACCTTCGGAAAAAATCCGGAGAATCAGAAAAACTTCCGAAGTAAAAGAAGAAACCGGGAATCTTAACACTCAATTAAGCAAATGATTGAGCATATCTGCTTATTTTTAAGAAAAAAGATATGCCAGACAATCGCATCAAGAACGAAGATCAATACGAAGCCCTGAGAGATAAAGGGGCAAGTAAGGAGAAAGCTGCAAGAATCGCCAATTCTGAGAACACAGGTAAGAAAGGTGGTAAGGCCGATAAATATGAAGACCGTAGCAAAGACGATCTTTATAAGAAAGCCAAAGAGGTGGGGATAGAAGGACGTTCAAAAATGAGCAAGAAAGAACTTATCAACGCGTTACGCAACCATTAAAAAAAATGCAGAAGATCCAACCTTTTCACCTAGCCATTCCGGTAGACAATCTGGAAAAGGCAAGAAAATTTTATAGAGAAACCTTAAACCTGGAAGAAGGACGAAGTAGTGATCACTGGGTAGATTTCAATTTTTTTGGACATCAACTGGTAATACATTACAAAGCTGCTTCTGAAATTGACAATAGCGGCAGTAATCCTGTAGACGAGAAAGATGTGCCCATCCCACATTTTGGGGTGGTGCTGGATTGGGAAACTTTTAATTCCTTCTCGCAGGAACTAAAAGAAAAGGATGTTGATTTTGTCATAGAGCCATACATTCGGTTTGAAGGACAGGCAGGAGAACAGGCCACCATGTTCTTTAAAGATCCCTGCGGAAACGCGCTGGAATTCAAAGCTTTTAAAAATATAGACCAGTTATTCGAGAAATAATTACTTTTTAAATGAACAGATTAAAACCATCTTTAGTGCGACAACTGTTCGTACTACTCCTCATTATATTCATGCTGGTTTTAATCTTTCGGGAGATTTTACCTTATCTCTCAGGAGTGCTTGGCGCAATCACCCTTTATGTTGTGCTAAGAAAACCTATGACCTGGTTGGTAGAAAAGCGATGGCAACCTGTATTGGCAGCCGCTTTGCTTATGTTCCTTTCCTTCATTGGGATCCTGGTGCCTATCACCCTTACTGCCATCATGCTTACTTCAAAAATAGGCAAGGCTGTGACAAATTCTGAAATGGTGTTGCAGGCAGTAAAGGATCAAATTAATGAAGCTGAGATCTATGTGGGTTATGATCTTAGCCAGAGTATTGATTCGGCCCGGGTGGCCAATTGGCTCTCTAACAACCTCCAGTCTCTTGGTGCCGGCACATTTAATGCTTTTATAGCAATAAGTATTATGTATTTTTTGCTGTATTATATGTTGATGAACCGCGACAGACTTAAAGATATGATCATTTCTTACATCCCGTTGGGTGAAAACAATCTTGAGGTTATAGGCCACGAAGGCGATGAAATGGTAAAATCTAATGCTTTAGGTATTCCACTGGTGGCGTTTTTCCAGGGAATAGTTGCATTGATTGGATACCTCATTGTAGGCGTACCCGACCCCTTGTTCTGGTTCGTAATTACTGCCATTGGCGCCATGGTACCCTTTATTGGTACCGCCATAGGAATTGTTCCTGTAACCATTCTGCTATATTCAATGGGCATGGAATGGCAGGCGGTTTTTATTGTAATTTATGGCTTTGTGATCGTGGGGATTACAGACAATATTTTAAGGCTGTACATACTTAACCGCCTTGCCAGTGTACACCCGCTTATTACTCTTTTTGGGGTTGTGGTTGGGGTGCCATTGTTTGGGTTTATAGGGCTTATTTTCGGGCCTTTGCTCGTATCTCTGTTTTTGCTTATCTTAAAGATATACAAGCATGAATACGGAAAAACAGAAAACAAACTTTAACCATAAAACAAAAATGCTATGTTAGAAAATGTAAAGAAGAAGATCAACAAAGACTATCTGGAGACCGAAGTTTCTAAAGTTAATGAAGGGGATTTGGATATGGTCATGAAGAACAAAGATGCCATCGATAAAAAGTTAAAAGGTGCGGGCATGAAAAAATATGCCGAACTGGGAAAGCTTATGTTTGGCATGCTTAAAGACTATAGAAAAGGAGAATACAATCAAATGCCGTGGTTCACAATTGCCGCTATAGGATTGACCCTGCTCTACGTTTTTAATCCAATGGATATGCTACCCGACTTTCTTCCGGGAGTAGGCTATGTAGACGATTTTGCGCTTTTCACAATCGCCGTTCGGTTCATTGAATCCGATTTACATGCTTATCTCAACTGGAAAATCGACGAGGCTAAATTACTAAACGCCTAAACTTTATATTATTTAGCATTACTTCTTGCACGGTGCTCCTCCCGGGCCAGCAGTGTATTTTTAAGAAGCATGGCAATGGTCATAGGCCCCACTCCACCGGGCACCGGAGTAATGTAACTCGCCTTTTGTGAAACATTTTCAAAATCTACATCGCCTGTGATCCTGTAACCTTTTGGCTTGGTTTCATCGGGCACGCGGGTTATTCCCACATCAATTACCACGGCATCATCTTTTACCATTTCTGCTTTCAGGAAGTTAGGAATCCCTACAGCAATGATAATGATATCGGCCTGTGAAGTGATTTGAGTAATGTTCTTAGTGAATTCGTGAGTGAGAGTTACTGTAGAATTACCTGGGAATCCCTGTCTCCCCATAAGGATGCTCATGGGTCTTCCCACAATGTAACTACGACCAATCACGCAGGTGTGTTTCCCTTTGGTTGGGATGTTATACCGCTCAAGCATCTCAAGAATTCCAAAAGGTGTCGCCGGTATAAAGGAGGACATGTCGAGAGACATTTTTCCGAAGTTGGTAGGGTGAAAACCATCCACATCCTTATCGGCACTCACTGCTAAAAGCACTTTTTGAGTATTGATTTGTGGCGGAAGCGGTAGCTGCACAATAAACCCATCAATATCGTCATTGTTATTAAGCTCTTCAATCTTGGCAAGAAGTTCAATCTCGCTGGTGTTTGAAGACATGCGGTATTCGGAAGATTCAAAACCCACCCTTTTACACGCATTAACTTTGGCATTTACGTACGTTAAGCTGGCGCCGTCGCTACCAACAATAATAGCTGCCAAATGGGGGACCTTCTCCCCACGTTCTTTCATTTTTTGAACTTCCAGGGCTATTTCATCCTGAATTTCATTGCTTAATTTTTTACCGTCGAGGAGCTCCATGTTTTCTAGTATTCGGTGAATAGTGTTCAGTGATCAGTGGTCGGTGATCAGTTAATTTATTCTTGTGTATTCACCCCAAATTTTTGGGGGTTAAGGATCATGTAATTGATTAGCTTACCAACTTCCTCACTCTCCTTCTTTAATTTTTCAAAACCTTCTTCTGAAATGTATTCACATCTAAAGAAATATTCCAGCCATACTTGAGTTTCAGAATTTTCGGCATCTGCATCAGTTAACTTACTCGCAAAATGTCTGGGATAGGCTCTTTTCCTGTAAGCTTCAGCAATAGCTGCTGAAACACTGCGGGAAGAGCGCCTAATCTGGTCTGTCAATGAATAAATTTCCTCTTTTGGAAAGGATTTCGAAAGTTTAAAAATCTGCATTGAAAGTTCAACTGACTTTGAATATGCGAATAAATCCTGAAATCTCATAACCCCTATTTTCCTGATCACTGAACACTGAATACTGATCACTGAATACTACTTCATTCCCTTCATCATCTGCATCATCTTTCTTCCGCCGCCGCCCTGCATCATTTTCATCATCTTACTCATTTGGCTGAACTGCTTTAAAAGCTGATTTACCTGTTGCACCGAGGTGCCCGATCCTTTCCCTATTCTCTTTTTACGTGAGGCGTTTATAACTGATGGTTTTGAACGTTCTTCTGGTGTCATGGAATGAATAATGGCTTCAATTGGTTTGAAAGCGTCATCATCAATCTCCACATCTTTCAGCATTTTTCCCGCTCCCGGAATCATCCCCATAAGATCTTTCATAGATCCCATCTTCTTAATTTGCTGAAGCTGATTCAAAAAGTCATCAAATCCAAATTCGTTCTTGGCAATCTTCTTCTGAAGTTTTCTCGCTTCTTCTTCGTCATATTGCTCCTGCGCCCTTTCAACAAGGGATACAACGTCTCCCATTCCCAGGATACGGTCGGCCATACGCGAAGGATAGAAAACATCAATCGCATCCATCTTTTCACCCGTACCAATAAACTTTATAGGCTTGTTTACTACAGATTTAATTGAGATCGCAGCTCCACCCCGGGTATCCCCATCAAGTTTGGTAAGTATTACCCCGTCAAAGTTGAGTCGGTCGTTGAAGGCTTTGGCAGTATTCACTGCATCCTGCCCTGTCATCGAATCCACTACGAAAAGGGTTTCTTGAGGCTCGATTGCACTGTGAATATTTGCGATCTCGGTCATCATCGCTTCATCAACAGCAAGACGACCGGCGGTATCTATAATCACCACATTGTGACCGTTAGCTTTAGCATGAGCAATAGCGGCCTTTGAGATAGCAACAGGATCCTGATTTCCTTCATCACTAAATACCTCAACACCTACCTGATCTCCAACTACGTGCAGCTGATTAATTGCTGCAGGACGGTACACGTCACAGGCAACTAAAAGAGGATTCTTAGACTTCTTGGTCTTTAAGTAATTTGCCAGTTTACCCGAAAAAGTGGTTTTACCACTCCCCTGAAGACCCGACATAAGTATCACCGATGGGTTCCCAGAAAGGTTAATCCCTTCGGCATCTCCACCCATAAGCGTGGTAAGCTCATCTTTTACCAGCTTTACCATCATTTGTCCCGGCTTTAGAGCGGTAAGAACGTCTTGCCCAAGTGCCTTTTCCTTTACCTTAGAAGTAAATTCTTTGGCAATTTTATAGTTCACATCGGCATCAACAAGGGCCCGCCTTACCTCTTTAAGAGTTTCGGCAACGTTAACCTCGGTAATCTGCCCATGTCCTTTGAGGACGTGTAATGCATTATCTAACTTATCACTTAAACTTTCGAACATATTCTCTCAGATTTAAATACTGCCGGGTTTTACAGGCAGTTGCAAATTTAATGATTTGAGGCTGAAGTGAAAACTTTCAACTTCACATCTGCTCCAAAAATGTCACTTTTCAAAAAAATTTTTAAACATTTCTTCGGAAGAGGTCTCAAAAATGACATTTTTAACACATCTTTTAATTTTATCCCGACACTTCTACCTTCTAATTTCTAAAATCTAACCTCCACTACATTCTCTCTGGCACCTGAATTCCCAGAAGTGCGAACGAAGATTTGATCACATCTCCCACAGCTTTTGACAACTGCACCCTAAATTTCTTCTCTGTCTCATCCTCGGTTCCCAAAATAGTAACATTTTGATAAAAGCTATTAAATTCCTTTACCAGCTCATAGGTATAATTGGCTAGAAGCGCCGGACTGTGATTTTCGGCTGCAAGCTGAACAGTTTCGGGGTAAAGCTGAAGCTGTTTGATGAGTTGTTTTTCCTTTTCATTCAGGCTGTACTCAAAAATAAGATTTGTGTAATCAAAATCGGCTTTTCTAAGGATAGACTGGATTCGGGCGTAGGTATACTGAATAAAAGGGCCTGTATTTCCCTGAAAATCTACCGATTCTTCAGGATTAAACAATATTCGCTTCCGAGGATCTACCTTCAGAATATAATATTTTAAAGCCCCCAGGCCTATAATCCGATAGAGTTCTTCTTTTTCAGCTTCCGAATAGCCATCGAGTTTCCCCAGCTCTTCAGAAATATTTTTAGCGGTGGCTGTCATTTCTTCAATAAGATCATCGGCATCTACCACGGTGCCTTCACGGCTTTTCATTTTTCCGCTAGGAAGATCTACCATTCCGTAACTAAGGTGATAAAGATTTTCGGCCCATTCGTATCCCAATTTCTTAAGGATCAAAAAGAGCACTTTGAAGTGATAATCCTGCTCATTACCCACGGTGTAAACCATCCCGTTGATATGATAATCTTTTACACGCTGTATCGCAGTTCCAATATCCTGTGTCATGTAAACCGCCGTACCGTCGCTTCGTAGTACGATCTTTTCGTCGAGGCCTTCATCGGTAAGGTCTATCCATACGCTGCCATCATCCTTTCGGTAAAAAATGCCTTTTTCAAGGCCTTCGGCAACTACGTTTTTCCCAAGCAAATAGGTGTTGCTTTCGTAGTAATTTTTATCAAAATCCACCCCAAGTTTAGCATAAGTTTCCTCAAAACCATCATATACCCACTGGTTCATGGTCTTCCACAGCTCAACAACTTCAGCATCTCCCGCTTCCCATTTACGCAGCATTTCCTGGGCAGCTTTTAAAATAGGGGCTTCAGCTTTTGCCTCATCTTCGGTCTTTCCCTGGGCCTGCAAATAAGAAACCTCCTCTTTGTAAGCCTTATCAAACTTCACATAGTAGTTCCCTACCAGTTTATCCCCTTTTAATCCAGTTGACTCGGGCGTTTCATCATTTCCAAATCTTTGCCACGCGAGCATAGACTTACAAATATGAATTCCACGGTCATTGATGATCTGGGTTTTGTAAACTTTTTTTCCTGAAGCCTTCAGGATTTCAGAAACTGAATAACCCAAAAGGTTATTTCTGATGTGTCCTAAATGCAATGGTTTATTGGTGTTTGGCGAAGAATATTCTACCATGATAGATTCCTCACATACAGCAGCTTTTCCGAAGTCAGGGTCATCTTTTACTTTTCCGAAGAAATTGAGATAGTAAGCATCGGCCAGGACAATATTCAAAAACCCCTGAACTACGTTGAACTTTTCGATCTCCTGGTTATGGGCAACCAGGTAATCACCTATGGCCTCCCCAAGCTTTACAGGACTGGTTTTTATTTGCCTCAACATAGGAAATGTGACCAGGGTGATGTCACCTTCAAAGTCCTTTCGGGTAGGTTGAAACTCAACCGTCTCCAACGTTACATTAAAAATATTGCTAACCGCTTCTTTTACCTGTGCGGCGAGTACGTCCTGAACATTCATGTCTTTTATTTTTTTTACCTGCAGGCTTCTACAGGAAGTGGCAAAGATAACAGAATTTTGAGGTTGTATAAAGGGTTTGAGCGCAAATGCTTACCTTTAGAAAAAAAGAAAATGCTACTGAATATTTCCCGTGATTTTGCTGACAAGAGAGAAGAGATCAATGAACTGGTGGGCAAGCCTTTCACCCTTGAGGAAAGACAGGAGCTAAAAAAAACCAGCTTTAACGAACTGCCTGTCACGGCAGCAAGCATAGAAATTTATAACCTGCTCGTTTTAAATGAAGGCCAGGCACAAAATCACTGCAATATAGAGATGCGGCCAAAAGGAGTATTAGTAAGCTTTAGAGCTGCCGGCGAAACTTATTTACTGGTAATTCCTTTTTTTAAGCTGAAGATTTACAAAGGTCGCGCTGAAGAATATTCTTTTTACAAAGACCAGTATTTTATTAAAATTCATGCCGGGGCCGGTCAAAACGAAGTACATAGTTTTATCAAAAAATTGCGTCACTACAAGGCAGATAAAGCTTTACCAAGAATAGAAGACCAGGAATAAGAGGCATCAAAAAAGCCCTTTTTGAAAGGGCTTGTAGTTTTATTTCTTCGGAAGAAAAATTTCGGCCAGCATACAGCGGGCACTGCCGCCCCCACAGGTTTCTATGGTGGTAAGGTCACTGCTCAAGATCTCACAATGCTTCTCAATAGCCGCAATTTGAACCGGAAGCAGGCTTTTTCTTGCTGCCTCACTCATCACCAAATATTTTTTCCCTTCAGCACCCTGCACCTGAAGCATGTTTCCTGCGTAGTGGTGCAACTGTGCCTCTGAAATCTCAATGATCTCCTTGCCGTCTGTCTTTAGATGCTTAATTACATTCTTCCGCTCCTTGGGATCATCGATACTATCCAAGCAGATCACAGCAAAATTCTCTGCCAGGCACATCATTACGTTTGTGTGGTAAATAGGCATCCTGCGTCCATCAACATCCTGGTAAGCGTTGAAGATCACTGGGGTCAATTCAAAATCTTCACAGAACTCAATCAGTAGTTCCTCGTTAGCTCTCGGAGAAAGAGCACAGTATGCCTTTTCATGGATCCTGTCCAGAATAAGCACACCGGTAGATTCCAGGAAAAGATCTTCTTCCTCGGCACTGGTGTAGTCTATTACATCTTTAATAAGATAGCCTTCAGATTCTATTTTTTCGAAAACCTCTGCACGACGTTCCCGTCTGCGGTTTTCAGCAAAAAGCGGATAAAGTGCAGCGGTGGCGTCTTCATGAAATGTGACCCAGTTGTTCGGGAAAATTGAGTCGGGCGTATCAAGTTTTTCATCATCATCTACCACAATAACATTCACGCCAACATTGCGGAGTTTTTCAACGAACGCATCGAATTCTTCCTGGGCTTTTTTATTGATCTGCTCATTGTCGAGATGCAGGCCTTCCTGGAAATAATTATTCACGGCGGTTTGCTCATTCATCCTGAAGGCCACCGGCCGCACCATTAGTACAGTATCTGTAATTTGTTTCATGTACAATTAATCTCTTATAAGGGGCAGGGTTGAACAGCGTAACAACCCCTCTTGTTTTGCAATTTCGGCGTAGGGTACTTCTTCAACGGTCATCCCGTTTTCCCTAAGCCAGGTGTTGAGTCGGGTGAAATTCCTTTCTGAAATCACCACATCTTCAGAAATTGAAAATACGTTGGAATTCATATCGTACATTTCCTGTCGGGTGATCTCGAAAATATTTTCTTTTCCGAACAAATCGACCAGCCATTCATATTCATCCTGATCCAGAAAACCAGCAGGATATAAAATTGCTTTACCTCTTCCCACCGGCTGAAAACAGCAGTCGAGATGCAACGCATTGTCTCTCGCTTCGGTATTGGACTTCCTAAGATTAAAGGAGTGAACCTTTTTATTGGGGAACATTTCCCTTAGATGTTCTACTCCTTTTAGATTTGTGCGCGCTGTAATAAATTCAGGATAATCTTCCCCGTAATACGCACCCACAAAAAGATAGTCGTTATAAAGCATCACGTCTCCCCCTTCTACATGAACATCTTCGGGCAGAGAAAAGACTTTGTCTTTATCTATCTTATCAATAACATAGGAGATAGCCTCTATTTCTTCTTCCCTGTCGGGCAGAATATTAGCTTTGATGAACTTATCATCAATAACAAAGGCAATATCCCGGGTAAAGATCTGGTTTAGATCCTTTACAAGTTTAGGTCTGTATACTTTTACATCGTACTTTTCAAGAACTTCCCTTACGGCTTCCATCTCTTTTACCATATCCTCTTCCACAGGATAGGTCCCGGCCATGATATGTTCGGCCGATTTTGGATCATAAGCATTCTCGTATTCAGGTGTGGGACCCGGACTTTCTGCCGTACCCAGCACGACAGCTCTTAAGCGTGAAGTTTCGTTTTTAATGTTCAGTTTCATAACCCCAAAATTTGCTGCAAATATAGTAAAAGGAATCACGCCTAAAAGGAGGTGAAAGGCCTTTGTTTTAAGTACCTTCTCTGGACTTCATTTCTCCTTTTGTTTTCGATTTTCAGATAGCTTAAAAAAGGATTAAATCAAGAAGTTTGCACCTCACAAAAAAAGCTCCACATGAGTGTGAAGCTTTTCTAGTTTCAAAATATAAAAATCCTTATCGGTTGGAGATCTCCTTGAAAGCTCTCTTTGTCTCACCAATATATATTTGTCTTGGACGGCCAATAGGTTCTTTTCTAAGGCGCATTTCTCTCCATTGGGCAATCCATCCCGGAAGACGACCAACTGCAAACATTACTGTAAACATCTCTGTCGGGATACCCATAGCGCGGTAAATAATACCGGAATAGAAATCTACGTTTGGATAAAGTTTTCTCTCTACAAAGTACGGATCTTCTAAAGCTGTCTTTTCAAGACTTTTGGCTATCTCCAGAATTGGATCTTCAACACCAAGCTGGCCTAGTACTTCATCGGCAGCTTTCTTGATAATCCTTGCCCTTGGGTCAAAGTTTTTATACACCCTGTGCCCAAAGCCCATTAGCCTGAAAGGATCGTCTTTATCTTTTGCTTTTGCAATGAATTTTGAAGTATCTCCACCATCTGCTTTGATTTTTTCAAGCATCTCGATTACAGCCTGGTTTGCCCCACCGTGAAGCGGACCCCACAATGCAGAAACTCCTGCTGAAATTGACGCGAATAAACCTGCATGAGAAGAACCTACAATTCTCACTGTTGAAGTAGAACAGTTTTGCTCGTGATCTGCATGAAGGATAAGCAACTTATCTAGCGCATCGACCAAAATCTTGTTCTGCTTGTAAGTCTTTTTTGAGTTATCATCCTGGAACATCATTTTCAGGAGGCTCTCTACATAACCAATGTTGGTATCTTTGTTAAAAAGCACCTGGTTGTTCTTCTTGCGCAAAGTCCATGCTGCAAGAACAGGGAATTTAGCAAGGATCTTCACAATGGCCCGGTACATATCTTCTTCAGACTCAACATTCACCGACTTTGGATTAAAAGCGGTAAGTGCACTGGTAAGGGAAGCCAGCACCCCCATTGGGTGAGCGGTTTGAGGGAAACCTTTAAGCACAGTTTTCATATCCTCATTCACGATGCTTTGATCGAGAATATCGGTATTAAAATTTTGCAACTGTACCTCAGTTGGTAATTCCCCAAAAATTAAAAGATAAGCTACTTCTAGAAAATCGGCTTTTTCAGCCAATTCTTCAATGGAATATCCGCGGTATCTTAAAATACCCTCCTCTCCATCAAGAAAAGTAATTGCACTCTCACATGCACCCGTATTTTTATATCCGGGATCTAAGGTTATTGCTCCACTTTGCCCTCGCAACTGCGTAATATCCAGGGCAACTTCTTTCTCTGTGCCTATAACCATTGGCAGGTCATAGGTCTTTCCATCTATTTTAATAGTAGCTACTTTTGACATATTTTTTATGGATTTGCTTATGATTTATTTTCAGGATTGCTAATTTACAAAATTCTACCTTAATTTCTGGTGAGCACAGTCCTTTTCCTTGTTCCCTGAGAAAATGAAAAACAGAGGTAAAATTCCCATTTTAGCCAGATTTTTTTGAGCTATACTCCTGGCTATGAATCTCTTTAAAAATATCAAGACATAATGAGGAAAAACATGACGGTTATCATATTTTAAAAGAAAAAGCCTCTTCGGTGGGAGAGGCTTTTAAAATAGATTTGAAAAAATCTATCTAATAACTTTAAAAGCTTTTTCTTGTGGAAAATAAGCAACACTTCCAAGCTCTTCTTCAATTCTTAAAAGTTGGTTGTATTTCGCCATACGATCACTGCGGGAAGCAGAACCGGTTTTGATCTGTCCTGTATTTAAGGCAACTGCCAGGTCTGCGATGGTATTATCTTCAGTTTCACCAGAACGGTGAGACATTACCGAAGTATAACCTGCGTTATGAGCCATGTTCACAGCCGAAATTGTTTCGGTTAGCGTACCAATCTGGTTCACTTTAATAAGGATAGAGTTCGCTATGTTGTTCTCTATTCCTTTTGAAAGACGCTCTACGTTAGTTACAAATAAATCATCTCCTACAAGCTGAACCTTGTCTCCAACTTTTTCTGTAAGAGCTTTCCATCCCTCCCAGTCGTTTTCGTCCATTCCATCTTCTATAGAAATGATAGGATATTTTGAAGCAAGTTCAGCAAGGTATTCTGCCTGTTCCTGGCTGCTTCTTACCTTCCCGCTTTCTCCTTCAAATTTGGTGTAGTCATACTTGCCATTTTCGTAGAATTCAGCCGAAGCACAATCTAAGGCAATCATCACTTCTTCACCCGGTTTGTAACCCGCGTTTTTGATAGATTGTAAGATAGTATCCAAAGCATCTTCTGTTCCGTCTAAAGTTGGCGCAAAACCACCTTCATCACCCACAGCAGTACTTAGACCTCTCTTGTGAAGTACTTTTTTGAGGTTATGGAAAATCTCAGTACCCATTTTAAGAGCTTCTGAAAAATTCTTGGCCTTTACGGGCATTACCATGAACTCCTGAAACGCAATAGGAGCATCACTGTGAGACCCACCGTTAATAATATTCATCATGGGAACAGGAAGCGTGTTTGCGCTCACACCACCCACGTAGCGATACAACGGCATATTAAGTTCATTTGCCGCAGCCTTTGCTACTGCCAGAGAAACACCAAGAATGGCATTTGCCCCAAGCTTAGATTTGTTCTTTGTACCGTCAAGCTCGATCATTACCTGGTCGATAATATTTTGATCGAAAACAGAATATCCAAGAAGCTCTTCAGCAATTACTTCATTCACGTTCTTTATTGCCTGTAGCACACCTTTACCCATGTAATCACTGCCACCATCACGTAGTTCAACCGCTTCATGTTCCCCGGTAGAGGCTCCTGAAGGGACTGCTGCTCTTCCAATGGTTCCATTTTCAGTTTCTACATCAACTTCAACAGTTGGATTACCGCGAGAATCAAAAATCTGGCGGGCATGTATGTTTATTATAACGCTCATATTTAGAAATTTTAATTAATTATCTTTTTTAGCCCCTGCAAGATACGAATACTTCAAAAGAATAGTAAAAACCAAAGGCTTTAGTTCAAAGGAATTAAGAGAAATTTATTAACGAGAACGATATAGACAGCTTCTAAATCTTCGGAAGCGGGGTTTCCAATTTCTTCAGGTTAAAAACAGTAGAAATTCTTCCGAAATTTCTTCAAAAACATAAAGGAAGTTGCCTTTATTCCCTTCGGAAAACGTTCAGAAAAATGCTGAAAATATATTCAGTAACTAATTCCGAAGGAAAATAATCTTAGCCTGAAATTTACTTCAGAAGTAAATAATCCTCGGGGCAAGCCCCGAGGCATTAGCTAAACTAAATTCAACTGTAAGTTATCTTTTTTGTGATACTTTGTTGAGCAAACCAGATGATAAAGCAATAACGACACATTATGGCTTTTATGAAGATGCTTACTTGAGCTCACGCTCAAAGATTACTATTTTTTTCATGCGAGGCAAGCCTCGGGGTATTTACCCCCTTAGAATAAAAAAAACAAAAAAATTACCCTTCAAAAATGCCATTTTTGAAGGGTAATGCTACACATTGATCTTCCCAAAATTATTCAGTTGTGATTTCTTGGCCTATTAGGTTGTGAATGAACTCATCGAACAGATAATGAGCATCATTTGGCCCCGGACTGGCTTCAGGATGGTATTGAACTGAGAAACAGTTCTTATTTTTCATCCTGATTCCCGCTACGGTCTGGTCATTTAGGTGCGTATGGGTCACAACAACATCGGGATGCGCTTCAGTTTCCTCTTTATTTACCGAAAAACCATGATTTTGAGAGGTAATTTCCCCTTTTCCGGTTTCCAGGTTAAGAATAGGATGGTTTATTCCCCTGTGGCCATGGTGCATTTTGTATGTTGAGATGCCATTTGCCAGGGCAATAATCTGGTGGCCAAGACAAATCCCAAAAAGCGGTTTATCTTCAGCAATTATATCTTTAGCCACCTGAATGGCATTTTTGAGAGGTTCGGGATCGCCGGGACCATTGGAAAGCAGGTAACCGTTAGGCTCCCACTCTTTCATTTGGGCATAAGTAGTATCATAAGGAAATACCTTGCAATATACATCACGTGAAGCCAGGTGTTTTAAAATGCTCTTTTTGACACCCACATCAAGTACGGCGACTTTAAAGCGGGCAGATTCATTTCCGAAGAAATAAGGTTCTTTAGTAGACACTTTTGAGGCAAGTTCGAGACCGTTCATATCGGGCACATTGGCAAGTTCCTGCTTCAGGGCCTCTAAATCTTCAAACTGGGTGGTTAAAACCGCATTCATAGCCCCATTTTCCCTGATATAGGTAACCAGGGCACGGGTATCAATATCTGAAATCGCGAAGAGTTCACTGCGATCAAGGAATTGCTGAAGCGTTTCATCGGCTGCAGGACGCGATTGATAATAACTGAAATTCTTGCACACCAAACCAGAAATCTGGGCTTTCTCAGCTTCTTTCTCATTTTCATTTGCACCGTAATTACCTATATGGGCATTGGTGGTGACCATAATTTGTCCGAAATAAGACGGATCTGTAAAAATTTCCTGGTATCCTGTCATTCCCGTGTTGAAACAGACCTCTCCAAAGGCTTTTCCATCCTTATCTCCCACCGCTTTGCCATGGAAGATGGTGCCGTCTTCAAGTAGTAAAATGGCTTTTTTTCTTGCTTGGTATTTCATGATTGCTCGTCTTTATCCTACACAAAAATAAATTTTATTAAGGATATTTTATTTTAAATTTCGGTTTCAAAGTAACTTTTTTGGCACCCTGGCGTGAGGGTATAAAAAAAGGATAAGCTTTAACGGCTTATCCTTTTTAAGAAATTAAGAATCAAGAATCATATCTATTCCTTGTTTCCTTCGTCTTTTTTATCTTCAGCAGAAGCCTCAGGTTTTGCTTGTGCAGCATCAGAAGACTTTTTACTTCTACCAGCTCTACGGGTAGATTTCTTCTTCTCTGGCTTATTCACGTTATAGATTTCGTTGTAATCTACAAGTTCGATAAGTGCCATATCTGCATTATCACCTAACCTGTTTCCAAGTTTAATGATCCTGGTGTATCCTCCCGGACGATCACCAACCTTAGGAGCAATCTCGCGGAACAATTCAGAAATTGCATTCTTGTCGC
>Ga0208014_1000506_pt1 | contig 15626 bp, 12 predicted proteins | sample 25_taG_FD_184099 | JGI IMG/M metagenome (GOLD analysis project Ga0208014, IMG submission 184099) | Marine viral communities from Cariaco Basin, Caribbean Sea - 25_WHOI_OMZ (SPAdes) (version 2) | ecosystem: Environmental > Aquatic > Marine > Oceanic | place: Caribbean Sea: Cariaco Basin...
TTACAAGTTTGTTCGTCTGAAAATCTCTTCATAAATTCTAATATTGTCATAGCTTTGCTTTTATATCACAAAACTAGAACCTACTCGCGCCAAAAGATGTCGCACTGGTAAATAAGCGAGGAATCAAACTCAGAATTTATTAAAACTATTTATTTAATAACTTCTCCAAATAAGCCACCTTATCCTTTTCCGCCTGAACCAACCGCTCATAAAGCTTCTTATTTTCCTCGTAAGCTTCTACTAATTTGTCAAGTGGATTAAAAGTACAATTGTAATTTAATGAAGATGATTGGTCGTGATAAGTGTTTCCAATTATATTGAAAATAGCTTCCTCTGAAAAATTTTCAATTCCTTCTTTTGTTACTCCTAAAACCTTAGCAACACTTTCAAGTTTTGCATCTTCAAGAGATTCGCTCTGTTCGATGTGAGAAACACTTTGTTGGCTGATGCCCAGTTCTTCGGCAAGGGTTTCCTGCTTCATACCGCGAAGTTCACGAATTCGGGCAATCTTTCTGCCTATGTGTTGTGGTTTGGTTGCTGTTGTCATAACTCAATAATAACGATTTCTTACTTTAAAATTTTACGGAGAACCCTCACGGGTAAAATACAAATACTTTCAGGTATTCTACAAAGTGCTTTGGTAGGGTACGGCACTGCATCTTTCTACCTTCAACAAGAACCAAAAATAAGATCAGTATTATGAAGGTATTAACAAATATAGGAATTTATCCTACAGACAAGGTAGAAGTTCAACAGACTATTCAACAAGTTTTTAACCAGGTACTGCAAATACTGCTAAAGCACGTGAATTTAGAAGCGGTTTATTGCTTTGGCTTTGAATCCAAGTGTCATTCTATGAAGAATATGATAATAGAGGGAAATTGTCAAAACCACCAACAATGGCAAATTAACCTATTGCTTATCGGGGAAAACATTCCTTCTAATTCCATTGCAAACCTAGCGGATATCATCTATCAGCAATCTAAAAGAGAAATAAGCTTAATTCTTCTATGCTACAGCCCCAAAGAGATAGCTAAATCCGATAATGAACACATGCATCTTTTTGACAAAATAATACGGTCAGGTTGGTTGATCTATGGGGAACCCCCAGAATTAGCCCATCCAAAGTTGGACAACCTTCCTGACCTTGATTATAATGGCATCATTACCTACACCAGGAACCGCCTGGGCATTGCAGAGGGTTTGCTGGAGAACGCCCACAATTTCTTTGATCAGCCCCTTGTTGCTGCTTATATGCTACGCAATACAATTGAAAAGCTTTGTCTGGGAATATTATATGCTTTCATTCATTACCATCCCAATCAATTCAATGTTCAGTACCTCTTCCAGCTTTGTAAAAGCTGCTGCGGACTTCCCGCATCGGTTTTCCCGGCTAACCTGTTTCAGGAGGAAAGATTTAAACGACTATTAAAAACAAGTGCCAGTGATCTCCGGTTCCGCAGTACCGATAGGTTCAGCAAAAAAGAAGTACAGCTACTTTATCAGAACGTGCTTTCATTTAAAGAACAAGTTGCACCAATCCTTCAGGAACGGATATCTCACCTAGATTCCAAAGCTTATGAAAACAAAAGTCAAAAACAATAAGAAGTACAAGGCGATAAAAGCACTGTTGAAGAATCGTGATGAAGGACTGCAGCCTATCCCTGGTTGCCGGAAAAACCTAAAGCAGGTTAAGTTTACTGTAGAGGATCATGAGGACTACCTAATGAGGGTCCGAGCTTTGCTGGAAGTCTGTGTGTTCGCATTGGAAGGACAGGGAAGTTTCTGTTCGAAGAAGTTCTCCCATATCACGAAAGAAGGCACCGTAAGCCTGGTTTTGGAAATGGCCATTGACCTGCTACCTTCTGACCAGATGGTTTGTACGGACCGAATCAATGAGATAATTAATCAAGGGGTTAGTGATAAACACAACCCCCCTGGAGAGAATCAAGCCTAATAAAATTCTGAAGGCTATTAAAGAAGGGAAAGAAGATCTTGAAAAAACAAAATGAGCTTCATAGGCTTTATGTCCCCATTCTTGATCCTTAACCAATAGACAATAACAACTTTAAAAAATTAAACCGTGGAAAACTATCCCATTCCAAAAAAAGTAACTGGTAAGTTAATCAAGGTGATACAGTCAATGGTTACTGTCCATTCCATCTACTTCATCGGGGTTCAAAAGGAAAGCTTTTCTTCCCAGTACGTTCTTGATACCAACGAAGAATGTCCAGAAAGAGATCTATATGCAATTACCCTCCTGATCATAAGCGAGGAATACATTGCTCAACCAAAAGAATTCATGAATGAGGTTTTTACCAAAATGGATCAAAGGGTGAAGTTATACTCCATCCTCTACACTCTGAATGATGTAAGGTACAGGTTGAATGCCGGTGACAATTTCTTAAGCCGATTTCTACTTCCTGAAAACACTTTCTTCTGTTCACATCGCTTATTGGTTTTTGGATATTGCCACCACCCAAAAATTTATGACATTATTCATCAAGAGTGGGAACTCAGAATGAATCGCGCCTGTTACTTTGAAGATAAAGCATACGTATGCGACTCCGTCCCTGATCAAAACGCCAAAATGCTCTTGCTGTCCCAGGCACTACAACAAGCCTGTGCCGCTTTGTTATATGTCTTTTGGAATTGGAAACCTTCTCATTATGACCTAAGCTACCTTTTAAATCTTTGTAGCCATTTTAGCCAAAGTCCGAAAATATTATTCCCTAAAAAATCCTTTCGATCCTATAAAGTCTATCATGCGCTATGCCATGCGCAGTACAATGTAAACTTTAAATCAGCCAGCGATGTTTCCCTGGAGGGTACATATTATGCACACGACCTATGCCGCCGATTTCTTGATAAAGTCAAAAGAGAGGGGACAAAAAAGCTCCAGGAACTAGAACAATTGCATCATAAACCTGAAACCATCTAAAACCAATTAAAATGAAAAATAAACATTTGGTTAAAAAGCTCCAGGAGCTCAAAACTACTCACATAGAAATCATCGACCCTGAGCAAGAAATCAATATGACCTGTGGCCTTGCTCGAAATTATTTCGAACTGATCAATCTCATTGCCGACTTGCTAAAAACCTCCAAGAAAGCCCTTGATGGTCTTCATGTTTCTGAAGAAACATATATTACTGATCCAGAATACAACATTGCAGATGTCATTGGTATTGTGATAAAATTGCTCCCGTTTGCGGAAATGAAATTTATTGACGAAGTGGTCATATTACTCCATGAAAAGGCTGAAACCAAGGTCCACCGGTCAGGAAACGATTTGTGATTATATATCAGAACCAAAAAACATTTACTTTTTTTACCCGGGGCATTTTCCTTTGATTTCCTCCAGAAGCATCAAGCGGAAAACTTAGAAATATTGAAATGAAAAACCATTGCCTTTGTTTTTCATTTACTTCTTTCAGAGCCGTATGCATTACCTTTTGATGTTATAATCCCATTCAGGATTTGGAATTAGGAAAGGCCTTATAAAAAGCGGAGCGGCTTTATGCAGGCCGCTAATTTCAAATCCTGTTCCTTCAACATCAAAAGGGAAGGCGTCTGAAGTCAGGTGCAAAATAGTGAGTTTCGAATGCTGCTAATGCACAGCAATAATTTGTTTCTTGTTCCAGACAGCGGACTTGAGGCAAAAAAGAATTTACGCTATCTCTTCTTAATAAAATCTTGATCTTTTTTGGCTCGTGTCCAAGATCATTTGACGAACCGCTTTTCCTGAAATGAAGCTTTTGCGGAGTGGAAGGAAATGTGGTGAGCGACTTCTATATGTTGCTCCGTCACATAACTTAATAGAATTTCAGAGTGCATAGAATAATTTGATCGAAATTTACTACATTAGAAAGCAATTAGTTAAGGCAAACCCTACTTGCTAAAAGTATTCTATTCCTTCTGGTGTCAAAGTATATGACATTGGTAAATTGGATAAAATAATCATTTAAAGAGGTGAGCCTTATGACAAATATTCTTAGTGATCCCCCATCTGCCGTTCTGGAAAATTTGAAACTCCTGGAAATTGATTTAGATTCTAAAATTCCTTCAAAGAAATTAGACAAAAACTTATTAATAGCCAGCTGGAATATTCGTGCATTTGGTGATTTAACGAGAAAATGGAAATCCGAAGAGGATGATTCGCCAAAAAGAGATTTACATTCAATATTATGTATAGCTTCAATAATTAAAAGGTTTGATGTAATAGCCATTCAGGAAGTTAAAGCCAATATTAGAGCCCTCAGAGATACTATGAAAGTTCTAGGTCAACATTGGTCCCTTATTCTTACCGATGTTACCAAAGGCGACAGTGGGAATGGAGAAAGAATGGCTTACCTATTTGATACCCGAAGAGTAAATCTTTCTGGTCTGGCATGTGAGTTGGTTGTTCCTGCTGAGTGGATTAAAAAAGATATTTCCGATGATGCACTACAAACCCAATTTGCCAGGACTCCCTATGCAGTAAGTTTTAAATCATGTCAGCATACCTTTATCCTAGTGACACTACATATCTTGTATGGCAAAAAATCTAAGGAAAGGATCCCGGAATTACGAGTCATTGCAAAGTGGTTGTCAGACTGGGCTGGTGATGTTAATGCGTATCATCAAAACCTGATTACCCTTGGTGATTTTAATATCGACGAGCGTGGGGACCTATTGGACCAAACTTTTCTTAAAGAAGGGTTATATGTGCCAGAACAATTACAAGCGGAATCGGCTACACGATCAATATTTGATGAAACCAAATACTATGATCAGATAGCCTGGTTCAACAACAGCAGAAGTGTTCCCAATTTATCAATGGAATTTAGTAATGCCGGGAGTTATAATTTTCTTCCTGTTGCAATGACGAATCGGAATTTAGAAAAGCGTACTATTTCCTATATGATGTCTGATCACTACCCACTGTGGGCTGAATTCAAAATGTGCTAATAAATCCAATTTTTATTATGAGCTCAAAAACATTTAACCTCGGAATCACTATGGCTGGTGCAGTATCCGCAGGAGCATATACTGCTGGATTCATGGATTACCTAATAGAGGTACTTAATAATTGGGAGAAGCATAAAGTATCCATACGTGAAAAAATACAGAAGAATGAACCTTTGAACGAATTTGAAAAAAAGATCCCATTGCACGCTGTTAGTATTGAAGCCTTAGGAGGTGCTTCAGCCGGTGGAATGGTTAGCATGATAACGGCATTATCATGTTATAAAAAGTTTGAGCCAGTTGATACTCCGACAGATCAAACAACTGGTAATGTTCTATACGACAGTTGGGTACTCCTTAATGATGATATCGAAAAGAACGTTTCCACATTCGAAAGAATGCTCAGTACCGAAGATATTGATGACAATCCTGAAGGAATACCATCACTTTTAAACTCTAAGTCAATCGACTTGATAGCTGATAATGTGTTCCAATATTTTGAGGATAATACTGCTGGTGAGATAATGCCTCCGTATATTTCAAAAGATCTTCGAGTCCTACTCACCTTATGCAGTCTGAGAGGAATTCCATTTGAGCTCAATTTTGAAAATTTCAGTTCTGCAAATTTTCCACATGTACCAGGACATAGAATGAATGAACATATGATCGTAGCTCATTTTAAACTGGATTATAAGAATCAAACCGATAAGGATTACTACTTAAATTTTGATCCCTTCAATCAGGAATCAAGGGAATTATTAAAATTATGCACTAAAGCTACTGGGGCTTTTCCTCTAGGCTTAGCAGCTAGAAATTTTAAAGGTGCATTGTCGCAAGATTATATTAAAAATTGTATCCTTCGGAATTTAGAAATACCGGATAAGGATAGTGTTGAAATAAAGCTTAATGACCCATCATTTGATTTTACTTGTATTGATGGAGGCACGATTAACAACGAGCCGTATTCCGAAGTAGTCCAGGTTTTAGAATCCAAAAGGCCTGAAGAAGACCCAAAAAAACCGATGTCGGGAGTGATCATGGTAGATCCCTTTCCAAATTTTTATAATCAGGATGAACCGGGAGAGGTGGAAAACCCTATTACTTCTTCTTTGTTTCAAAACAATATCTGGAAGGTGATTCCCAAGGCTTATACCACATTAAGAGAACAGGTTAGGGTAAAACATTCCGGTAGTTTTTATAAAGATTATTTACGCCTTTTAATCTTCCCTGTTAAGTGGGAACAATTGGGTCTTTTAAAAGATCATCCACCAATATCATGTGCTTCCCTTGGAGGCTTTGGCGGTTTCCTTAACCGGGAATTTAGGAAACATGATTTTTTCTTAGGAAGGAACAACGCAAAGAATTTCTTAAGAGCTTATTGTATGTTGGAATATGACTCAGAAAATCTCCACCCGTTGTTTGAGGGTATTGATCTAAGCGTAGTCCAGACTTTCAGTAGGAAAACTAAGAGAAAAATATTCCTTCCTATCATACCTGACTTAAGCTTTATAGAGGATAAAAAAAACGGTGAAACCAATCCGTTCAATTATACATATGAGAATTTTCCCAAAATTGATCAACAATATTTTGAGAAAATTAAGCCAGCATTAAAAAATAGAATAAACCGGATGCTGACGCATGAAATCAATAATTATTTTGAGAAGAAATGGTTTTTCAGAAACTCTTTAAAACTCTTAAGAGGGGTTATCACAACAAGGATCACAAATTATGTACTGAAAACGATGAAGAAAGATTTCCAGAACAGAAAAATGCTGAACTAATTAAAAGCCACCCAGATTTATATCAAAGGATTAATGCTTTACTGTAAAATATTTCGTCTACTTGAGATAGACCTTATTAGTAAATACCTTTAATTGCTTTATACCTCATGTTGACGACCGGTTAAAATGATCCGTTTTTTTTTCGACGGGAAGCTTTTGCTAAATAAAAGGGAATGTCGTGAGGACTAGCTAGAATTTCGTTTTTAGTAATTGTTGACGCAAAAACTTGCCTGTTTATAAAGGGTTGCAGAAGTTTTGACGCAAATTTACTAAAAAGTCAATGGAAATATATAATTAAATACCTGCAATTCAATGTATTATGGAAAAGTAACGTGGCTCTGCCCGTTACCCTCTTGCTATTCCATTTTTGCTTGCATAAGGTTAAAAATGATTATTGTTATTGACTAGTGCTCAGTAGAATATTATTTGAATTTGAAAATGTTTTTTTACTCATAGTCTTCTATCTTCTAAATTCTTCCGCAAAAGCAATTTATCTCTTGTCAAAAATCTGATGGCCTAATAAACTCTCGCATTCGCTCCCCTTCTGCACGCGTATAGGCCGACTGAATCCGTTTTTTAAGAAATCCTTTTATTGGTATTGTTTCTACTACATCCTCAGAGTTAGCTACCATAGCCAATATCTTTTCCCACCTTTTCGCATCAAGTTCACCCCAGTTAACATTACCCATCTGTACTCCAGGGTTGCCGGCCCAATCCACCTGCCTGAAAAATTCTACTTCACTGTTTAAACTCAAAAAATGCAGCAGCAAATCCTCAAAATATTTATTGAAGTAACGTCTGATTACAGCAAAAATAATTTCAATGTGTTTGACGCTATTCTGGTGTTTTTGAATAAACGATTTACAATATTCTAGGGCAGCTTTTAATTGTTTTTCATTTAATTCTAAAAATAACAATGACACAGAATGTTCTCCTGAACCAAAATAGGGCACCACCTCTATCAGCCGTTCAACTACTTTATTAATTTCAGGAATCCTGTCTGGGTTATCCCAAATGAACGATAATTTAAGATTTTTATTCCTTTGGCTTAAATTGTTTTTAGAATAGAAGTGAGTAAAGAAATCAAATAAAAATTCTGAATAATTCTCATATAGATTTTTGAAGCCTCTTCTTTCGTAGTCAAAAGAATAACCTATTTGTCCAAACTTGAATTGCTGAAAATAAAGATTTTTCGCCAAGTTATAATTTCTTTTAATATAATTAAATCCGTCAGCAAAAGGGAATTCTGAAATTCTTATTCTTACTCCTTCCTTTTCATTCTTGAATGCTATTAGTGCTACTATCTCTTCTATAGCATTTCTGTCTGCCTTGGTGAACTTTTCATACTCCTTTATTGGAATATAGGCATCACCTCTAATGGCGTTTAAAGTCCTTAAAAACTGTTTGTAATAGGTATAATTCACATGATTTATTGGAAGACTTGCAAAAAAATTTAGTCTCCATAAAATGTCATTAAATCCATTCAAGTCCTTTAAAATTTCCCAAAGTTTTTCAGCACTCTCTTGAGAACTTTTTACAATTGTATTAACGGTTTTATGTAAACACCCTATTTTAAAATTTCTTTTTAGGTATCCTTCCAAAAGCTGTAAACCTAGGTCATTGTCGTGAATATAGTTTTCCTGTAAAATTACCTCTAGTGAATTTTCTATCTGTGAATGGGTGTTATTTTTTACAACCTGAAAATTTTCTACACTATTCAGAAAGAAAAAGAATTCCTTATTTGATCCGAATATGAAGTTTTTCTTGAGATCCTCACTTTTCAGACGCTCATATTCACGCCAGTCATCAAAATCAAATTCTTCTTTATCCCTCAGTCGGTTCCAGTCCAATTTTTTAAAATTCCTATAAGCTTGGGTGTCAAAGGATAGTTTCAATTTTTTGAAAATATCTTGATCAATTCGTTCTTCCTCTTTGAAAAATACTATAAGTTCATTAGCGGTAGCACTTTCTATCAGAACTTCTGGTGAAAAGTTTTTCAGAATAAAAGGAATCACTAGAGAAAGGTCAAGTCTTAGAAGTTCCGGTGTTCGTTCCCAGGAACTCGGTCTGAAGTTATTGATAAAATTGATTACTTCGGATCTATGGGTTTTGATCATCGAAAAGACTATACCCCAAATTATTTCCCTTATATTCTTAACTTCTTTTGTATTAGGTATTGGGTACTGGTAAAATGAAATCGAGTTTTTCCTTCCACCATGTACAATTTCAAATGAATATTGCAAAAAAGTCTGAGCAACCGGAAAGAATGCTGCACAATAGTGTTCTTCACCTTCATTGATTTTCGAACGCGTTGATTCAATAAACGAACGTTGACGGGAAAAACCAAATCTTTCGTCGCGTTCATCAAATAGTAAAGTTTCTCTGATTCTTCTTACAAGTTCCGGAAGATGTTTAGGTTTTTTTCTGATATACTCAAATGCTAAGAATATCGCTGGAGTAAAGGATTCCGTTTGATGTCGGAAGAAACGAGTTAGAAAATCAAGTGTTATTTCTCTATGGTGAACAAAATCATTTGTGTCGTATTGAGTATTGTATTCCGGATTTTCTGGTTCAGGCAAAAGTTTTATTTTTTTTCCAAAATGGTTTAAAACATCTTCTGGCTTATAGAACCAAAACTTATTTAGTACTTTCAGAATTCTTTCTTCATTAGTTAATATGGTGGCTATATATCTGTCAAGTGCCTCATTTATCTTCGAAAACACCTTTTGAAAGCCGAAAGAATTATTCGCCGGAATGACAGTATCTTGAAATCTATGTCCGTGGCTGTCAAAATAATTAAACAAGAGGGTTTCGAACGATAAGTGTTCATCTTTAATAAACACTAAATAAAAGAAGTAGGTAGCCATAACTTGTTCAGAGATCCTTACATGGTTATATTGGATCTCAACCAGTTCCTTTTTATGTAGCTCTTCTATTGTTTCGTTGAAAGTGTAATAATCGATATTGAAATTTTCGAGAATTTTATTTAGGTTGATCCTGTCCTCCCGGTTAATTGTAAAAAAGAAAGCAATTAACCCAAGCACCTGCAGCTGTGCAACATTTCTGAACAAGTCAATATCAGTGGTGAAATTCTGGAAATAGGTATCATACAACTCCCCAACATCACCTTCCAAAAATTCGTATTGGTTCTCAAGAGCCACTTTTGCACCCATTATAGCCAGTCTGGCATTTCCATCGGCAATTTCTACGATTTTCTTTTGATAGACTGAATTAACAATTTTGAAAGAGTCACTCTCCAGTATTGCTGTTATTTCTTTATCACTGAATTTCGGTATGTCTACGACTTCCTTGGCAAGACCCATTGATTCCTTGAGGATTTCAGGTAAGGCATAATTCCTCACCGTTACGACGAGTTTTATTCTCCCCTGTCGTATTTCTTTAAAGACACCAAAGATCTGCTTGAGGTTCAGCAACTGTCTGTTTGCATCATCCACTAATAAAATGTAGTCCTTATTCTTTTGCAACTGAATTTTTAGATCCTCATAAATATCTATGTCCTTTTTAACGATTACAAACGAATTGTAGCGGGGGTGTTCTCTCAAGAACTGCTCCACCAGCTCAAGACCTATTTTGGTCTTTCCTACACCTGGTGCCCCAGAAATAACGACAAGATCAGTTTCCTTGAGACTTTCTATAAAATGTTTTAACTCACTGCTACGATGAAAAAATTCGTTATCCAGTGGTGTAGATAGCTGGTTTGCTTTGTTATTATATTCTCGAACGAAACTTGGTAAGGTCTGAATCTGTCCTGTTTCAAGTTTAATATCCAAGAACTCCCTTGCCAATATCAAATGTTTCGAAAGAATTTCGAGTGCCAGAGTATCAATTCCTATCAGGTCAACATGTACGTTTTGCTCCTTGACATGTTCTTGAATTTTTACTTCTTCCTCGAGACTGAGTCTTTGATTAAAGCAAATTATGATCTTATGAATTCTCTTTGGGTCAACCTTAGTAATTGACTTATCAAGACATTTATTAATGTCTTCTATAATTTTGTTTGGTAAGGAAGAGGTTTGGGTGGTGTGTTCAATATATGCCAGTTTATTGTCAGATAGCCGTAAAAAAGAATCAGGAGTACCTTTGACCGTTTTTTCTTTGCCATATTGACTCCCGGTCCTTTGTATACTGGAAAACTCACGCTCTCTAAGAGCTAAATATGTATCGCAAAGGTTCTGAAATTTTGCACTATTGATTTGCTTAAGCTTATCTTCTATAAGTTGGAGTCTGCCAGACATAATAAACTAACTTTACCATAAAGATAGTTACAAAAGTCTCTATTTTAAAAACCACAATGCCAAAGGATTGTTAGGAATTGTTTTAATTTCTAGTTTAGTTATTCAATGTGAAAAGAATTTTATCTGGGAATTTAATTTGCTTTCGAATTAGGGTAAGCTCCTTAACTATTCTTAATTTTTATGATTTCCGCGAAACTTCTACATCTTTAATTACTATTTACGCTAAAAGAGTACAGTAATACAAAAAGATTCAGGGGGTTTGATGTAAGGCTATATTAAATTTCAATGATGAGTACAAATTATACATTATTTCATTGTACTGGTAATCATATAATTACACGTAATTTAATTAAATAACACCGCTTCAGCGTGTTATCCTCTTGCTTTCCTTCTTCAGTAGTTACCCGGGGGCAGAATGTAAAATAATGTTCTTTGAAAATGGAGATTTATTTTAATTGTGATGGTCGCTTTTTCGGAGGAAGTTGAAACGAACAGATCTTTTTTATAAAACTCCAGAATAATCACACATTTATTCTTCGAAAGTTCGAACTAGCGAACAATCTGTCCCAACAGATTGCCCAAGCAAGCTTGTGGTGATCACCTTAAGGAGTTGGTTCCTGACTACTAAGTGTACTACATAATTTTTCTAAAGAATAGTATTAGGTGGAATGAGCTGAGTTGAATATTGATAAACCTTTATAGACATGTCGAAAATAAAATTTACTATGTACAAGCCGGAGAAGCAGATCCAAGAGACCGGGTGCAACGAAGAATCTGCTGTTGGTTGTATAACATCTGGCATATAGGAATCAAGACTCTTTTTCAGGCGCAATCAAGGAAAAGGAGAACCAGATTGCAAGTGAACTAAGTGAAAATAATGAAAATCAAGGACGGAAAGCTGGAAATTAACAATACCGAAATCCTCGAACGAATGATACCGAAGTGCCTACATGTTCCAGAGAACTAAAGTTTATTTATCGTGTGGCAACTTAAATTTTAAGAATGATCTTAATTACAACTCAATCCTAGCAATTGAATTATAAATTATCCAAAAAATCATTATTCCTCTAGTGAGGAATAATTCAGTATTAGTCCATTATAAACTTAAAGCCAGTAGTGATGATGTGGGAGCTAAAAGAAGTATCTCTATCATATTGATAGAATTTTAAATCTATACTTTTAAGTCCGAATTTCCAGATATGTGCTTTTGTGAAAATATCTGTATAGGAAATCCCAAAGCCAAATTGATTTGCATTGTATTCAGATAAGTCATAATCAGATGTGTAAAATTCATCAGTAGACAAAGCGGTTTCATATGGTCTAAAATGATCTGCTGCTGTTTGATTGTAAAAGCGGTAGGAGGGATACAGTGTAAATTTATGAGTAATTTTAATTGGTGCTTCAATACTTGCTGTATGCGAAGTTATTCCCCAATCATCAAAATAGTACCTGTAAAAGGTTCTAAGTACAACAACCTCATTTAAGTACCAATTCAATCTTCCGCCAATTGCAACTTTAAATCTATTATCAGGTAATTTTTCTACATCATCAGCCAATTGGAAGTTATCTATAAATGAATCGGGTACATCACTGAAATAAACCCGTTGGAAGGGAGTAGATAATAGTCCTTGTTGTTGTACGAAATCAAAAGCTAAAGATCCCTGAACATTTTTATGAAGTATTTGTGAAAACCCAAATCCTAAGGAATAAGAATTGCGTCCTTCACTATCAAAAGGTGTGAAGTTTGGGTTGTAATTGGCATTACCGGTGATATTATTTCGGGTGAAAAAAGGATTATTCAATCCATTAACATTTTCCCCAAAAGGTCTTAACTCTATAGGATATATAGCATTCCAGGTATCAATAAACACGTTACCACTTATGCTTAATTCTGTATTTTTTTCATTAAAAAGCCTGGTGTAGCTGCCGCCCAGGCCTACCGAAAAATAATCATATTCGGTTGATACCGAAAGCTTGGTAGACCAGATTTTATTTCGGTCATCAGAACTATGGCTATAGCTTCCTGTTACATTCCCCCATAAGTCACTGCGAGAAGCTCCAGATGATGCCTGAAATGCGTCTGCGGGACCATCGTCAAAAGGATCTATATTACTTGATGATGCCGAGGTGTAGGCAGAAACACCCGCATCAATAGTTAGTATATCATCATCGTTTAAAGGAATAGAAACTACAAATGTGCCAGTAGCATCTGTTAATTCTTCGGTCCCAATACCGCCACTTACCGCTGCATTATCTCCATCCTGGGTATAATAGCTTGATAAGAAATCTACTTCGGTAGTTTCTAAAACTCGTTTTTTATACACTGTGGTTGATTCCTGGAAAGTTTGCGAATAGGTTTTTGCGAAAGCGAGCAGGCAAAAAATAATAATTATTCGTTTCATTATTTTTATTTTATCAATTACAGCCGCAGCCTCCACCTGTTTTACCGCCATTGGCACCTACTGCCGCCTCGCGATAAGAATGCGCCGTGGTCACATTACGATCGGCTTTTTTTTCTGATAAGGTCATATCGGGATCATTGATATTTACTTTTTCGTATTCCTTTACTACCGCACAACTACAAAGAGAGGTAGTTATAAAGGCCATTATTATATATCTCTTCATCATAACTTATCTATTTCTATATTCTTTGATTTTATAATATTCCCTTTATCATCAATGATGATGCATTCTATTTTTGGCAATTGATTAATGCGGTCTAGACCTGCTTCCTGACCCATTACAAAAACTGAGGTGGCTAAAGCATCAGCCAATTCTGCTTTTGGGGCAAAAACCGTTACACTTATAATTCCGCTTGAGGGATATCCCGTTCTGGGATCAATAATATGCGTATATCGCTTTTCATTAAATTTTACATATTTTTCATAATCACCAGATGTCACAACTGCCCCGTTGCTAATAGGTAGCAAAGCAAATACTTTGTTCTTATCCATAGGATTTGTAATTGCCACTTTCCATTCTTTTCCATTAGGTTGCCTGCCCCAGGTATTCATATCTCCAGAGGCATTTATAATACCTGAAGGGACGCCTTTTGAAATGAGTAAATCTTTGGCTTTGTCGGCAGCATAGCCTTTACCAATAGCACCAAAGCCAATTTTCATTCCTTTTAGTCTAAGAAACACTGTGCTATTATCTTTATTTAAAATTATGTTTTGGAACCCAACTTTTTCAACCGATGCTATAATTTCGGCTGGAGAAGGCATTTGTTTCATACTGCCATCAAACTTCCAAATATGATCCATAGATGCGTAGCTAATGTCGAAAGCACCATCTGTAAGTTTTGAAATACCGATGGAACGTTCTATCAATTCAAAAAGTTCTGCATCTACCTTTACGGGTTTAATTCCTGCGTTTCGGTTTATTTCTGATGTTTGCGAATTGGTATCCCAGGAGGAAATGAGTTTCTCTATCCTCGTGATTTCTGTAATTGCAGTAGCGATATGTTTATTAGCTTCAACAGAGTCTTTTGCAACTACTGTGATATCAAAACGACTACCCATAAGTTTGAGTGTTCGTTTATAAGGCTGTTGCGCTATAGAATAAAGCGTAACAAAGCTTAATAATATAGTAAATATATACTTCAAATTATTCGGTAAAAGCGTTTAACTCTTTAATGTACTGCTCTGGAGTAGTCTTTTTATAACCTGTTTTTCCTAAAACATGGCCATTAGCGTCTAAAACAACAACAAAAGGGAAAATACCGTTCCTGTTGTAGGTTTCTGCTAATTTTGCGTTTGCCTTTGCTTGTGTTTCTGATAGGGAATTTTCTCTTTTTCGAGGGAAATCTGCCTGTAACATAACATAATGTTCTGATGCATATTCCTTAAAAGCTGCTGTACTCCATACCTGGCGGTCTAACTTTATGCAAGGTGCACACCAATCAGATCCCTGAAAAACAAGTATTATGGGTTTATCTTCTGTTGAAGCTGTATTTTTGGCTTTTTCAAAATCTGTTTGCCATTCCTGGGCGTATATTGTGCTTAGATTTAGTAAAACAACTACTAGTATTAATATTTCTTTTTTCATTTCTAGAGATTTATTATTTTAAAACGATTCCATCTTTTCTTTCCTATTTATCCTTACTAGAGTCTTTGTGGTACCACGTTTTAATTATTTTAAATTATTGTTGTGGCTTCAAAGTCATTTTATAGCTCCTAAATGATCTTGCTCAAAATAGGCCCTATACTATTTATTTGCATATATTTTATTTTTGCTATTAAAATCTAAAAGTTTAAGATTTTTAGTTACAGACTCCTCAATTTTATCATAATCTTTGTTTTTGATGATAACTTTAAAAGTCTCATTTTCTGTGGTTTTGCTTTTTAAATTTTCAATTGAAATATTCTGTATTTTACCCTTGCTATAAAACTGACTTGAATAGCTTTTACTGCCTAAGTAATAGATATTTCCATCAAAATCTTCAATATTCTGTAGAAGGTATTTATCAGTTTTACTATAAAATTCTAAATTATTACTCACAAGACTTAATATCGTAGTAGCAACTGGATATTCAGGACTAAGCTGACCCCTCTGAAGATCACCTTTTAGGTATCTGTCATTCCGGCGGATGCTGACCCCTTTAGAAAATAAAAAAAGCTGGCTGGAAAAATTATTCAGGAGCA
>Ga0208014_1000511_pt1 | contig 15557 bp, 13 predicted proteins | sample 25_taG_FD_184099 | JGI IMG/M metagenome (GOLD analysis project Ga0208014, IMG submission 184099) | Marine viral communities from Cariaco Basin, Caribbean Sea - 25_WHOI_OMZ (SPAdes) (version 2) | ecosystem: Environmental > Aquatic > Marine > Oceanic | place: Caribbean Sea: Cariaco Basin...
GCGCGCGCTATGTGATTGATTATTTAATAGTAAAGATTCATTTTTTAGTTGTAAGTTATGACAAAAGTCAGTAAAGTTGCGGTTATATATTTAATACAATCTGTTAATACAACTGTTATTATTGTAATTTCATGTATCATTACTCATCAAATATGAAGCCATGTAATGATTATGTGTATTTACTCAAACAAATTGCGTTCGCCGCGGAGTTCAAAAATATCATATAGCTCACTACCTCTTACCTCTAAGTTATTCCAACTTACCTTTTTGACTTGTGCATTAGCCTTGGCGGGTTGTGGTGGTGGGGATGGTACAGATGTAATCGCGCCAACACCTGATTTGGGTCCTGAGAAGCCTGGTACTGGCGGAGGTAATAATGGTGGAGACCAAGCTGTTGAAGAAATAAAAATTGTTGAGGGTGCACTTTTTAACGCTGAGGACAATGTGATAAATTCAGTTAGTTTAGAAGGGGCTTACTATAAAATAAAAGTTGTTGATAAGACTAACAACCCTCTCGTAAACGCTAAAGTCATTTTTGGTATTGATGCAGAAGGTGTAAATCTATTTCAAACAACCTCAGGTTCATTTCTTACCGATGCAAAGGGCGTAGCGCAGATATTTTTGAAGCCTAGTAGTGCAGAGGTTTTTGGTGGTTATACAGTTTCAGCAATAGCAACTTATGATCAGAAGTCTGCTAAGACTAGTACCGATTTTTCAGTTCAGGCGACAAAAATCTCACTATCGGAAATAACTGTTGGCTCTAACAGACTTGTATCAGGAGGTCAAACGCCTATCACTTTGAAAGTAACTAATGAGAAAGGGGACGCTCTAAGTGGTATATTAGTGGACCTTAATAGTAGTTGTGGTCAAATACAAGAGCAAGTAACATCCGATAGTGAAGGAATGGTTGAAGCAGTTTTTAAAGCCATTAATTTAGATACAAGGTTATGTAGTGGAAACGTTTCCATATCAGCAAGTACAGGTACAGGTAACCCGACACGCATTACTAGTGTTTCAGTTATAGAGCCTAAAGCTAACTCTATTGTATTTACCTCAGATCCTTTTACTCTTGGAGCTCAGAATAGTGGATCGTCAGCGACAGGCAGGGTAGAGTTTACAGTCTATTCAGATAATATTCCTCTCGCGAATTCGGATGTTATATTATCGTTATATAGAGCGCCTTTCGATCTTACTTTTGGTGAATTGGGTAATAGAGCTGACTTGACTACTACGACCGATCAAAATGGTAAGGTTTCTGTTCAAATATATCCTGGTGAAACATTAGGAGCAGTACAAATAAAAGCAACCTTAGTTGGCAATCCTAATATTAATGCTTTATCAACAGGTATTTCTATTGCAATTTCACGCGTTACCCAAACAGGCCTTAGCTTGTCTTGGGAGAAGAATGTACTAGATTGGTCGTATGATGGTGATACTACTCGAATTAATGCACGAATGGCAGACCGTAATGGCAATAAAGTACCAGACGGTACTGTCATTAGCTTCACTGCTGAAGGTGGTAAAATTGAATCTAGTTGTGAAACAGTTGATGGCAACTGTTCTGTTGAATTTTCAACGCAAAACCCACGTCCAGGAGATGGACGTGTAAGCATTTTAGCGATTGCTGAAGGCGAGAAAGACTATATTGATATGAATGGGAACAATACATGGGATGAAGGTACAGATGTTTTAGTTCATAACATCGGTGATACGTTTCGTGATGATAATGAAAATGGGATATTCGATCTTGGTGAATTTAACTATCCTTCGATTAAGAGTACTGAATCCAATCAAGTATGTAAAAACAATATTAACCAGTTCATTAATTTAAAATTTCCATCATTGTCTGACTTGAAAAAGCGTCAGTATGAGTCTAGGTACATAAATGAGTTCGTTTCTCCAAACAAGGCCAATACTTGTAATACTGGTTTAGATACAGTAGTACGTTATCAAGGTATTACTTTGCTATCTAATGGTAATGATGCGCGTTTCACCGTAGGAAGTTTAGATCAAGGTGGTAATTTTACAGTTCGACCATCTCAAGATATTTTTAGTAGTGATACCTTAATATCATTTAGAGTGAATAGTGGTGGTTTTTACGACTTAAGTCCTATGCCTTCTGGTACTACTATCAGCGGTTCTGCCACTGACAATACTGACACATCGGCCCCGGTTAATATTAATGTGAGTCCAGCTGGTCAAGCTAATAGATATAATATTATGTTTAGCGGTGCTAAGCCTGGAAATATCTTAGAATTCATCCTTGATGAGCAAACATATTCAGCTATAGATAATGGCAATGGCATATATGTTTTTGAAGGTTTGGCAAGAAACACTGCGCCAACGGCTGATGACATAGAAATCGTTAGCGAAGAAGGCTCTTGTTCAGCTGAAATGTACTCTGGTGTAGGGAAGGTACCTGCCAACGTGGCAACTGGTTCACCAGGTGATAACTTAGGAACCTTTACAACCTTTAAGCTGAAAGATTGTCAAGCAAAAGATGAGCTTAAGGTTACTGCTACTGCCCCGAATGGTAATGTAACTAGCTATACTTATACCATTAGATAGTAACTATAGTTATCTTAGCATTTTACAAACCCTCAACCCTGCGTTGGGGGTTTTTGTATTCATAATCTCAATAACCAAATACAAGCAACTCAATCAGCAAAGTTTTGCAAAAGCGATTAGAATAGTCGGTTTCCTATGCTGCTATGCATACTCAAAGTAAGCAGCACGTTTCATTTTTAATTGGGCGCATTATGTCAGACAATACCACGACTGCTACAGCAAGCATAAAGTCGAGCAAAAATTCTCAAAATGTAGTATCTAGCGATGCTATTGATACCGCGACGCTATTGATTAAATGCCGCGATCAAGCGGGTATCGTACAAGCCGTATCTGAGTTTATTCATCGTTATGGCGGCAATATTATTACGCTCGATCAGTATTCAACCGCTCATGAAGGTGGTCAATATTTTATGCGTTTGGAGTTTGCGTTAGCAGGCTTGAGCGAAATTATGGATAATTTTGAAGCCAGCTTTGGGCATACGGTGGCTAAGCGCCACAATATGGCGTGGCGCTTACATAACAATGCGATTAAAACCAAGGTTGGCATTTTAGTATCAAAGTTCGATCATGCCTTATTAGATTTACTGTGGCGGCATCAGCGCGGCTTGCTCGATTGCGAGATTACGTCTGTCGTTAGTAACCATGAGGACTTGCGCCAAGCGGTAGAAAACTTTGGCATAACCTTTCATTATGTGCCAGTGACTAAGGATAATAAAGACGAGGCAGAAGAGCAGATTCATACCTTGATGGCAGGCAATGATTTGTTGGTATTAGCGCGTTATATGCAGATTTTATCATCTGATTTTGTTAAGCGTTGGCCGATGCAAGTCATCAATATTCACCATTCATTTTTGCCCGCCTTTGTCGGTGCTGATCCTTATCGTCAGGCTTATGAGAAAGGCGTCAAGCTTATCGGAGCGACCGCGCACTATGTTACAGCCGAGCTTGATCAAGGGCCTATCATTGAGCAAGACGTGCATCGTGTCACTCACCGTCAAGGGGTGACAGAGTTACGTGCTATTGGCCGTGATATCGAGCGCAATGTCTTAGCGCGCGCGGTGAATTGGCATGTGCAAAACCGCGTGATTGTGGCGGGTAATAAGACCGTGGTTTTTAATTAGCTTTATGTTAAAACGGTTTTAAACCGAAATAAGAGCGCAAAAAAAGGCCGCCAGTATTAGTATTTAATACTGGCGGCCTTTTTTTCATTAGAATGCTGCTGCAAAATTGAATTTATAACAGCAGCTCTAACACAAACTTGCTACCGACAAAGCCAATTGCTAATAGAATAAACGCATAAATGGTCATATTGGCAGCGCGTTTGCCACGCCATCCTGCCCGCCAATTGCCTAATAATAATGCGCCAAATAGCAGCCAAGATAGCACGCTAAATACCGTTTTATGGGCAAGGTGCTGCGCCATCAAGTCTTCTACATAAACAAAACCAATCCCTAGCGCGATACTTAGCAAGACAAAGCCGACCAATAGCATGTCGAATAATAGACTTTCCATGCTCTGTAGCGACGGCAGTTTATTTACCCAAAAGCGATGAATCGATTGGTGTTTCAGCTCGCGTATTTGCAAGCGTAAAAATAGCGCTTGCAGCGCTGCCATCAGCAGCACACAATAGGCGGCAAGCGATAGTAGGATATGCGCTTCAAGCCCAACACTGATATCCATGATGGGACGATAAGGGGCGCGGCCAATATAACCGATAATCATCCCTATCAACGCCGTCGGTGCTGCTAAAATACCAAGACTGACGATAGGGCGGTATAAGCTAAAAATAACATAGAAAAACAGGAAAAATAAACTGATCAGGCTAATGATGTTAAATAGATTGAAATTTAGCCCGTATAGCGTGACCACATGCGGATAAAGTAATGCTGCATGTGCCAGCATACCGACAACCAATAAACCTAAGCTCACGCCTTTGTGGATAGGTTTATCCTGAATCAGCGCCCAACCAATGTAGATGCTGACCAAAATATAAACCATGCCAGCCAGTAAAAATGCAAGTTGCAAGATAAAAAACCTCATCTCATGATGAGCGCAAAATCGCCGCTCAATTGAATGCTAAAATGGTATTATCAGAATGATTAGAATAATCATCCAATTTATCATAAAATGGCAAGCAATTGAGTGCCATCTTACGGATTGATTATAAGCACTTGTAGGACAGTAGCGCTAAAATTTAGTATTTATTAGCTATAAAATTAAATAGTCAGCTTTATTTAACCCTACATTTGAAAACTGTCATTTGCAAAACGACTATAAGCTTTGCAGCGCCTTAATGCTATAGTATTGATACTGTGCTGCTTTTTATAATGATTTTTATAAAAACGCCACCTCATATGCTATAGCACATCTTAATAAGAGTTATCAGCAATTAACGCTGAACCAAGTTTAACGACGTATTGTTGTCATAGTAGCTTTTGCCAAGAATTGCTTTTACCAAGAATTGCTTTTATCAAGAATTGTTTTCACTAAGAATTATTTTAATTGAGAGTCATTTATGTTTGATACCTTAACAGAACGCTTATCGTCGAGCCTGCGTAATATCGTCGGCACTGGGCAGTTGACCGAAGATAATATTAAAGACACCTTGCGCGAAGTGCGTATGGCGCTGTTAGAAGCCGACGTCGCGCTACCGGTCACCCGTGATTTTGTGAAGCGGGTAAAAGAGCAAGCGCTTGGAGCGGAAGTGCTGAAAGAATTGGCGCCAGGACAAGCATTCGTTAAAATCGTCCACGATGAGCTGACCGAAATGATGGGCAGCGCCAATCAGCAGCTTGAGATGACTGGTAAACCGCCTGTTGTTTATTTATTAGCAGGTTTGCAAGGTGCGGGTAAAACCACCACCGCTGGTAAATTGGCGAAATTCTTACAAGAGCGTCATAAGAAAAAGGTGATGCTAGTTTCTGCTGACGTTTACCGCCCAGCGGCAATTGCCCAGCTTGAGCAAGTAGCAGGGCAGGTAAATGCCAAATTCGTCAATTCAACTAGCGACGAAAACCCAATTGATATCGCCTTACGTGCTATCGAAGAAGCGAAAATTCAGTATCAAGATATTTTGATTATTGATACTGCCGGTCGTTTGGCTATCGACGAAGCGATGATGGAGGAAATCAAAGCGTTAACTGCGGCGGTCAATCCTTCTGAGACGCTATTTGTCGTTGATGCGATGACCGGTCAAGATGCGGCCAATACCGCCAAAGCCTTTAACGATGCGCTGCCATTAACGGGCGTTATTTTAACCAAGACTGACGGTGATGCTCGCGGCGGCGCGGCATTGTCTGTACGTGCGATTACCGGTAAGCCGATTAAGTTTTTAGGTCGCGGTGAAAAACTAGACGCGTTAGAGCTGTTCCATCCTGAACGTATCGCTCAGCGTATCCTTGGTATGGGTGACGTCTTAAGTTTAGTTGAAGAAGTCGAGCAAAAGATCGACCGTGATAAAGCCGAAAAAATGGCGAAAAAGATGCAAAAGGGCGGTGAGTTCGACCTTGAGGATCTATTGACCCAGTTCCAGCAAATGAAAAGCATGGGCGGCATGGCAGGTTTTTTAGATAAGATGCCAGGTATGGGCGGCTCTGATATGCAAAAAGCCGTTGAAGAAGCCAAGCCCGAAGAAAAAGTACGTGAAATGGAAGCATTAATTAATTCAATGACGCCATTTGAGCGTAAAAACCCAGATAAAATCAATCCAAGCCGTAAGCGCCGTATTGCGGCAGGCTCAGGTCGTGAGATTCAAGACGTCAATCGTTTGCTCAAGCAGCACAAGCAAATGGCAAAAATGATGAAGATGATTTCTAAGCCAGAAGGCATCAGTAAAATGATGAAATCGATGCAAGGATTGATGGGCGGCGGCGCTGGAGCGGGTGGCGGCGGTGGTCCATTATTCGGCGGTGGCGGTCAGCAAGGTGGTGTTAAAGATGTGAACCCACAGCAAATGGCAAAGCAGATGGGACTTGATCCAAACAATATGCCTAGCACTGAAGAGATGCAAAAACAGATGCAAGAGTTGCAAAATCAAGGCCCGAAAAAATTTAAAACACGCTTTTAAATAGTGGCTGACTGTATTAGCAGTCACTATTAGCAAACACTTTTAACAAAAACCTCAAATCTATATAGGTTTTGAGGTTTTTTTAGGTCTATCTTATTTAGACAAGTTCTTATCAATAAAGTAGGAAAAAGGTAGAAATTAATAAAATTCGCTTATCCTAAATGCTATGATAGGCGCTGTTTTATGATGCCAAGCGAATAAGCCGAGGTGATGATGTTTTTAGCAATGGATACCGTATTTGATCAGTGTTCGATCGCGATTTTAGATGCCAATGGGCAAGTGCTGTCGAGCCATACTGAAACGGGTAAACGCCAGCAGACCCAGCAAATCCTGCCGATGATTGATGCGGCATTGTCCGAGGCTAATCTGCGTCTTGCTGATATAAAAGCATTGATATTCAACCGTGGCCCGGGTGCATTTAGTGGTATACGAATCAATACGGCAGTGGTGCAAGCGCTATCTGTCGCACATGATCTTCCTTGTGTGGGTGTCTCAAGCCTACAAGCAATTGCCCAATGTGCGTATAAAAAGTATGGTTTGACCCAAGTTTATAGCGCGCTTGATGCGCGTATGCAGCAAGTTTATTTTGGCCAATACTCAATTTTAGGCGATATAGCAGACAATTCTATCATGCAGCCAGTGTTGGCTACTGATAGCGATAGCACCGAGCAGCTTCTTGATTATGATAGCCAAACAGTGCTTAATCTGCCTATCGTCGGCAATGGTGCGCTGCTATTAAAAGCACATGATGGACAAGTATGCCATGAAGATGTCTGGCCAGACGCGGTGGTGATTGGACAGTTGGGCATCGCCCAATTCATGAATGTTGGCGGTACCGATGCCGCCAATGCATTACCAAGATATCTGCGCAACCAAGCATGGAAAACACTGAAAGAGCAAGGTAAGGCGTAGTTTTTGCTTTATACCATAAAATATCGTTAATCACTAAATACCCTGCATTAAGAAAATACAAACGATTATAAAAGCAACGATCATATAGGACAGCCGATAGCGCTGTCTTTTTAGGGAAGCAACTGTGGATATACTGTTATTAATCCAAGCGGTCATCATGGGTATCGTTGAAGGTATCACTGAGTTTTTACCCATCTCTAGTACGGGATATTTGATTTTATCCGCGGATTTGATGGGCTTTTGGACCAAAGAAAAGGTTGATTTGTTTGTGGTGGTAGTCCAGCTTGGCGCTATCTTAGCAGTCATTTATGATTACTGGGGCAGACTATGGCAAGCGCTCTTGGGGCTGCTGACCGGTAAAGCGGACGGCATGAGTAATCCAAGACAGTTGGGTTTAAGCTTAATTGTCGCGACCATTCCGGTGATGATTGTTGGTTTTACCTTTGCTGATGAGATTAAGACGTATTTGTTTAACCCTATCGTCGTGGCAATTATGCTAATTGTTGGCGGCTTGTTGATATTTTATGTAGAAAATCGCCCTAAAACGATTATCGCGCAAGAAGCAGAAGACGTCAGCCTAAAAACGGCATTGATGATTGGTTTGATGCAGTGTCTGGCCTTAATACCAGGAACATCACGCTCAGGTGCCACTATTATTGGCGCACTGTGGCTTGGCGTATCGCGTAAGGCTTCAGCGGAGTTTTCCTTCTTTTTAGGTATTCCAGTCATTGTCGGTGCGGCATTATTAGATTTGCTAAAACATGGTGATGTATTGACCAGTAGCGAAGATTGGCTAGTGTTGGGCATCGGCACCGTGGTATCGTTTATTGTGGCCTTACTTTGTATTCGCCTATTGGTTGCTTGGGTTAGCCGTCGCGACTTCAAAATCTTTGCATGGCTACGCATTATCACGGGCGTCATCGTATTGGTTGCCGCTTGGGGTTTTGGCTACCAGATGGCGGGCTAAAATTCATAGTGGAATAGTTTTTGATGCTAATACCTGTACTTTTGAACACTAGAAAGGAATGGCAGTTAATATGACCACTGCGAAGCCAATACCGACCGCTCATATTAACTGCCAGCTGTTTTATGTTAGCGAGGCGCAGGCAGGTCAAGTCGAGAACTTGAAGATGCTTATAGCTGAGCATGCGCTACCTATCATTTTAGATATTGAGATATTTCCCGAAAAGCTCAATCAAAAACGTCGCCAACAATTAAGCGAAACCTCTACTCAACCTATTCTCTTATTAGATGATAAAGACAAGCTTTCATGGCTGAGTGATGGTCTCAGTGTCGCACCTGAATGGGATAAGCTACAACGGCGGGTGGTGAGTGCAGGGCGTAAGTCTGAGTTATTATTACAAGCTGCTAAAATTACATCGGATAGCACGGTCATTGATGCGACCGCAGGCTTTGGGCATGATAGTTTGATATTGGCCAGTACTGGCGCTCAAGTTACCATGCTTGAGCAGCAGCCCCTGATGGCGTTATTGTTGTTAGCTGAACAGCAGCGTATGAGTACGCTGCCAAATTGGCAAAAGCTGATGAGCCGTCTACAGATTATCAATACTGATGCGCTTAGTTATTTTGCAAAACTACAAGCTGAGTCGGTCAATGCTATTAAAGAAAATGATGCGAAAGTAGTTGATGTAATATATCTGGATCCTATGTTTCCAGAAGACAGCTATCAAGATAGCAAAACGGGTAAAGGCGCAAAAGTTGGCAAGCATATGCAAGCCTTGCACCAGTTGGCTCGCCCGCCAACTTCAGAAGAAGAGCTGCAATTGCTACAAAGTGCGCAAGCGGTGGTCAGTCAACATGCTCAAAGACAAGGCCGCGTCGTCGTCAAGCGCCCGCAGCTTGCGCCGTTACTTGCAAATCAACAACCGAGTGAAAGCTGGCATAATGAAGCGGTACGTTTTGATGGTTATTTTGTTTGATGGTTATTATTTATGATAATGAATGGGCTCAGTGAATCAGTTTGAGTGTTTAGAATACAAAGATTTAGAAGTGGTGGATTTAATAGTAATGGATTCAGGAGAAAAGGATGTCAACGATTATAATTTGGGTCATTGGTGCAGGCTTATTACTGATGAATATTGCGTTGCGAACAGAAGTTTTACAGCTCAAAGCCCACCTAAAAGCGCTTAGGAATCCAAAAGAACAAATGGACTACTTACGGCAGCAAGCAAAGCTTAGCCAAAATAATAAGATGGCATCCATTAAGGCATTACGTAAGCAATATCCTGAGTTGTCGCTCATTGAAGCCAACAACTTATGGCAACAAATTCAGTAGTTCACTAATTCGTTCATCCGATTCCATAGCCTGCAAAAAAGTATATAAAATTCCTATAGATGATAATAAAATACCATGACATTTAACGACAAATTACAAGCCTACCTGCAACTAACGCGCTTTGATAAACCCGTAGGTATAGAGCTATTACTCTGGCCAACGCTTTGGGGTGTAATGCTGGCGGCGATGGGTCAGGCGCAGCAGCAAGGGGCAACGGCAGGTTTGCCGAGTCTAAAGGTATTTGTACTTTTTGCGCTGGGCGCGATTTTTATGCGAGCGGCAGGCTGTGCGATTAATGACTTTGCTGATCGTAAGGTCGATGGTCATGTCAGCCGCACCAAAGGCCGTCCATTAGCCGATGGGCGCTTATCTGCTAAAGAAGCCATTGCTGCTTTTTTAGTACTGGTATTACTTAGTGCCAGTTTATTGTTCTTTTTGCCTATTGCTGTTTTTTACTGGTCGCTTGGCGCCGTTATATTGGCGTTTATTTATCCATTTATGAAGCGCTATACCCATTTGCCACAAGTGTTTTTGGCAGCGGCATTTGGGTGGGCAATACCGATGGCCTATGTCGCGATACAAGGCGCGCCTGATATCTGGTGTTGGCTATTGTTTATTGCTTATATGTGCTGGACAGTGGCTTATGATACCCAATACGCCATGGCTGACCGTGAGGATGATTTAAAAATTGGCGTCAAATCAACAGCAATATTATTTGGTCGCCACGATGTGATTATCATCTCGCTGCTACAAACCGCGTTTTTACTTATCATGGGTGCGGTTATGTGGCATTACTTTGCGCCGACCAGTGTAGGTGTGATACCCATATTTGGTTTGGCGTTAGTGGCAATGATGTTTGCCAAGCAAAACAGCGCTTGTGCCAGTCGTCAAGCACTGGCCTGTTTTCAGGCGTTTTTGGCCAATATATGGGTAGGACGTTACATCTTTGCTCTTATCGCAATCGCTTGCCTATGGACGACTTTTAATGGATAACTTTAAGAAGCTCTCAAAGTCAAAAGCGAAAAAGGGTGCTGCTATTAATGCGCCTGTTATCGATTATCAGGCAAAGCTTGCTGAGCATGGGTTAACGCGCGAGCAGGTTATTGCGACCGAGCGTAAACTGGCTAAGTTTGCCAATACCATGGATTCGCTGGTACGGGTGCCCTTTACCAAACAAGGCATGGGCGCCGATGCGGCGCTTTCGACCATTCCGCTAGCAGGTGATTTGGCAGGACTGGCACTAACAAGCTATGCCTTTATATTAGGTCGGCAGTTGGGCGTCCCTGCGCATAAAATGACCCCAGCGGTTAGACTGGCGCTGATTGATATGGTGGTTGGCATCGTACCGGGTATAGGTACAGTGCTCGATATTTTTATTCGCCCTAGTCGCAAGACATTGAGTATCGTGCACGAGCATCTACATGATGAATACGGCATCACCGAAACCATGCATATGGATCGACCGTTTTTGCATCAATCATTGGAAGATAAGCAGCAGCAAAGCCGCTTTGCGTTCTTTTGGCGCAACCCTGTCGTTGCTTGGTTATATCTGCACATTCCTGACCTATTGGGATTAATCGTTATTGTGGTTATCGGCTGGGGCTTATGGGCGATGATGAGCTGGCTGGTCAGTCTGTTTAGCAAGACCACTGGTTTTGGCTAAAGGTAAAGCAGAGCAAAAAGGCGGCAAATATTAATGATATTTGCCGCCTTTTTTATGGCTGAATTTATTATTTTTAACAGATTCTAAGCCAAGTTTTTATTGATAACATTATTCGGAGATGACTTCTGCTTCTACACTGATGGCCTCAAAGCTCGTTGTTTTATTGTTTTGAATAAGATCAATGCTGCTACCACCGCCATGGCTGATCAGCTGAATACTGCCATCGTTTGAGCGATAAGTAGGGTTATTGCCTTGGCCTTCTGGCGCACTCAAGGTCATTTTTGGTTTGTTTGGTAAGGTGATTATAGCGTTAAGCACGCCTTTTTCTGAGGTTTCAAAGATGACAAATAACGTCTCACCGCTGGCGCTGCGATAATTAACATCAGTGATTTGCGCGCCTTTGATGGCTTGTTCTGGATTGGGCGCTATCGCAGCATTATTTGTTGAGGTGTCCGCTGCGTTAAGCTCATTTTCTAATTCATTTAAGCTCATATCTACTTCTGCATTAACAGCAGACTTAGCAGTATCTTCATCAGCAACTTTCGGTGCATTAATATTAGAGCTTACTGGCGTCGTTTGGGTGGTTGCTTCAGCAGCAGTTTCATTAACGGTTTCAGGTTCGGGCGTCTTTTGGCAAGCATTCAGCAGTGATAGGCTTAAGAACGCAATAGAAATCGCTTTAAGTGATGATTTTGATAAGGTAAAAATATCGGTTTTCATAATAGACAGCTATCCATTTATAATTGTTATTTAAGTATTTTAAATTTTAAGGTTAGTCTAGCATTATTTTTCAAGTCGGCTTCTATACTGTTATAAATACATGCCTTGGCTTTGAGAGCATTTGCATAAAATAGCATCTGTATAAATAGTGATAAAGGTTAGGGCGTGTCCTCAATTCAATCGATGGACATCTAAATGGTCTAAAAATGGCTAAATTTCGCCAAACTTCGTCAAATAGCTTGGTAATATCCCGATATTAACTGCACTATTTTCCTTATTTGGCTACAATTTATCTCATTTTTATCACCATTTTTAAAATGAGGACACGCCCTAGCGTAAAGTTAAATTGTTACCTTTTACGCTTTATGCAATCGCGCCCGATTGGGTGATAATCGCGCTAAGGTAACGGCAGATAAAGGCGCAAAGCAGCCTAACATCATATCTGCTAATGCTTCAGCGCATATCGGTGCTAGTGCATAACCCTTTGCCCCCATCGCGGAGAGCGTCCAAATGCGGCGGCTTTGCGCAAGTCGTCCGACCAAGGGATGATAATCAATCGTTTGCGTGCGTACACCGGCGCGCGCTTGCCATGCGCTGGTATCGTCTGGCAAGACATTGCTTAATTCAGGAATATCCTCAAGCAATTTGTCATAATTCTGCTGATTTTCTTCACCACGGATATCAATACTGGCGTCAGCATCTACAAAGCTGGCACCCAGTAAAAACTGCGGCTGATGGTCGCTAATATTATTCACTTCGGCATCACCGATTTGCCCGATAAAGGGCGCGCAATAACCACTATATTTGAGCGGTAATTTAGGCAGACCAGCGACCTGCTCAGCAGTGGGCGTAAACCAAGATAACTGCCCGCGGATGGTACGACATTCAACGATACGTTTATCTAATTGATGGCTTTCATAGGCGGCGCAAATAACGACATGGTCAGCGCAGATAGTAATAGAGCTTTGATTATTATTACTGCCACTTTCTTTATCACCAATCACCATAACTTTATCTGCAGTCTCTTTGATATCGGTAACGCTAAGCTGCTGATAATTGATATTTGGGTGTTTAAGGATGACGGTTTTTAGCGCTTGTGGATTGACCAAACCAGATTGTGGTAAATATAAATTGTCCGCTAAGTCTTTAGCTTTTAAGCCGCTTAACCGCAGTGCTTCTGCAGTCGTAATCGTAGTTGCCATCTCATTGGGATAATCGGCAATTTGCGCCGTGCCAATATTGGTTTTTATCAGCAAATCTAACGTACCTGTTTGCTCAAGTATGAGCGGCGTTTGCTGCAGCTCTGCTTGCTGATTAAAATAACGATACAGCCTGCCGCTATAGAGATAGCCGATAGAATGCAGGTGCTCATAGACATGATGAATGGGTGTCATGTTCGGCGCGAGGAGGGCGCGCGGATTGCCAGAAGCCCCAGCAAGTGGCGCGACTTTATCTATTATGGTGACTGTCATACCGCGATTAGCCAGTGTCCAAGCGGTGAGTAGTCCCGCAACGCCTGCGCCAATTACCACTGTATGGCTAGGAATGTGGATGAGAGGGTTTGGCAAAACGGAGAGATTGTTATCGTCATTCAGCGCTAAAGAATCAGTAATGCCAGCCATGACTGCCGTCAGCATTTCACGCTTGCGCCCAAAACCTTTCACCTTATTAATCTCGAAGCCATGAGTTTGTAACCCACGTTTGACGATACCAGCACAGCTATAAGTGGCGGCGGTCGTGCCAGTACGAGATAAGCGCTGCATCTGGGTAAATATCGACTCTGCCCACAAGGTCTCATTACAAGAAGGTGCGAAACCATCTAGAAACCAAGCATCAACGTAAGGGCGCTTGATAGCGGTCTCAGTATCTAAGCTTGCCAAACTATCGCCCGCATCGCCTAACCAAATATCAAGCGTGATATTATCGTCAATAAAATTTAGTCGATGACAGCCTGCAATCAGCGGTGGGTAGTTGGCTAAAAGTTGCTCAATCAATTTAGCAAGTTCGGGGGCGCGCTGTGCCCATAAAGTGAGTATCTGCGTTAAGTCGTTAAGCGGAATGGGATATTTTTCAGTGGTGATAAAGTGTAAGCTCGCGCTTGTTAAATGCGGCTTTTTAGCACGAAGCTCACGCCAAAGCTGCCATGTCGCCAAAAAATTCAAGCCCGTACCAAAGCCCAATTCAGCAACAGTAAAGCATTGCTTGTCGGCAAGGTTTGCTAGGCGCTCGGGTAATTGGTTATGGGCTAAAAATACATGGCGCGATTCTGCCAAGCCATCAGCATGCGAGAAATAGACATCGCCAAACTCCCCTGATACTGGCACTTGATTGCCAGCATCATCGGTTTGCCATGCAATCTTAGCAGGAGTAATTACATCTGGAGTCGCATGTTTTTTAGAGGAATTGGTGGCTTTATAAGGTTTATGCGCGGCGGAACAGGTAGGCTGAGATATAGCAGATTTAGACTGAGGTTTAGACACAAATTTGGACATAAAGCATCACATTTATAAAGGATTTACTACCAGCGTTCACGGCGAACAAACACCAACCACGAAATAAAAATCCCAACCAACAAGCTAATCAACACCGTAAATGCGCCATATAAAAACAATTGACCTTTGCTTTCATATACTAAAACGTTTACTTGCGTCTGTAAGTCATTGACTTGACGCTGAAGCTGGGCATTACGGCTAAGCAATTCTTGATTGGCCTCAGAGAGCGCTTTATTAGACGGTTGTAGCTGCGCGGCTAAGGTATCGTTAATATTGATTGCAGGCTGAGCACTCGCAGTTGGGTTCGCTGCTATAGTAGACACCGTATTTGAGGCAGTATTTGGTAGCGTTAGTTGATTAACAGTATTGGGCGCTAATACAGCGTTAGGCGCTAGCGTAGCCGTTCCTGCCGCAGGATCAGCATTAGTCACAGTTGGTGCTGCTTGTACCGATAGACTGGCAAGCAACAATAGGCTAGCAACACTAACGTTAGCAACACGGCCAAAAGCGCGCGCAATATCATGATGAGCGATATGATGAGTAACGTGATTAGAAACAGAATTATTTAATGACAATACCCGCTCAATCACGATGCTGCTACCTTATTGGCTGGTTTATCTGCTGCGCTGTCAGTAGGTGCAGGCAGGGTCTGAACAAACGGCTTGATATCTACATGGCTATAGACACCATCACGCAAATAAGGCTCAGCGCTCGCCCATGCTTGCGCGGCATCGAGGGAGTCAAAGTCAGCAATAATCAGGCTGCCTGACATCTCGCTTTTACCGTGTTCAATGGGCGTTGGACCCGCGATAATGAGTCGCTGCTCGCTTTGTAATACTT
>Ga0208014_1000514_pt1 | contig 15518 bp, 12 predicted proteins | sample 25_taG_FD_184099 | JGI IMG/M metagenome (GOLD analysis project Ga0208014, IMG submission 184099) | Marine viral communities from Cariaco Basin, Caribbean Sea - 25_WHOI_OMZ (SPAdes) (version 2) | ecosystem: Environmental > Aquatic > Marine > Oceanic | place: Caribbean Sea: Cariaco Basin...
TTAAAATTATCAGCTCCCATTTCTTCAGCTAGCGCAACACCCCATTCGGTATGATCTGCCATATAATCGGGATGATCCACTTTGCTGTTCAGTAACTCCATCACCAGAGTCACATTTTTCTTTTTTGCGTATTTAAGCAGCGGTTTTAAACCTGTTGAGCAATTTTCAATTCCGGTTTGCTCGTCCATTCCGCGGCAATTTCCGGAGAAAACAATTACATTTTTTATATTATGTTTTGAAGCTTTATCAATTAAACCCTTATATTTTTCCTGAAGATCTTTATGGTTTTTAGGTTCATTAAAGCCATTTTGGATATCGGCGAAAACATCTGTAGCCATAGAGCATACCAAACCATATTTTTCTACTGTTTCCCATTCTGAAGGCTTTAAAAGATCTATAGCCTGAATTCCCATATTCGCACAGGTTCTTGCAAATTGGTCTAATGGAATATCCTGAAAACACCAACGACAAACCGAATGCTTAATATTATTCTTCTGGCTGGCCGGCAGGGTATTTTCATCTATATAATTCATAGCCGCAAAAGAAGAAGCCACGCCACCAATACTCAAAATTCCTGAACCTATGGCAATACTTTTTAAAGCATCCCTTCTCGAAAACTTTTTATACATAATTGTTAATTTTTAGGTTGGTCAAAACTTTTAGGAATTAAATAGATACAATAAAACCTCCACTGCTGGGTGTCTAACTTATTCCTATCGCTTTACGATAAGTTAAGCGATTTCGATAAACGTAAATTTTACAATTATTATTTAGAAAAAAAACTTTTCGGCTATAATTTTTTAGTTTTTTTCTTAACATTAGTTCCGAAATGGAAAACTATTATTAAGCGATTTCAAAATTATATCCTGACTCCAGAAGTTTTTGGTAGTTTTTATAATCAAATTTATAGAGGAAGGCCCCCCGGCGGGAAGTAGACTTATCTTTTTCGTCCAATTTTACCAGAACATTTAAAGACAGCACTTTTTTACGAAAGTTTCTTGCGTCCAGTTCCTTTTGATAAATAGCTTCGTAAAGTTGTTGTAGTTGTGGTATTGTAAATTTCTCCGGCAGTAATTCAAAACCAATAGGTTTATACCTTGCTTCGCGTTTTATGCGCCCCAAGGCATCATTTACCATCTGGTTATGATCTAAAACTAAATTTGGCAATGCTTCAATCTCATACCAGTGCGCCCCGTGCTTTTCTACCAGTTCTTTGTTGTATGCTTCTAACCTGATAAGTGCATATTGAGCAATAGAAATTGTACGATATCCCGGATCTCTTTCAGCTTTTCCATAACTTTTAAGCTCTTCCATGAATACGCTCTCCAAACCGGTAATCTCACTAAGAACACGTTTTGCCGCCTGATCTACATCTTCATCTAATTTCACAAAACTGCCTATTAAAGACCAGGAATCTTTAAGTGGCTCAACACGTCTTTTAAAAATTAACAACTTGAGTTTTCCTTCATCAAAACCAAAGATAATACAGTCGGTAGCGACATACATTTTGTCGTTCTTACTGTAATAATCTAAAGTATGTTTAGGCATAAGTATAGAAAATCGAAATAAAATTAATCAGAACTTACTGGGCAAAATAAGCATAGATAAAAACTACCAACACAACGATTCCAAGGCCAACCGGTTTTACAAGTTTCCAGGGTTGAATATCAACCTGCCTGGTATAATCTAAAATAAAAGGTTCAATTCTCGGTTTCCATTTGCCAATCACCAACATAATGATCACATTCAACACAAATAAAATAGCCATTACGTGAAGATAGTGTGGCAAAGCATCTTCTCCCACAACAAAGTATTTAAGGCCTAGATAAATGAGATAGAAACCAACACCACTAAAAATTGCAACTTTAGCAGCGATTGCCGGAATTCTTTTAGTAAGGTAACCTACAATAACGATTGTAAGAATAGGAATACTATAACTACCATTTACTTCCTGCAAATAGCCAAAAAGACCTTGTGGTGCATTAGCAATAAAAGGGGCAATAAGCATAGCTCCAATGGCCAGGAAAATACCAAAGCGTTTTCCTTGTTTTACCACTTTAGCCTCACTGGCTTCGGGATTAAAATATTGTTTATAAATATCTATTCCGAAAAGAGTAACAGAGCTGTTTAAAGCCGAATTAAAAGAACTTAAGATCGCGCCAAAAAGAACGGCAGCAAAGAATCCCGTAAGCACCGGCGGAAGCACTGCATTTACAAGTGCCGGATAGGCCTGATCGGCATTTTCCAGGTCTCCCTGAAACATATGCCAGGCAATAATCCCCGGTAAAACCACGATTATTGGTCCCAAAATCTTTATAAAAGCTGCCAGCATTAATCCTTTTTGTCCTTCCCGAAGGTTTTTAGCAGCTAATGCCCGCTGAATAATCGCCTGGTTGGTTCCCCAATAAAACAACTGTACCAGCATCATCCCTGTAAATATTGTGGAAAAAGGTACTGAAGCATCTGGGCCACCTATAGAATTAAATTTTTCAGGATTAGCATCTACTAAAGTTTCCAGGCCATTTATAATTCCTCCATCTCCAATAGCCATAAGTCCGAATACTGGAATTAGTAAACCTCCTATCAACAGACCAATTGCGTTAATCGTATCTGATACCGCAACTGCTTTTAAACCGCCAAAAATAGCATAAATAGACCCGATAATCCCAATTCCCCAAACCGTTAACCATAGGGCTGTGCTTGAACTTACATTCAACATTTCAGGAATACCGAACATGGTGCTAATCGCCAATGCTCCAGAATATAGCACAATCGGCAGAAAAATAATCATATATCCAGATAGGAATAGCGCCGAAACCAGGGTTTTAGTCCCTTTATCAAATCGTTTTTCCAGAAATTGCGGTACAGTAGTTAAACCTCCCTTTAAATAGCGTGGTAACAAGAATAGTGCGGTAATGACTATGGCAATGGCAGCAAGGGTTTCCCAGGCCATTACTAAAATACCTTCACTAAAAGCCTGGCCGTTTAATCCTACAATTTGTTCAGTAGATAAATTGGTTAACAAAACCGAACCTGCAATAACTCCTGCAGTTAAGCTTCTTCCTCCTAAAAAATATCCATCACTAGTACTTTCATCGGTTTTTCGGGTTGCCATATAGGCAATTACAGCTACCAAAAGCGTGAAACCAACGAATGATAAAATTCCAACCATAGCTTAATATAAAATTTTGTTAAATATAAAATTTTAATCGGGAGTTACTGCCTCATAAGCCCTTAATCTTCCTATTTGCCACCAACCGAAAAATTATATGATATTCTATTATAATATTTTTCACCCGGTTTTAATACAGCCTCGGGGAAATTCCTGAAATTAGGTGCATCAGGAAAATTTTGTGCCTCTAAACAAATAGAAGGATATTCTTCAGCAATTTCGGTATGGTAGTTTAGGTCATCCGGAAGACTTTCCGGAGCGTAGGCAACCAATGCTTTTTGATTGGTTTTCACTTCCATTTTTATTCCCGTTAAAGGAGCAAAAAGTCTCGCTGCAACTTCATCTTCCTCAGACTTTAGTACAAAGGTATCATCGAGGTTTCGATTACCAATCAATTTACTTTCACTAAAGTTTTTAGGATGTTTCTTCAGCTTTGTTAAATTTCCGGTAGGTAATAATTTTTCACCAACCTCCAGAATTTTTTCGGCTACAATTTTCAAAAAATGGTCGCTAATACTCCCACCACCATTTAAATTAAAATAAGTATGATTGGTAAGATTAATCACCGTTTTTTTATCGGTTTGTGCTGAATATTCTATTTGTATTTCATCATCCTCGGTAAGGGTATACTTTACTTCAACCTCAAGGTTTCCCGGATAATATTCTTCGTTATCTTTACTCAGGTAAGCTAGTGTTACAGATGGGTTGGGCCCGGTAGTCTCTTCTTTAATTTCCCATATTTTATACTGAAATCCTTCTTTTCCACCGTGCAAGTGCACGTCATCTTTTTCAAAGAGCTTGTAGGTGGTTTCATCCAATTTAAATTCTCCTTTAGAAATCCTACCTGCGTAACGACCCACCGAAGCGCCAAAACATTTGTTATGTTCCTTATATACCGAGGTTATAAAATCTTCTGCCCACGGACTAACTACCACATTTACCGGATTTTCCCTTTTATCTTTAATCTTAAAGCTTAGCAAAGCCGCCCCGTAATTAAGAACCTCGAGTTCGCTACCTTTTTTATTTACAAGGCTTATGGTTTTTAGATCTTCTTTTTTTATAATATTCAAGTTCTCTCTTTTTAAATTTTTTCTTCTGAAATCCAGTTATCAACTTTTTCTTCCAGAATATTCAAAGGTACGGCTCCATCAAGAAGAATCACATCATGGAATTCCCTAATATCAAAATCCCCCCCCAATTCTTCCTTCGCGTTTTCTCTTAATTCCAGGATTTTATTCATTCCTATTTTGTAAGCCGTCGCCTGGCCGGGCATTACTATATGCCGTTCTACCATTTTTATACAATCACTTTCAGCGTTTGGAGTATTTTCCTTATAATAAGCGATTCCTTCCTCACGGGTCCATTTTTTAGCGTGAATTCCTGTATCTACCACCAGCCTGCAGGAACGCCAAAGTTCCATAGCTAGCCTTCCAAAATCTGAATACGGATCCTTATAATATCCTATTTCTTTTGGCACCAATTCGCTGTAAAGTCCCCAACCTTCTACGTATGCGGTATAAAAACTAAATTTCCTAAACTGCGGAATTTCCTCTAATTCCTGGGCGATGGCAATTTGCATATGATGCCCCGGAATTCCTTCGTGGTATGCCAAGGCTTCCATTTGGTAAGTTGGCATTGCAGACATATCATATAAATTGGCGTAATACGTTCCGGGTCTCGAACCATCTTTTGCCGGCTGCTGATAAAATGCTTTCCCTGCATTTTTTTCTCTAAAAGGCTCTACCGCTTTTACTACTAATTCTGTCTCTGGTTTTGTTAGAAAAAGTTTATCCAGATCATCTTTCATTGTATTGATGATACTCCTGGCTTCTGCAAGGTATTTATTTCTCCCAGTGGAATCATTGGCATAATAGAACTGCTCGTCTTTTCGCATAAATTCGAAGAAATCCTGAAGGGTTCCTTTAAAACCAACCTTCTTTTTGATCTTTTCCATCTCAGCATGAATACGCGCAACTTCACTTAAACCAATCTCGTGAATTTGATTCGCCGAAAGATTAGTAGTGGTAGCTCTTTTTAAAGCATTGGCATAAAACTCTTCCCCTTTCGGAAACTTCCACGCCCCGGCATCGCTATTTGCACGTTTTTGCTGGGTTTCGAGAAACACAATTAAATTTTGGTAGGCCGGCTTAACTTCTTTTGTAAGAGCAGTTTCGGCTTTTGAGATAAGTTCCTTCTTCTTTTTCTGAGAAATTTCTAAATCGTCTATTTTCGATTTAAAATCTTCTAGCAAGGCACTATTCTCTACAGATTTTCCAAAAGGTTTTCCCTTAATTACATTTCTGCTAGATTCCAGAACCCTATCAAACACAAATATTGGAGGCATAATGCCATTTTGTTCCCTTATTTTTAAATTCCCAATCACATCTTCCATCACCTTAGGAATTCCTTTTAACCTCGAAATATAGGCTTCTGCATCACTTATTGAATCTATGCGGTGCATGTTGATTAAAAAGGCTGGCAGCTCGGCATGATAACCAAACATTTGGTTTACCGGGTAATTGTAAAACCTAAAATCATAATCTTCTAATATATTTTCCTGCTTTTGGAGGTATAGATCATAACTTAATCGAGTGTCTTCATCCAAAGATGAAGGATCTACTTTTTTTAGATATCCCAGGCGTCTCTTGGCTTTATTGCGATCTTCAGCATACTTTAAATGAGAAAAATTGTCCCATTTGCCATAATTGGTTTTTTGCCCAAGCCGGGTTTGCATCATAGGCGATTCTTCCACATCCTTTTGAAATTCTTCTTCAAAATACTCGTTCACTTCAGCCGAATGCTCCTTAATTTCTTCTTCGGAATAACTTTCACTTTGTTGATTACAGGAAATAATAAATACCAGAAGACCTAAATAAAAGATTTTATGAATAAATCTGATGCGCATAAACTATTCTTTAATTACTGAAAATTCTATCGCAGAATCTCCAAAAACAGTGTGGGTTTGTTGCTGAAAATCTTCTTCCTCAGCTTTAAAAATATTAGGAACATAGGTTTGTGGATTCCTATCTATAAGTGGAAACCAGGTGCTTTGAACCTGAATTTGCAATTTATGACCTTTTTTAAAAGTATGGTTAATATCCTGAAGGGTAATATTTACCGAGGTTTTTTTATTAGGTTCAAATGGCTCGGGATTTTCGAAACTGTTTCTAAATCGGCCTCGCATCACTTCGCTACGCACCATCATATGGTAATTATCCATATCTAAATGCTCCATGGTTTCTTCATAATCTTCGGCATCTGGAGGGTAAACATCTATTACTTTTACTACCCAATCTGCAGCTGTTCCCGTAGTTGCTACATTTAAACGAGCTTCAATCTCGCCGGCTAGCTTCATATCTTCTTCCAAAACTTCAGTTTCAAAAACCAATACATCTGGTCTCCTGGCAGCAAAACGTTGGTCACCCGTCATATATTCCCTCGGAGTGAAAACTGCTTTAATTTCATTATTATACGAAACTGGTTTGGCAGGATCACTTACAAAGCTTTCCTCATTATCGGTAGCCTCATCGGTTAATTCCTGCTCATCTCCCAGGTAAAAAACCTTAGGCTCTGCTTTTTTTGGAGGCCAGGCTTCGTAAGAATTCCATTTTCTTGCACCGGTATCATAAACATAAGCTTCGGCAAGATCTAAATCACCTTCTCCGCCTTTCTTTAGAAAGTGATTAAAGAAAGTAGTTTCAACATTTCTCTGGTAATCTTCAGAAATATTATCTCCAAAATATACATTCCCTACCGCTTGTCTTTCGGTTTGTCTGGCCCAGTCACCGTGACTCCATGGTCCAAAAACCATTATATTATGGTTATCGCTGGTTTCTTCAATTTTTTTGTAGGTATTAAAAGGACCATAAAGATCTTCCGCATCAAACAATCCGCCCACCACCATTACGGCCGGTTTAATATCATCCAAATGCTGAATAATACCTCGAGACTGCCAAAATTCATCGTAATTAGGATGTTCTTTTAGCTGTTGCCAGAATATATTATCCTCGCCGTAATATTCGTCCAGATTACTAAGAGGTCCCACATCTAAAAAGAATTGATATTGATCTTGTGTTCCAAGATCGGGTAAATCGTACCAGCTCTCTGTAGTGGGTCCGGTTTTGTCATATCCAAAAAGTGCTGTAGCTCTCCAGTAACTTAACAAATAAGCACCGTTGTGATGAAAATCGTCAAAAACGAAATCCCCAATTCCGGCTTGTGGAGATGAAGCTTTTAGAGCAGGGTGAGCATCTACTAAAGAAGCAACAGCGTAGTGACCGGGATACGAAATTCCCCAGGTTCCTACCCTACCATTGTTATTATCTACATTCTCAATAAGCCATTCAATAGTATCATAAGTATCGCTGGATTCATCAAATTCATTTCCAGATTTTTTCGGAATAATTGCCCGCATATTATCATACTTCCCTTCACTCATCCAACGGCCCCGTACATCCTGGTAAACCACTATATTCCCTTCTTTCATCAAATATTCATTCGGGCTAATAAGCGAACGAAATTGATCTTTTCCATAAGGTCGGGAGCTATATGGAGTTCGCTGCATTAAAATAGGATATTCTTTAGTAGTATCTTTTGGGGAATAGATGGTAGTGTGTAACAAAGTTCCGTCCCGCATTGGGATATCTACTTCTGTTTTATTATAATGTTCTTTTACATTATATTCTTCTTGTGAAATAAGATGAACGGGTAAAAAACTCAAAAACAGAAGGATAAAACTTAAACGGAGTAATTTCATAGTTAAGGGATATTTTAAGCCCCTAAGATAGAAATTACCCCGACAAACCTAAAGGAATTTTAGTCGATAATCGAGTTTTAAATGCATCAAGGCCTGCTTCTAAATTAAAACCATTTTCCCTTTTATGCCTTCCTAGCTTAACCCGCTTTAGATTATTTTACCGCTGTCTCCTGGAATTTAGTAAGACCTTCCTGAAGCCAGGTAAGATATTCTGACTCGTTTGGCGTGTAACCCACAGGTTCGTTAAGAAGATTCACATCATTATCCAGCAACACATAAAATGGTTGGGAATTATTTTTAAAATTAAGGGTTTGAAAGGTTGCCCATTTATCACCAATAGTTTCAATAGGTTTTATTCCGCCCTTGGGTTTTAGATAATTAAACTGCGCTTTCTCAGGGAGTTCCTTTCTATCGTCTACATAAAGGGATATGAGAATATATTCTTCATTTAAAACATCAAAAACTTCTGGATTACTCCAAACCTGCTCCTCCATTTTCCGGCAGTTTACACAGGCCCAACCGGTAAAATCCAGAATTATAGGTTTGTTTTGCTCCCGGGCGGCTTCAAGCCCTTTGTCCCAGTCTTTGTATGCTTCCAGGCCTAAAGGTGCTTCGGTACCTTTGTCGTAAATACTATAAAATAACGGTGGTGGAAAACCACTTAGAAGTTTAAGATTCGCTGCAGAAGTATTGGTCAAACCGGGAATTAAATAAAGTACAAATAAGAAAGTAAGCACACCAACTCCAAATCTAACTTTACTGATTTTCTTTTTAGGCCCATCGTGAGGAAAACGAATAAATCCGAATAAATAAGCCATTAAACCGAGACCTACAAGAATCCATATTCCAAGGAAGATTTCACGTTTTAGAAGTCCCCAATGTTCCACAAGATCAGCGTTAGAAAGGAACTTAAAGGCGAGTCCTAATTCTATAAAACCTAAGGTTACTTTTACCGTATTTAGCCAACCTCCACTTTTTGGTAGCGAATTAAGCCAGTTAGGAAATAGAGCGAAAAGCGCAAAAGGTAAAGCCAGTGCAAGACCAAAACCGCCCATTCCCATAGAAAGCTGCATCGCACCGCCATCACTTGTAAGCGATCCACCAAGCAGTGAACCTAAAATAGGGCCGGTACAGGAAAAAGAAACTAAAGCTAAAGTAAGCGCCATAAAAAAGATGCCTACAAAACCGCCTACGCTAGAAGCTTTATCATCCATTTTATTGCTCCAGGAACTTGGCAAAGTGATCTCATAATAACCGAAAAAGGAGAACGCAAAAATGATAAAAATGATAAAGAAAATAATATTCAGCGTAACATTTGTGGAGATATTATTGAGAATTTCAGGATTTACACTGTCCAGTAAATGAAAAGGTAAGCTGAGTAAAACATAAATAATGAATATGAAAAAACCGTATAAAATCGCGTTAACCAATCCTTTTTGTCGATTTTTTGCGCCCTTGGTAAAAAATGAAACCGTAAGTGGAATCATAGGAAAAACGCAAGGTGTAAGCAAAGCGATTAAACCGCCAATAAAACCAAGCAGAAAAATATTTAGAAAATTATTACCCTCTTCCTCTTCAGGCGCAAATTTTTCCATTCCTGAAACATTAATATTTAATGCTTCGGTAAGTTCTTTGTCCTTTTCAGAAATTTCCAGATCGGTAAAACCTGCGGTTATTCCATTGTCTTCAAGAGAAATACTGAAACGCTCGGTTTCTGGAGGCAAACATTTTTCATCATCACAAACAGAGAAATAAATTTCGGCAATAATTTCAGGATCACTTTCAGGCTGTACTTTTATTTGTTGCCTAAAAACCGCTTCGTCTTCAAAATAGGTGATATCGGCTTCAAAAACCTTGTCGTAAATAGGTTCTATATCTGGCTCTGTAGTTTCACCAATAAGTTCAAAATTTTCTTCAGCATTATTATAAGAGAAAGTAGTGGCGATAGGCGCAATATCAATATCGGCTTCTTTTTGCGAATATAAATGCCAGCCATCTTCAAGATTTGCAGTAAAAATAAGCGTGAAGATACTATCGTTTTCCTTTTCTACGGAAGCTTCCCAGCTTATAGGATCTGCCATTTGGGAATCCCCGCTCCCGTCGTCAAAATATTGTGCCTGTAATTGAATTAATGGAATTAAGAATAAAAGCAGACTCGCCAGATATTTCATAAACTGAAAGTAATTTTTATAATTTTTTGATCGGGTGAAGTAATTGAAAAACGCCTATCGGCACGCTGATTAATCACCCAAACAATTTTTTCGCCAGAGCACAGCAACCAGCTGTTTTCTTTCTCGGGCAAAGATAATTTTTTGTCTTTAAAGAAGTCGCTTAACTTCTTCTTTCCTTTCATCCCAAAAGGATAAAATATATCGCCCTCCTGCCATTTTCTTACCGTGAGCGGATAATCCAATTTTTCAGGATCTACATAAATACAATTTGAAGTTTTTTCTGTTATTTCTTTAACTCTTGAAAATGAAAAAGTTCCCATTGGCAACATAGCAAAATCTTCATTTTTCGCAATTTTATAAGTTTTATTTTCCGTTTTATCAATTTCTGTAAGCAGTAAATACTCCCGATCTTTTATTAACCTGTGTGATGTTGAAAAAACCATTTTTCCCGGTTGTGCATCCAATAAATTGTAAACATCGTTCCATTCGGTAAAGCCAAAAGATTTAAGCAATTGGTATAAAATGGCTGAAGTATTCGGTACTTTTTTAAGATAATTTATATCCAGGCTGTAACCGTATTTTGTTTTACCTATAATTTTTGGGTAGAGCAAACTCATATAATCCTCTACCAATTCCTCATTTTCTTTTAAATGAGATTGAGTTTTTAAAAAAGTTTCTAAAAACTGCGGATTCAATTTTTCAAAAATAGGTACAATCTCGTGTCTAATTTTATTCCGAAGGTATTTTGTAGAAGCATTCGTGCTATCTTCTCGCCAGGCAATATTATTATCTCTCGCGTAAACTTCTATTTCCTTTCGGGAGAAATTAAGCAAAGGCCTTATTATCTTATTACTGTCAGCATTTATACCGCTTAGACCTTCCAAACCGGAACCTCGTAATAAATTAATAAAAAAAGTTTCTAAACTATCGTTGGCGTGATGAGCCGTGAGGGTATAATCAAATTGATGTTTTATTCTTAATTCTTCAAACCATTCATACCTAAGATCGCGTGCCGCCATTTGGATAGACAGACCATTATCTTTAGCGTATTGCTCGGTATCAAAATTCTCTACAAAAAGTTTTACTTTTAACTCTTTTGCAAGATCGGTTACAAAATCTTCATCGGCGTCACTTTCTTCATCTCTAAGGTTAAAATTGCAATGTGCTAAAGCAAAATCAAGTTTAGCCGAATTGCATAAATGGGCCAGTACCACGCTATCTACCCCGCCGCTTACTGCCAGCAAAAGCCTGGTGTTACACAAGTACGGGAATTGAGATTTGATTTCATTTTTGAAAGCTTTTTCCATAGAAAATCAAAGATACGAAAACAGTTGGCAGTGATTCAGTTGGCAGTTTGCGAAAATTTATTCCGAAAAAATTATTTTAAAGCCTGTCGCATTGCGGCTGCCTTTAACAAGCACTCTTCATACTCTTTCTCCGGTTTAGAACCGGCAGTAATTGCCCCTCCAACCGAAAAGGACACATATTTTTTAGCCGAATTATATAAAATACTGCGTATAACCACGTTAAAATCGAAATCGCCGTTTGGAGTAAAATAACCCACGGCACCACTGTAGAGTCCGCGTTTTGTTTCTTCCAGCTCTTCGATAATTTTCATTGCTGAAATCTTTGGCGCACCCGTCATACTTCCCATAGGAAATGTTGCTCGTAAAGCTTCTACTGGAGGAATACCGTCATCAAGTTCAGCAGAAACTGTAGAGATCATTTGATGCACTTGTTTAAAGGAATAAACCTTGCAAAGCTCATCTACATTTACACTGGCTTTTTTCGCAATTTTAGAAAGGTCGTTTCGCACCAGGTCTACAATCATCACATTTTCAGATTGCTCTTTTGGGTCTTTGGAAAGCTCCTCGGCAATTTTGATATCCTCTTCTGAATTCTGCGAGCGCCTGGCCGTTCCCTTTATAGGCTGGGAAATTAATTTTGCCCCAGATTTCTTTAAATAACGCTCCGGTGAAGCCGAAAGTAAATAATGTTCTTCCAATTTGAGAAAAGTCGCAAATGGCGGACCCGAAAGGTCATTAAGATCCTGAAAAACTTTAAAAGGCTCAATCTCTCTATTTTCAGCAAAAAATTCCTGGCAGAAATTTGCTTCATAAATATCGCCTCGCTGAATATAAACGAGCATTTTTTCGACTTTTTGAAGGTATTCTTCTTTAGAGATTCGGGCTTGTATTTTTGATTCTGAGTTTTCGGTTTCTGGTTGTCCTTTCCCAATCTGATTTATTGGAAGATCTGAAATTTCGGTAAAATCTTCTTCAATTTCATCGTCCAGCATATTTAAATAATGCATTTCCAACTGGTCTCCTTTCAGCAAGAATAATTTTTGAGGCTGAAAAAAATAGAGATCCGGGAAATCTAATCCGTCTTGATTTTTAGAAGAAAGTCTTTCCACATCATTTTTAAGATCGTAAGACAGGTAACCGAAAATCCAATCTTTAGTGGTTTGCTGGTATTCCTGAAGTTTCGCAAAAGCCTGGTGATAATCGGTTTTTATAGCGGTAAATGCGCCCACTGCCAGCAAAGCATCAAATTCGCCGTGCTCCTGTTGATAATTATTACTGTCCAGCCAGGCAATTTCTTCAAACTGCTTACTCCACTGCAATAGTTGCTGTTTGAATTTTACTGGTTCTTCTAAAGTGTAAGTTAGTTTAGTACGCACCTGGCTTCAATTTTGGGCGCAAAGGTAAGAACAATTTAACGTAGCACATATTTAAAATCTTTTGTGATTTTGCCAAAAATTTAATTAAAAACAAAGCCTTGTAAAAGCAGAAAAAAATTAACTAAAAATACTTTTGAAATCGCAGGAAAAAAGTTTAATATTAAGACAAGTCCTTCCAGGAGCAAATTCAAGATAAAGATTTAATACTGCCAATGTTTACAGATTCAGAAAAACTTACTTTAGCCGATATAGAAAACCTTGATTTCACTACTGTTATTTGGGTTGTGGCTCCGCTTATGTTCTTTTTTGTTTTACTTGAATTCCTTATTGGTAGAAAAAAGTACAAAAATCTTTATTCGGGGAAAGATTTTCTAGCTTCTACAGCTATTGGGATTGGTAATTTAATCCTGAACGGGTTTATGAAAATAGGAGTCTTTATGGTGTTCCTTTTCTTTTTCAATCTGGCGCCATTTAAAATTCCACATACCTGGTGGTCTTATGTTTTGTGTTTAATATTATTGGATTTTAGCAGGTATTGGGCACATAGATTTGCACACGAACAACGTTTCTGGTGGTCCACCCACGTAGTTCATCATTCTTCTGAACATTATAATTTATCAACTTCTTTTAGATTATCCTGGACGCAGAATTTAAAGATCATCTTCTTTTTACCTGTAGTTTTATTGGGTTTCCATCCTTTGGTATTCTTTATTGTGCATCAACTTGAGGTGCTTTATCAATTCTGGATTCATACCGAATTGATAAAAAAATTACCAAAACCAATCGAATATATCTTTACTACGCCCTCGCATCACCGGGTACACCATTCGGTAAATGAAAGATATCTAGATAAAAATTATGGTTCTACGTTTATATTCTGGGATCGTATTTTTGGAACCTTCCAGGAAGAAGACGAAAAACCCCGTTATGGAATTACCAAACCGGTGAACTCTTACAATCCTTTTTTCCTGGTTTTCCACGAATGGATTGAAGTAGGCAAGGATATCTGGAAAGCTAAATCCTTGAAAGAAGCCTGGCTTATTTTATTCGGAAGCCCCGTAGATAAGCATAAAGCAGATATGGGAATTACTGGAAAAACCGAAACCGAATTAAGCAATTTAGGGAAGGCCAACGAAGAGTTTAGCCCTAAAGTAAAAAAAGCAAATTAATTTGATTGGCCGGATTCCAGTTGATGAGAAAAAGTAGTTAATACATCTTCTATCCCCATATCCAGTACTTCGTTTAGCACTTTCCCGTCCCTAAAATTATCATTAAAAGAAGGCAAACTGAAGCTTTCTATGATCGCGCCGCCAAATCTTGGTAAAATTCCCTTGGTATATTCTAAAGCTGATGCGGCACCACGCTTGCCGGGAGAAGTACTGATCAATAAAATCTTTTTCCCCTCAAGGAAATTACGGTCTAATCGCGAAAGCCAGTCGATTATATTTTTAAAGTAAGCTGAAACATTGCCATTATGCTCATTTACCGCAATTATTAAGGCCTCGTGTTCGTGGATGATCTTGTTGATTATTTTAGCGCTTACAGGAATACCTCTTTCCTTTTCCCTATCGGCGCTGTAAATAGGCAATTCATATTGGGTAAAATCCTGAACTTTCACTTCGTGTCCCTGTATTCGACTGGCCACGTGCGTTAAAAGCTGAAAATTAATGGAAGTACTACTGTTGGAGCCAGCAAAGGCAAGGATTTTTTTCATCTAAACGATTTTTATCAAAAATACCGAAATAAATGAAATGATGTTGGAATGAAAGGTTTATTGAACAAAGTGTTTTCTATTTGTTTTACACTTTCTGTTTTCTACCTATTAAAAAATAAAGAATAGGTCCTAAAAGAGGCACTATTATTATACTGACAAACCAAATCAGCTTATTATTCTTTTCAAATTTGTTTCTAAGAATATCTACTAATGATATAAGAAAGAGAACCGTATGCAACAGGATTATTGTTTGCCAGACCACAATGCTACTTTCTATCGCCGTTATTTCCATCTTAATACTTATTTAAACTCAAATATAGCAAAAAAGAAATAGCTCTTTTGAATTTCTAGTTATCAATAATATCTAATGCATATTTAATTTTAAACGCTCATAAAAATTTTAAATAACTGAAATTAAGTGATTTAGATTAATTAATTCAACTGACTAATTTAAAATTGCCAGGAGCAATTTTAAATTAGAGTTTCACTAACTTTGCCAGTTCATAAAAACTTCATTTAGTGACTTTTCAGGATTTAAATATTACCACTCCCCTGCGCAATGCGCTGGAAGATATTGGCATTAATACGCCTACACCTATTCAAGAGGAATCTTTTTCTACAATTATGTCTGGAAAAGATATGGTGGGAATCGCGCAAACCGGTACTGGGAAAACCTTTGCCTATATGCTTCCAATATTACGGATGCTTAAGTATTCGGAACAGAAAAATCCACGAGTATTGGTTTTGGTCCCTACACGGGAGCTTGTGGTGCAGGTAGTTGAAGAAATTGAAAAACTAACCGCTTATATGAATGTTCGTATCGCCGCTATTTATGGAGGCGTAAATATGAACACGCAGCATCAATCGCTTTTACAGGGCCAGGACATTGTGGTAGGAACTCCGGGAAGATTGTACGATCTTGTGCTTAGGCGCGCGCTTCAATTAAAATCTATTCAGAAATTAGTAATAGATGAAGTAGATGTGATGTTAGACCTGGGCTTTAAATTTCAGATCAATAATAT
>Ga0208014_1000520_pt1 | contig 15454 bp, 17 predicted proteins | sample 25_taG_FD_184099 | JGI IMG/M metagenome (GOLD analysis project Ga0208014, IMG submission 184099) | Marine viral communities from Cariaco Basin, Caribbean Sea - 25_WHOI_OMZ (SPAdes) (version 2) | ecosystem: Environmental > Aquatic > Marine > Oceanic | place: Caribbean Sea: Cariaco Basin...
CGTTACTGACAAATTTAGTGTACAAAACATCAGTATAAAAAGTGGTAGCGGGGGCTGGATTTGAACCAACGACCTTCGGGTTATGAGCCCGACGAGCTACCAGACTGCTCCACCCCGCATCAATCTAGAACGCATATTATAGGGAGGTTTCGTAGAAGTGTCAACACTTTTTTTAAATTAATTATAAAATAAGTATTATCTGCTAAAAATCCAACCTGACGCTATGCTGCGTCTGTAAAACTTGGTGCGATTGGGGGGACTTGAACCCCCACAGCTTTCGCCACCACCCCCTCAAGATGGCGTGTCTACCATTCCACCACAATCGCATTGTACTGCTCTGTCTCTATCGTCCAGTCTATAATCAATGATGCTTAAGGTAGGCATCTATAGAACAGGAGTTGCGAAAACAGGAAAGCATTGTAAATCTAACCTATCAAAATAGCAAGCGCTGCCTACTTAAAAGAGGCTTACTCAGGATTTTGAGTCAATGGACGCGGCGTTTGCGGTGCTGAAACTGGCGCATCTAGACGAAACTGATCTTCTGCTTGCTTACGCGCATGAACAGCAAGCGTCATACTCGTAATAAAAAATATGACCGTTAGTACTGCCGTAGCACGTGTCAAGAAGTTAGCAGTTCCTGCTGCGCCAAACACGGTACCTGATGAACCAGCACCAAAAGAAGCTCCAGCGTCTGCCCCTTTACCATGCTGTATCAGAATCAAGCCGATCATGGCAATGGCCACAATAATATGCAGGGCTAATATAAACGTAAACATGGTGGCCTCTTTTGCCGCGTAATGACGACTGATAACGGAAAATAAAACATAAGGTTAATAGAATGACAATCGGCATGATCAAATGCCAAATCGACTATATAAATAAGGCGCATTGTACACGATTGCAAGGGCAGTGTTAAACCTACTTTTACTAACCGATAAAACCATACTCTCTATAAGCTATGATCTTGATATCTGAGCGTTATTTATTCATTTAAGCATTGGTTTGGTTGAAGGCATCGGCAATCGCTAGAAAGCTCTCTGCTTTTAATGAAGCACCGCCTACTAATGCGCCATCAATCATAGCGTCAGAAGCAAAACTATTGGCATTATCAGCATTAACACTACCGCCATACAACACGGTAATCGTATCTGTTATATCAGCAAAGCTTGCAACCGTTTGCTTGATATACTGATGAGTCTTACTCACTTCTGCCACAGTAGGCACTTTACCTGTACCAATCGCCCATACAGGTTCGTAAGCAACGAGCAGCTTTTCAGATAACGATGATGCTAAATCTGGCTGCTGAGTCAGTAAGTCTTTAATCACTGAGAGTTGCTCATTGATAACGTCGAGTGTTTGACCATTGTCATACTGTTCTTGTGTTTCGCCGATGCAAAACACCACGCCTAAGCTCTGAGAAAACGCATGAGACAATTTGCTTATCAGGCATTCATGAGACTCTTTGTGGTATTGACGACGCTCAGAGTGGCCAAGTAGCGTCCAAGTAGCACCTGCATCTGCTACCTGCTGTGCTGAGCAGTCACCCGTATAGGCTCCTGTACTTGCACTATAAGTACTAACGTCCTGTGCGGCACAGAGTATTGAGCTATCTGCTAGACGCGTACTCACTGTACTTAAATGAACACAACTTGGCGCTACCATTAATTTACAGCGGTTTTTTGATGCCTGCGAGTTGGCTTGTTCTTCAGTATTAATTTTAGTCAATAAGTCGTCCAACAGTTCATTGACAGCACTGTTAGTCGCAGGATTCTGTTTCCAATTACCAATTACCCAAGCTTGCATACTTATTTACCTTGTTTCATGTATTCATGCCAATTCGGCTAATATGCGCGTCAGTATAACAAATAATTCGTAAGTGCTATAGTAGCGTACCACCATGAACAGAACCACTTCTGCAAACTTATCTACAGATAATACATCAATAGACCCTTATTTTTACGAGCTAGTCGTCTAATGGTATATATAATTTTTTCAAACTAAAGTAAAGTTCTATACTACAGAGTTTATAAAATCAAATATTATTGCTAGTTCTATATATAGATATACAGGTAGATAGGATAAACAAAGCAAGACAGTTATAGCCAATTATCGACTAGCAACGACAAGTGTATAGCGTGCAAGACCAAGCAAGTCTACAGCATATTTTGTATCAAAGGAGAGGTTACAATGTCTATCGCAACCAGTAAGTACGGCGGTCTAGCGCAGCAACTGATTAGCGACGGTGTCGTTAGCGAAGCGAATATGAAGACGGCGCAGATTGAGTCGCAACAGCAGCAAATAGGACTGGTACCCTATCTGGTAGACAATAAATTGGCAGATGCTTATCAACTTGCCCAAATGCTATCCCAAGCTTTCGGCGACCCTCTATTCGATCTTGATGCATTAAACGTTGATGTTATTCCAAAAGACTTGGTGGATGAAAAAATCGTTCGCAAGTTTAATGCATTACCACTCTTTAAACGAGGACAACGCCTGTTTGTCGCACTGAGTGATCCCACACGCGTTGATGCTATTGATGCGATTGCTTTTAACTCTCGACTGTCGATAGAAACCATTGTTGTCGAAGAAAATAAGCTTAAAAAGCGTATCGAAAGTGCATACGCAGATACGATGCAGAGCTTTGATAGCTTCTCTGATAGTGATTTAAATGTTGGCTTTGAAGACGGTGACGAAGATAAAGAGAATGACGAAACTAAGCTGAACGACGGCGTTGATGAAGCACCTGTCGTAAAATTCGTCAATAAAATGCTAGTCGATGCTATCCGTATGGGTGCTTCTGATTTACATTTCGAGCCATACGAAAAGTCTTTCAGAGTACGATTTCGTGTCGATGGCGTCATGCAAAAAATGGCCAGCCCACCGGTTCAACTTGCGAATAAAATTGCAGCACGTCTAAAAGTCATGTCGCAAATGGATATCTCAGAACGTCGGGTACCGCAAGATGGGCGTATTAAACTAAAAATTTCTAAGAATAAAGCCATTGATTTCCGGGTAAACTCATTACCGACGTTATTCGGTGAAAAGCTTGTTTTGCGTATCCTTGATCCATCATCAGCTATGCTAGGTATTGATGCATTGGGGTATGAACCAGATCAGCAGGAAATGTTTTTAGAGGCATTACACAAACCACAAGGCATGTTGCTTATCACTGGTCCTACTGGTTCTGGTAAGACAGTATCACTTTACACTGGTATCAACATCTTGAATACTGGCGCAACCAATATCTCAACGGCTGAAGATCCAGTCGAAATTAACCTTGAAGGGATTAACCAAGTCAATGTCAATGCCAAAGTTGGTCTAACGTTTGCCAATGCACTTAAGTCTTTTTTACGTCAAGACCCTGATATTGTCATGGTCGGTGAGATTCGTGACCTTGAAACTGCTGAAATTGCTATTAAGGCAGCACAGACTGGACATATGGTTCTTTCTACTTTGCATACCAACTCAGCACCTGAAACACTAACGCGCCTACGCAATATGGGCGTCGCCTCCTTTAACATTGCCACATCAGTCAACCTAGTTATTGCCCAACGATTGGCACGACGTCTTTGCAAGAACTGTAAAAAACCTATTAGTATCCCGCGTCAGAGCTTATTAGAGATTGGTTTTACCGATACTGATCTAGATAACACTGATAACGTTATTTATGAACCAGTCGGCTGTAATGAATGCCGTGAAGGCTATAAAGGTCGTGTAGGTATCTATGAGGTGATGAAAGTGAGTCCTGATATTTCACGCATCATCATGGAAGATGGTAACGCAATAGATATCAAAGACGCTGCCATCAAAAATGGTTTTCGCGACCTACGTCGTTCTGGGATTTTAAAGGTGTTGCAAGGTGTTACCAGTATTCAAGAAATGATGCGAGTAACTTCTGAATAATAAATAAAATTTATATTATAAGTCTTAGTACTCCAACTATTAGTTGGTAACTGATTCATAAACCAGCAATGTTCTTTATCAGATACTTTTAAAAATAAAACAGATAGACACTGGTTTTTTACGCTAAAATAAAGTACGCCTGACTGGTATCTTAAGTCTGGTATTCTATTGTAAATATACAATATATATTGGACCATTTTGAGGGTAGTACTATGGCAAAAGCTAAGACTGATATGTTGTTAGACTTTGTTTACGACGGTGTAAACCGACGCGGACAGAAGGTAAAGGGCGAAACTACCAGTCGCAGCTTAGAGTTAGCGAAGGCAACCCTACGTAAACAAGGTATCACGGTTAAAGGGATTAAGAAAAAACCAAAGCCACTTTATACCTTCAAGAAAGCCATTAAAGCCATTGATATTGCTATTTTTGCTCGGCAATTAGCAACAATGATGAAAGCAGGTGTACCGTTAACTCAGTCTTTTGAAATTGTCGCCGACTCTCTCGATAATCCAAGTATGAAAGACTTAGTATTGAAAATAAAAGCAGATATTGAAGCAGGTGGCACCTTTGCCTCTTCTTTGCGCAAACATCCTCGTTATTTTGATGATTTATTTTGTTCACTTGTTGAATCAGGCGAACAATCAGGTGCACTTGAGACGATGCTTGAGCGAGTCGCTACTTACAAAGAAAAGAGTGAGCTTCTGAAAGCAAAAATAAAAAAGGCAATGAAGTATCCTATTGCTGTTATCGTAGTTGCTATCATTGTTACTATGATTCTATTGATAAAAGTAGTACCAGTATTCTCTGATCTATTTGAATCATTTGGTGCAGAACTACCCGCCTTTACTCAAATGGTTGTTGGCATGTCCGAATGGATGCAGGCATGGTGGTTTATCCTTATCATTGCTATCGGCGGTACAATCATCGGCTTTTCAGAAGCTAAAAAAAGATCTAAAAAATTCCGTGACTTTTTAGATCGGGCTACGCTAAAAGCTCCCATATTTGGCAACATCGCCTATCAAGCGATTATTGCACGTTTCTCTCGTACACTATCTACAACTTTTGCGGCGGGTGTTCCACTTATCGATGCCCTAGACTCTACTGCTGGTGCGACCAATAATGTCGTATTTTATAATGCCACTCAGCAAATTAAGAATGATGTATCCACTGGTCAGCAATTACAGTTTTCCATACGCTCGACCAACTTGTTTCCGAGTCTAGTCATTCAAATGGTTGGCATTGGCGAAGAGTCTGGTAGCTTAGAAGAAATGCTAGATAAAGTCGCTGTCTACTACGAAAACGAAGTTGATAACGCTGTTGATGGATTGACCAGCTTAATGGAACCGTTAATTATGGCAGTATTAGGTGTATTAGTTGGTGGCCTAGTCATCGCAATGTACTTGCCAATCTTCCAGATGGGCGCAGTAGTAGGATAATGACTTGATGCAATTTATACAGTTACTACAAGAGAACAGTACCCTAGCTTTATTCGTATTTGGCCTATTAGGTCTTTGCGTTGGCAGTTTTTTAAATGTCGTGATTCATCGCATACCGCTGATGATGGTGTATGGTTGGAGACAAGAGTGTAGCCAGTTTATGTCTGAACAGGCAGATATGCCACGCGAGCATACGCTGCCCATAGCAAATATTGTCGCTACTGACCAACCGATTACCCTAAGTCGCCCTGCTTCACGCTGCCCTCATTGCGCACATAAAATTAAGTGGTATGAAAATATTCCTTTAATAAGTTGGCCATTACTACGCGGACGCTGTTCAAGCTGCAAAGCGGCTATCGGTCTACGTTATCCTCTCGTTGAGCTAGTAACCGCCCTCCTGTCCGTATTAGTAATATATAAGTTTGGGGTAAGTACTACAGGCTTGTCCGCATTGGTTTTAGTATGGACACTAGTGGCGTTAACAGGTATCGACTTTGACACACAGCTACTACCTGATCGTCTAACTTTTCCTTTGGCAGGCTTAGGATTGGCGGTAAACTCACAAAGCTGGTTCGTCTCACCAACACAATCAATATGGGGATTACTACTTGGGTTTTTATCGCTATGGATAGTAGTCAAGGTGTTTTACTTAATAACTAAGAAACATGGAATGGGTCAAGGGGATTTTAAATTACTAGCAGTATTAGGTGCTTGGCTCGGACCTATGATGTTACCTTTGATTATTCTACTATCATCTTTACTCGGCTCTATCGTTGGGCTGATCTTGATGAAAAAACAGGGTGAAAGCCGACCTTTTGCTTTTGGGCCTTATATCGCTATTGCAGGTATTGCTGCCTTATTATACGGCTCAGATATCGTCAGCTGGTATCTCGGTATGTATGTCTAATAACTGACAGCGCACATTAGATTATTGTAGTAAATATCATTGTAGGAAATTTTCGGCAGCGACTCATAAGTAAAGCTTTACAAGGCCGATTGTGAGTTCAAAGCTGCATTCATTGTTCTATCTATCAGATAAGCCACTATTATGTCAAAAAATATATCGCACTCTTATTCACACCAACCACAAACCACGCAACCAAAAAATAAGAAGCTCGTGGTTGGTTTGACGGGTGGTATTGGTAGTGGCAAATCTGCCGCTAGTGCTTGGTTTGCTGAGCAAGGCATCGATATTATTGATGCAGACGTGATCGCCCATGAGACTGTCGCTAAAGGTAGCACCACTCTGCAGAAAATCCAGAAAAAGTTTGGTGATTGGATACTGACGGATGAGGGTGTCATGGATAGGGCTGCTGTACGTACACACGTATTTGCAAATCCTGAAGCGCTGATTGAGCTTGAGGCTATCACTCACCCAGCGATACGTGAGACAGCAAAGGCACAGCTAGATGCTAGTACTTCACCGTATATAGTCTTGTCTGCGCCCCTACTTATAGAGGCGGCAGAAGCAGGACTGGCTAATTTATGTCAACGTATTTTAGTCATGGATGCCACCGAAGACACGCAGCTTGCGCGTGCCAGTCAGCGTGATGATCAAAGCATACAAAAAATTAAGGCCATTATGACCAATCAGCTGAGTCGTGAAGAGCGTAATCGTCATGCAGACAATGTCATACTCAATGAGAGCGACCTTGCCTCTCTATATCTACAACTAGAACCCTTGCACCAAGAGTACCTTACGCTTGCCCAGCAGCTAAAGTTCGCTGGCGATTGACCTCATACAGTGCCATCCCAGTAGCAACACTCACGTTTAGGCTCTGTAGATTACCATGCTCGTTTCCTGACATTGGAATATAAACCAACTCATCACAGCTTTCCATTGTCAGGCGACGCATACCATCTCCTTCTGAACCCATAATAATAGCGGTCTTGCCAGTTAGGTCAGCGGCATGTATTGGCTTAGCCTCTTCACTAAGTGCCGTACCAAATACGAAAACGCCTGCATTTTTGATTTGCGACAACGTGCGTGCCAAGTTCGTAACGCTGACGATCGGCATCATTTCTGCTGCACCAACCGATACTTTAGCCACTGTTGGCGTCAGACTCGCTGCATGGTGTTTTGGACAAACCACTGCATCCACACCCATAGCCACTGCGGTGCGTAGGCAAGCGCCAAAGTTATGTGCATCTGTGATTTGATCTAGTACCAATAACAAGCACTGTTCACGGCCAACAATAGTATCAAGCAAACCTTCATCAGCGAAACCTAACGGACGAGCATTGAGCACCACGCCTTGATGCTGCGGACTGCCACATAATTGCGTTAGCTTGTCTTTTTGGGTTGGTTGAATACTAATGCCGTTTGCTTCCGCTTCAGCCATGATAGCTTGTACATGGCTGTCACTCTCACGCCCTTGCTGCACAAACAAACTAAGGCCATCAAGAGGACGATGTTCAAGTAACGCATCAATGGCATGAATGCCGTAAAAATAAATGGGTTTTGCCATAATAGGCCTGCTAAATATGAAGTGGATATCGCACTGGGCGACGGGATAAAAGAGGATAACGTCGGCTTTAAATGCCATAGCTCATTGATGATGAGAGAACAGTAAACCAAACGTCAAAAAAGAAATAAACAATACCAATCCGATATTGTTTATTTTCTCGAAACACTAATGTGTGATAGAACAAGCGCTAGAATGAAAGCTCGAGCGCCGTATTGATAATATCAGCCTTCTAGATGACAGACATATTGAACAATCTCTTCAGTACGTAGGTTAAAACCGCTATTGCCTTCAACGACAAATGATTGACCGGCACGGTAGTAGCTGAATTCATCGTCACCATTAATTTTCACTTCACACTCACCACTGGTGATTTCGATACGCTCAGAGGTATTGGTGCTAAAGTGATAATGCTCAACCAAGTTGTCACAAGGTAAGATAACGCCTAGCGTTTTATGACGACCATCCTCAAACATAATGGTATGGCTTGAGCAGCGACCATCATAAGATACTGTCGCTTGGGCATTAACTGTTACGTTAGTAAATTGCGCCGCTGTCATAGTGGCTTCCTTATCAAATAATTATGGCAAAACTAAAAAATAAGTAACGGGTTAAAGTACTGACAGAGTTGCACTGGGCTTCGAATACGCGACCAGTAAGCAAACACGCCTGCTTTAGATACTTTATCCCTCTATAGTAGATATCTGCGCGCTAAAAGTAGCCACAGGTTCTATGAAAACGCTTTTGAATAATGATTGAGTGGCATATTTTTACCACTATACGCCTACAATTTTACAAAATTATGACTCGTTATTAGGTTGCATAGCGCATCAAACTCATAAGAAGAGTTTATCATTATGTGAGATTATGCTACCACATTATATCTATAAAGTTTGTTAAAGCGACGAGGAAAATTCTATTCGATGACAAGTATCTACCCGTTCGTTTAATATTCATTTGGTATTTTTCTAGGCGGATGCTAGACCATCATTTTAGGTATCTTTTTATCATTATCAGTCAAAATACTTCTTCTCATACTATGCTTATCTTTGGATATCCAATGACCCTAATGATTAATATCATAGGTATTATGTCGATGATTTATTGTCAGTTTTTAATAGTTTTATGGTAATCTCCCAATAATAAATTCTGTTATACCTCGTCTTAAAGTTTGTATTTACGCACATTTAACACCATACTATTTGCCTACAATATTTATCTAATTAGCAAGTTTAGATAGATATTTTCAATTCCTTATTTACCCTATTTATAGATGGCTTCCTAAGATTTATATGATGTCCATTGTCTGTCCTGAGAGGCGTTGATGCTAGTATCGTTAACTTTACATCAGTTTGCGTTGATTGCTCAGCATGAGCTGAGCGTGGCTGAAGGTTTTAATGTCATCACTGGTGAAACAGGTGCTGGCAAGTCGTTATTGCTAGATGCACTATCGCTATGTGTCGGTGAGCGAGCAGACAGTGCGATGGTCAGGCATGGCGCTGCGCATGCGGATATCTACGCTCAATTCGATGTAGAAAATAACAGTATCGTCGCTGAGTGGTTTACCAAAAATGAGCGACCGCTAGAAGAGCCTGAAGTACTTATTCGTCGACAATTAAGCAATACTGGCCGCTCAAAAGCATGGCTAAATGGTTCACCGGTTAGCTTAGCGGAGCTAAAGAGTTTAGGCACTTTATTGGTCAATATACATAGCCAACATGCTCAGCAAGCATTGCTCAAGCCGCAATTTGTGGTGCAATGGCTTGATGAGATGGCCCAGATAACACCGCTAGCCATCCAAACTGCCAGTAGCTATCAAGCCTATCAGCAGCTAAAACGTCGCGCAGATGACATCGCGAGCCGCGAAGCCCAGCGTCAAGATCGTATTCAGTTGTTGCAGAGCCAATTAGCAGATATTGCGCCATTATTGGCTGTGGACTACGCCGAAGTTGAATCTGAACACGAAGAGCTCTCCAACATTGAAGCCTTAATGCAAGAGGCTAGTCATGGTCTGCATTTGCTCGACAATGATACTGATGAGCCAGACGTCATGACCTTGCTTGGGCAAGCGATCAAACTCTGTGACAATCAAGTAAGCGTCAGTCAAACGTTTGAACAAGCCTCTGAGCAGCTGCATCTAGCACAGCAGCAAATCACTGAGGTAACTGCCCTGCTATCAGATTATGCCGAACAGCAGCTCCCTGATCCTGAACGCTTGCAAACATTAGACAACCTAATCAGCTTAGGACATCGTTTGTCACGTAAGCATAGCTTGCCCGCCAGTGATTTAATTGATGAAGCAAAAGGCTGGGAGGCGCAATTAGAGCAGCTAGAGAACGAGCCAAGTAGTGATGCAATGGCAGCGCAAATTGATCAGGCTTGGCAAGACTATCTCGCTCTGGCCACACAGTTAAATAAAGAGCGCACAAAAGCTGCCCCGGTAATTAGTAAGCAACTCATCAAACAACTACAACCGCTTGCGCTACCCAATGCTCGCTGTGAATTTGTTTTTACTAAGAAAGCCGAACCTAGTCAGTACAATGCCCAAGGTTGTTTCGATATTGATTTATTATTCAGCGCCAATGTCGGTATGCCAATGCAGCCTCTACACAAAATCGCCTCAGGTGGTGAACTGTCACGTATGGCGCTCGTGATGCAAGTCTTACAAGCGACCAATGCTGATAACAATGCCGCCAAGCCTATGTTGGTATTTGATGAGGTCGACGTTGGTATTAGTGGCGGTACTGCGCAAGTGGTTGGCGAACTGCTACGCTCGCTTGGGCAAACACAGCAATTGCTGGCTATCACACACCAAGCACAAGTCGCAGCGCAAGCGCATCAACATATCTTGGTACAAAAGCACCATCAAGAACAGACCGAAAGCGAGCTACTCATACTGACCGACAGTGCGCAAGTAGACGAGTTGGCGCGTATGTCTGGTGGTGTCATTATCACCGATGTCACGCGCGATCATGCTCGCAGCTTATTATCCGATGTCAAATAACGCTCTATCTGACCTATCTAACGTTAAACAATCATTCGTTTTTATCAAAACGGATGGTTATCTGAGTCTGTATGATGGTCAGTAGCAATTAGTGCGAATCTTGCTTTTCTGTTGATTATCACCATATAGTAGTCTTTCACCCTTATTATTAAGTTGCGTTTGTTTCTATGTCTAAAACCAATTTGACCCATCATTTTTTGATTGCAGCGCCAGAGCTGTCAGACCCAAGGTTTGAGCAGGCACTTATATATATTTGCCGTCATGACAAGCATGGTGCGCTAGGTCTGATGGTCAATCGCCCGCTTGAGCAATCTCGCGTAGGTAAGTTGCTAGAAGATTTAGATATCGAAGTGACCAATCCACAGGTGATGGAGGATGTGGCATTAGAAGGCGGCCCTATGTATCCGGAGGTTGGCTTTGTGCTGCATACTGGTCAGCCAGAATGGGCGTCTTCTTTTGCTATTTCAGAGAACGTTTGCATCACGACTAGCCAAGATATTCTAAAGCGTATTGCCGCAGGCCAAGGTGTTGGTCATTATCAACTGTGCCTTGGACATGCCAGTTGGGGCAAAAAACAGCTAGACCAAGAGCTCAGTAATGGTGACTGGTTAGTCTGCCCTGCTGATCTGAACTTATTATTTGATACACCGTTTGAAGAACGCTGGCAAATCGCAGCCGACAAAATCGGTGTCAACTTTGACTATCTTAGTAGTGACATAGGTCATGCGTAATATCATACGCTCTGCGAATTTAGATAAAGACATAAAGGACACCCATTACTATGGTAGATAGTACTTTTACAGCCAGTAGCACAGACGCTATAGATAATGACATTGAAAATGAATTTGATACTCTCGATAGCAATAGCACTGCTGAAACTATTGAGCTAGAGGTAAAGCCGCATCTTATCTTGGCGCTAGATTATGGCGTCAAAAAGATGGGCATGGCGCTCGGTAATACCATTACGCAGACGGCGCGTGCCTTTGACATTTTGGCAATGAATAACGGCCAGCCAGATTGGGACAATCTAATTGGTATCATTAAAGTCTGGGGCGTGGCGCAAGTCGTGGTTGGCCTACCGCTTAATATGGATGGCACGAGCTCCATGCTTTCAAAACGAGCACACAAATTCGCTCGTCGTCTGGCCCATAGAATAATGGAGCAGCATTTGCCAGTGACCGTATCACTGTGTGATGAGCGGCTGACTTCAATCGAAGCAAGAGAAATCGCATGGGACAATGGTTGGATCAAAAACGAACGCGACCCAATCGATGATATCTCTGCTTGTATCCTAATGTCGACCTATTTTGCTGATCCTAATAGCAGTATCGCTATCGATGCAATCAAAGCAGAATAAAGCAGCCAAATAGGTAAAAGACACGTGTGCGGCTATAATGTCACTTCGATACATAATACCTCTCAACGGATAAATGACTGATTACTATGACCACTGTCTCAGACCAATCTTCGCAACATAAGTCGCAACATGGTTTTGCTCCACTTGCTATTGCCCGTATTAAAGGCGCACAACGTGCCAACCAAATAGCGATTTATCTCATTTATGCGGCTATTTTTGCATTTGTGGTCTTTGGCACGATTGCTAGTATTAAAGCCTTCCATAATAACCAACTGCTTTATCAGTTATTTTACAATTTACCCTATGCCCTTGTAGCCCTCACGATACCCATTACTATTTATGATGCATTGGTCGTTTATCGTTATCGCTTAAATCAACCGTCGATGATTGCCATGAGTATTGGCGTATCAACCATTATATTGGTTGGTGGATTAATTTTTGCCGATACTGCATGGTTAGGACTATCTTGTTGGCTGGGCGTGGCATTTTTATTTAAAGTAAGTTTTAAGCGGTTTTTTAACTTTTTAGAAGTAGCTGATACGTCTGATGCCGACGAAGAGGCTGAAAGCACTGAAGCATAGAAGACCTACAAAGTACGCCGCGATAAGCACTTAAGCAAACTACTTACCCTACTCGTCCTCCAACCCACTTATTTAGCTTTACGATAATGACTATGACCACTTCTATACCAGACACGCCTATCCACCATCACTTAGATACTCAAGGGCTGATTTGTCCTGAGCCGGTCATGATGCTACATCGCGTCATTCGCAAAGCAGATGGCGGTGAAGTGATTGAAATATTGGCGACGGATCCGGCTACCACGCGCGACATTCCGAACTTCTGTCGTCATTTGGGTCATGAGCTAATCGGTCAAGAAACGCTAGCTGAAAATGTAAGCTTAGACGCTGATCCTGACGAAATCACCATCGATAGCGATGATGATACGCCTGCAAGCGTGACGCTATATCGCTATCTGGTTAAGAAAAAAATGGCATGATAAGTTTGGCATTATTTTAATAACTGTCTGTTATTGCTAACTTAACCCCTACCTGAGTATCATCCTATGAGCCGTGATCGTGCCGTGCAACAACGACAGCCTAAAGCATTGGCGGTCGATGATGAGCCAGCTTATATGACTGAGTTTCGTCAAGCCATGCTGGCACGCGGTCTAGCGACGCGTACTCGTAATGCGTACGTCCGCGACCTACGCTCTTGTGAGCTGACCAATCCTATCGCTCTGACACGCTGGCAGCCTGATGATGTGCTGAACTGTCTGTCACTCCTTGCTCAAGATGGCAAAACCCCACGTACACAAGCACGCATGCTCTCAAGCTTGCGCCAGTTTTATCTATGGATGATTGCCAGTAATCTGCGTGAAGACAATCCTTGTGAACGTATCAAAAGCCCAAAACTCGGACGACCGTTACCAAAAGACTTAGCCGAGGCGGATGTCGATAATCTACTTGCCGCACCTGATACCAGCACGGCACTTGGACTGCGTGATAAAGCCATGCTAGAAATTTTATACGCCTGCGGTCTGCGGGTGAGTGAGTTGATTAACCTCTCATTAGAGCAAGTGAATCTAAACTCAGGTTGGCTACAAATCACGGGGAAAGGGAATAAAACGCGACTGGTGCCCCTCGGCGAATATGCAGCGGATGCATTGGAAGATTATCTGTCTCATGGGCGTGGCGACTTGATTGCTCATTTAAAATCGGGCAATTGCCAAGCGGTATTTTTGACGGCGCAAGGTGGATATATGACGCGGCAGAACTTTTGGTATCTACTTAAGAAGTACGCCAAAGTTGCCAGTATCGATAAAGAATTATCCCCGCATACGCTACGTCACGCCTTTGCCACACATTTGCTCAATCATGGTGCAGATTTAAGAAGTGTGCAATTATTGCTAGGACATAGCGATTTATCCACCACGCAAATCTATACTCATGTTGCAACAGCGAGATTGCAGAAATTACATGCCGAGCATCATCCACGTGGGTAGCCTTGCCATATGGGCAGCATTGAAATCTAATATTATTGATGATTGTAAAAGGAATATACCGTGTCGCAAGCTCAACCGTCTACCTTAACAAAGAGTCAAAACTCTGCCCTCAGAAATCTTACTATCATGGGTTATTTAGAAGGTACTTCCTTTCTATTGTTACTTGGTATCGCGATGCCACTCAAATATATGTTCGATACTCCAGAAGCGGTGAGCTATGTCGGTCCAGTGCATGGGGTATTATTCGTTGCTTATATCGTGGTGCTGGTCATTACGGCGAGCAGAATAAAAATGCCGCTGTGGGCGCTACCTGCAGGTGTGCTCGGCTCATTCTTGCCATTTGGGCCGTTTATATTTGATCATTTATTAAAGAAGAATTTGAGGAAGTAGTTTCAAGAAACCTTCAATATCAAGAACGATGTATAGCTGAATGCGGCTAACTATAATGACACTCTATTCGTTTGCTGTATCTATCACTATTTTAGGATTACGTGCCCGTATCTCGCGATAAAAACGTGATTTGTCTTTTGGTGAGATTAGTATTTCTTCATCTTGATATACTATTTTAATCCTATCTAATGATAGTGCTGGCGCAGAACTCATACTTCGAGTCGGCGTCATATAGGTGATATCTGTAATCTCAATTTTTTGAACAGAGAACCCACTATCTACTTGTAGTTGGTCATTCGTTAATATGTACTCAGTACCGAAAAAAGGGATGAGCATTAGTGCTGCAAAAGGTATGAGAATAACCGTCATTAATATAGTTTGTATGAGGGATTTTTGAGCATCTCGCTTCCACTGCCATAATGGAACAGACACCGTAAATAAACTCAAACCCCAAAGTAACAGTGCAAGCCAGAAGTCTACTTTGGATACGAATATAATGTCTGGCATAAATAACACTTAGAGACTATCAGGTTAGATTTGATTCTATCTTAAGCGATACCTCTTATCTAATATCTCTAGCATTTTTTTTTAAAAATTTTTACGACATAGCAAAATGCAGTTCCATAAATAGATAGCTGCAAACCTGCCCTTTTCTCGTTACAATACCCTTATTAAAGTGCGTCATGATATACATGCTACCTAACTGGGGGTAATCCCCCCAATAAATAAGAACACTTACAAATAGAGATTAACTGCTAAAATACACTAGCAGGAGAATCCTATGAAAAAGACACGCTTTAGCGACAACCAAATCGTCAACATCCTAAAACAAGCCGAACAAGGCGTCCCTATTACCGAGCTCTGCCGTGAGCATAACATCAGCCAAAGCACCTT
>Ga0208014_1000523_pt1 | contig 15358 bp, 5 predicted proteins | sample 25_taG_FD_184099 | JGI IMG/M metagenome (GOLD analysis project Ga0208014, IMG submission 184099) | Marine viral communities from Cariaco Basin, Caribbean Sea - 25_WHOI_OMZ (SPAdes) (version 2) | ecosystem: Environmental > Aquatic > Marine > Oceanic | place: Caribbean Sea: Cariaco Basin...
GGCGTATTTGCAGATAGCGATGCTGATAAGCTATTTACTTTTATTCGCCAGTTTAACAAGCCTGTTCCTGAGCCCAAGTCAGCCATTGAGATTAGTCGAGCACGCGCATAGGCGAGTGTTGCAACTGATTTCACTGATAAATCAAACCTTTAAAAATTACCAGTTAATTAACCAATGTAAAGAGTCATAAATGATAGACAACGCGCTAAAAAGTAAAATCGATAAATTGTGGGAAGAGTTTTGGACGGGCGGGGTAGCCAACCCTTTAACAGTGATTGAGCAAATTACTTATCTGATATATGCGCGAATGCTCGATATCGCTGAGACACTAGATGAGCGAAAAATGGCGCGTGCCAATATCGCATTCACACCGCGTTTTGATGCTGAGCATCAGCATATTCGTTGGTCAAAGCTGATTCATATCGGTGATAGTGATAAGAAGTTTAAGCTAGTACGTGACGAGCTATTTCCTTACTTTGCCACGATTCATAATGATGACAGCATCGCTGATGCCAGTACCAGTGATATGTCCTCATTTATGAAAGATGCGCAATTGATGATTCAAAAGCCATCACTGTTGGTCAAAGCGATGCAGATGGTCGATGAGCTACCACTGGATAAGTCTGGTGATGTCAAAGGTGATTTGTACGAATATCTACTCTCTAAGCTGACCACTGCGGGTATCAATGGTCAGTTTCGTACGCCGCGTCATATTATCAATGCACTCGTGAGTATCACCAATCCTAGTGCTACCGACAAAGTCTGTGATCCTGCCTGCGGTACTGCGGGGTTCTTGGTATCAGCGTATGAGCATATTCTGCAGCGCTATAGCGATGAGCTGGGTACAGTACCGCAGACGGATGAGGCAGGCGAGCCGATTGAGCCTATCTATACTGGTAATCTGCTGACTCCTGAGCAGCGTGCGCATGTCAATAGCGATATGTTCTATGGCTTTGATTTTGATGCCACCATGCTGCGTATTGCGGCGATGAACTTGACCATGCATGGGGTCACTGCGCCTGACATTCACTATCAAGACACGTTAAGCCAAAGCTTCGCTGATAACTATCCCAAACTTGCCAGCGATGGCTTCGATGTCATCCTTGCCAACCCACCATTCAAAGGCAGCCTTGATGCTGCTGATGTCTCAGACGATCTGCTTGGTATGGTGTCTACCAAAAAGACTGAATTGCTATTCTGTACCCTGATATTGCGTATGCTTAATATTGGTGGGCGTGCGGCAGTGGTTGTGCCTGATGGCGTACTGTTTGGCTCATCAAAAGCGCATGTGCAGTTACGTAAGGCATTGGTAGAAGACAATCAGTTAGAAGCCATTATTAGCTTACCATCAGGCGTGTTTAAGCCTTATGCTGGCGTGTCGACAGCGGTACTGGTGTTTACCAAAGGCGGGGCGACGGAAAATGTCTGGTTCTATGATGTCACTGCTGATGGTTATAGTTTGGATGATAAGCGTAGCCCGATTAAGGACAATGACTTACCCGATCTATTATCGCAGTGGCAGACTTATAAAGATTTGGTAGAAGCTAATAAAGGCGAGCAGGTCAAGCAAGGCTTTGGTGATCGTACGCAGCAAGCCTTTATCGTGTCTAAAGAGAATCTAATCACTAATAAATACGATCTGTCGATAAACCGCTATAAAGAAGTGGTCTATGAAGAAGAGAACTACCGCGCGCCAACTGAAATCTTGAATGAGCTATTGACGCTTGAGAGCGAGATAAGTGCAGAATTAACAGCGCTTAAGGGGTTATTATGAGTTGGGAGATGGTAAAGCTAAGCGAAGTATCGAGTTTTATTAGAAATGGTTTATCTATTAAACAGGATAGTTCTTTAAGCGGAGTACCAATAACTCGTATTGAAACTATCTCTGATAGAACGGTTAATTTAGAGAAATGTGGTTATGCAGATTTAAAACCAACTGATAACCTAGATTATAAGTTAGAAAAAGGTGATATTTTAATTTCACATATTAATTCACCTAAGCACTTAGGCAAATCAGCTCAGTTCAATGGAGAAGAGCATCTGATACATGGCATGAATCTTTTATGCCTTAGACCAAGTGATAAGGTAGATGCTAGATATTTATATTTAGCCATAAATTCTAGCCATTTTCTAAATCAACTACCTAATATTAGTAATAAATCAGTTAACCAAGCCAGCTTTAAGGTTTCAGACTTTAAAAGTTTAAATGTGCATCTTCCACCTTTACCCGAACAACAACGCATTGCCGATATCTTGGATAAAGCCGAAGCCATCAATCAAAAACGTGAGCAAGCATTAGCACTCTGTGATGAATTTTTGCGAGCGACTTTTTTAGATATGTTTGGTGATCCGGTTAGTAATCCGAAGGGTTGGTTATATGAGAAGTTAGATGAAGTTATATTAACCATTAAAGCTGGAAAAAGTCTTGCGGGTGATAGTAAGCCAGCTAATGAAAATGAGTTAGGTGTCCTAAAAGTTAGTGCCGTTAGTTATGGTTTTTTTCAACCACAAGAGAATAAAAAAATAGAAAAGTTAGTAGACAGAGAAAAGCTAATCTTTCCTAAAAAAGGTGACTTTTTATTCAGTCGGGCTAATACTCGCGAATTAGTGGGTGCTACCTGTATTGTACAAGATGATTTTGGGCATGTTTTCTTGCCAGATAAGCTTTGGTTAATTGACGTGGACTCTGAAAAAGTATCAGCATATTATTTACATTTTTTAATGTTAGAGCCTAAATTTAAAGATAAATTAACATCACAAGCTACAGGTACAAGCGGTTCAATGTTAAATATTTCTCAGAAAAAATTTGTTAATACTATTGCGCCTATTCCACCCATCGAACTTCAGCAAAAATTCTCTGAAATAGTTGAAAAGGTAAATGCTATCAAAGCTCGTATTCAACACGCTCAGGAATTACCGTTATTCGATGCCTTAAGCCAACAAGCCTTTAAGGGTGAGCTTACCCAATAAAGCATCAACCAGCCAAAACTCTAAAAATAGTAAAGGAATACATCCATGGTGGATAGCTACAAGCCTAATCAGGTCAATCAATTTAGTGCGCGTCTCAATGAGATTTTACAGTCACCTGATAAAGGCCAAGTGCTATACCGTTACCGTATTGATGGCGATGAGTTTGAGCAATTACAGAAGTACCTGATAGGGTTTAATGCTTTTTTTTATAATCCTGACCTGATTTTAAAATACTCTTGTCCTCTAGATATGTATTTTGTGCTTTATGCCTCTGAATGGTGGCGTCGCTGCTATGAGGGAGAGTGGAGTTGGAAAGGTATATTGACATCTATTGGATTGGATCCTAAAGAGATAAGCTCACAAACTTTAGTCAGTATTGTCGAAAAGGGTCTAAAAAAATGGCAGCGTGCTATCTTTCGAAACGAGTCTGGGCATCGGTATGCGTTAGGTTCCATCGCTCGTGAAGGTGGTTTGCCAATTTTTCACCTTAACCAGACAGAGGGCGGCTGGCTTGAGCGTTTATTAAAACCAGCTTTAGCGCATAAGATTCGTACTGAAGACTCACGTTTTTATATTGAGTCTAACCAAAATATCATTCCTAAATCCTATGGCCGTGATCAAGTTATAGAGACTTTGGTTGATTTGATTGATGATATTTATCAATTGATTCAGCTCTATCAGCTAGATAAAAAAGACCATCCTATCAGCTTTCTGAACGACAACGTTCCGCAGTGGGAAGAGCGTTTTCCATTTCCACTTGATGCTGCTCCAGCACAAGATATGCTGCGCGATTTGATTGTTGAGTCAATCAAACAAAAACAAATCAAGCCTATTGAGGATCAGTATCAAGATGATTGGCAAGACATCATTCAGCTCAAGCGACTAATAGCTGTCGATAGACAGCAGCAGCGCGTGACATTGAGTGCCAGCATCACCGCGCCAGCTGCTATACTGCTAGGGGCAGATAATATTAACTGTATTGATGATGATAACTTGGTAGTAGAGTTTTCAGGGTCAGAAGAAGCGGGTCATCAAGGTCAGTGGCTTTGCTATCCGGCTTATAGCCAAAAACGCCTCAAGTTAGAGCGGCGCACAAGCATCTCCTTGGCTGAGAAAAACTGGCAAACTGATATCGTTATGCAGATACGTAATTCAGTGGGTAAGTTGGTTAAAGGTCTGACAGATCGCCAGAATAACAATATCAACCCCTATCAAAATGCCAGTATGTATGCGGTAGATATAAATGCACCGTTTATGGCGCAGATTACCGATTCGAAGTCTTTTTTAGAGCATAGTCAAGACATTGAAACTCCGATTATAGCGTCCTATATTGGCAGTCATAGTCAGCACTGTTCTGATGAATGTGCGTTGGTATATATCCCTGATGCCTGCCAGTACTCTCCTGAAAGTACTAGTGAGATAGTCGCTATCAGTCCTTTGTTGGCAGGGAAGTTGTACCTTTTAGCTGGTACAGTGCTCGTAATCAGTGATGATACTCAATATAAGCTTAAAACCAATAGTAAAGATGTCAATTATAATTATGAAATAATAGGCCGGCAATTAACAGACTTTGTCTACCCAAGTTTGACGATTAAGGGTAGTTTTAAGGTCAAGCAAATCAATAAAGCCGATCCATCTGAATGGCAAGAAGTGAGTAAGTCACGTATCAGACTGACGGCCATAGGCAACTCAAAAGCCAGCCAACCCCTGAGCAACTATCCAATATCGTCACTGATGGGGTGTTTTCGCTTACAGGTTATCGATCAACATAGTGACACCATTGTATTTCAACAAACCATTGGTTTGGTACCCAACGATTTTAAATATCGATTAATCGCTCTAAGTAATACTGCCGATAATTATCACGGACAAATAGACATTCAGACTCAGCATCCAGTAAGGCTGGATGTCGGTCAACATTATAATGAATGTATACAGGTTGATGCGCCTATTAGTCAGGACAATACCTTTACATTGACTACTACCCAAGTTCCGCTACAGAAAATCATTCTTGAAATGCGCTTTTTGCGTGCTCATCCTACAGAAAGTCGTGTAAATACAGTTGCTGATATTACTCCCATGCGCTTTGGTTGTTTTTTCCCTAGCAGTCAGGCAACTATTTATGACAATGAAGGAAAGTCCTATAACCGCTCATTGCATTTAAATATCAATCAAGCGCTATATGGCTATCGGATCAAGGTGTTTAATGGTCAAAAGAACAGAACAGCCCGTTTAGAGTTTTCGTTGCAGTCCCAACCTGACAATCAGATAATCAAACAAATTTATATCGATGCTAATAAGTTTTTGGAGTTAGAACCTTACCAATGGGTTGGTACTATTCAAAAAATATTATCTTTTAGCCAGCTTGGTTTAGATGATGAGGTCACTGTAAAGCTATACCTAATGGGTCGTGAGCAATTTTCGATGACTTTTAATTACTATGATTATCAACTACAACGCAATTTTGGTGAGCGTACGATTCAATTGACTACCACCAGCCAATTTTCAAAATCGCACTATTGGGAGAATCCTGAACTGTATGATTGCTATCAAAACATTCAACTGCGTGCGATTAATTTCCTCCATCCCGATCACAGTGGCAAGCTATTAACCAAGGCGGCGACGGAAGCTGAGTATAGCTGGACAATAGATGCTATCAAAAAAGAAGCGGGTACTTGGCTGATATATGCTGAACCAGTAAGTGAATGTATTACAGTTACTGATGAAGCTCAGGCAAGCATAGAGTCAACACCAATAGAACGCTATGTCAGTGAGCAGCATACGCCGCAGATACGTTCTACCGTTTGGTCTATAGATAAAAGAGTAGAGGACACCTCATCCATTACTTATGCAAAGAAAAGCGAGGACTATGCAATAATTCCTGAGTCTTGCAGTGAGCAATCTATAAGTAGTGCTCTTATAAACGAACAGTTAGATTTGTTCTCAGGAATTCAGTTAAATACACTCTCGAGTAATCAGTTAGATTTGTTTTCAAGCTCTATGAACGACGAATCTAATACCATCGTTTTAAACCCTATTAAGCAACCACAATACTCTTTGAAAAGCGCTTCTACCATCGTTGATGCTAAGAATCGTCAAGCAGTTCTCATGCAGACTTTATCCGCAATGGCATACAGTCCAGAGCACCCTGATTGGCAATATATGCAGGATTTAAGCCGCGCCTGTATCGGTATTCCTCTAGTTACGCTAGATAACTGGCAAGTAGCAAAGCAGGTACCTGAGTTCATGTGTGCGGTCATGATCTATGGCGACATATTGTTGGGTAAAGATATCGTGCAAAAGGTGAGTGATGAAATCGGTTTTGTTTGGGAGTTTGTCAGTGTTGATAGCTTTGAGCGTATCTGGCATCAGTATCACCAGTGGATACAACAAGTGGAAAAGAGCACTGGCTCTGAGACTTATTATACGACGACACCAGCGTTATTGCCTGCTAAAGAGGCCAACCTACAAGAAGTCTCACCCATTTTTACTTATTTATTTAGCTGTTTAGAGGATGATGCCCAGTCTTATAATCAGCAAATCGTGCAAATGTTACTTGATGGACCACTAGATGCTCTCATTAAGCAAAAGCAAAGCCAGCATGCTGTTTGGCCAGAACCGAACGCCTTGAGTCCGCTACTAGATCGTTTATATAACCGTATTGATACGCACTGCCAGCTGTCTTTACCTATATTAGAATTACATTCTTATATGAAGCCTACGATACAGCTACCTTTTGTAATGGCTTGGTTGAGTTGTCAAATCGAAGACAGTGATCCGGATACACCTCAGCCGTTAATCGCTTATCGGCAACATCTATATAGTGAATCCTTGAGTATTTACCACATTAAGCAGTTTGCCCCTAACTGGTATCAAGAAGCTTATAGCTTACTATTGGGTTGGTTTCGTTATTGCAAAGTTAAGCAAAGATAAATCAGCACATCTAAGACTATTTAAGCCATCGTTTGTCCACAATAAAATGACTAAATCATCTAAAAAAAAGAGTTAAGCATGAGTCCTCAAAAAAGTAGTCAAGTAAATAATCAAATGAGCAGCGCTCATTATTTTAGTTCTCAAATCAACCATATAAAAAACAATGCTATCGAAGCCAGTGTTAGTATTCTAGGGTTCAAAAATTCAGCCCTACGTCAGCATGTCATCAACGAGCTTAGCCAACAAGGGAGAGATAATCCTCGCACCGATCATAAATCTCAAAAGCCAAATGGTCTTATTGGAAACTCAGTTTTTGAAGTTCTGTTTCCTTGGGAAGAGCAAGGTAAAACTATAGCTGACTTTTCTGGTGATTTATTACATCCAAAAACAGTTAATGCCGTTGCCAAAGACATCGCTATTCCATATAAGCATCAAGCAAAGTCTTGGCAAATCCTTAACGATAAAGCACAAACCAACTCGTTAGTCGTTACTAGTGGTACAGGGTCAGGTAAAACAGAGTGTTTTATGGTGCCAATTCTAGATGACTTGGTGCGTTTGCAACAGCAAGATGGTGGACGATTGAGTGGAGTGCACGCGCTATTTTTATACCCTCTTAATGCTTTGATTAACTCTCAAAGAGAGCGTTTAGATCAGTGGACAGCACCATTCGGTCGTGATATTCAGTTCTGTTTATATAATGGGAATACTGGCGAGTCAACAAAGCAGGAGTCTGCGAACGAGATTATATCTAGAGATAAGCTACGTGAAAGTCCGCCACCGATTCTAGTCACAAATGCGACGATGCTAGAGTATATGCTGATCCGCCAAAAAGATGCACCGATCATAGAGCAGTCAAAAGGTAAGTTGCGCTGGATAGTGTTAGATGAAGCGCATAGCTATGTAGGCTCAATAGCAGCAGAGCTCTCTTTGCTATTACGCAGAGTAATGCTTGCATTTGAAGTGGAGGCAAAAGACGTACATTTTGTGGCTACCTCAGCGACGATTGGTGATGATGAGCAAGCTATCCAAAAGTTGCAAAATTACCTCGCCAAATTGGCTGGCATTGATAGTAGCCAAATTCATGTCATTACTGGTCAGCGTAATGTTAATAAGCTCATGGAGCTGAACAATCAAAGCAAGCCGCTAAGTCTGAGACAGATTGAGCAAATTGAGCCAGACATAGCTGGCAGTCGTGAGCGCTTTAGTGCTCTAGAGCAGCATCCTTTTGCACGTAAACTGCGCTCATGTTTTGTTAGTACTGACAAAACAGGTAAGCTTATCACCACTGCAAACTCTCTGACTGAGCTGACTGTTAATTTATCAGACGAACTAGAGCTGATAGGAAACTCTAATGAGTCTATCAATGATGGTTTAGGAGATACGATTAATAGTAAGCAAGAGTATTTATTACGTTGGTTAGATATCTGTAGCTATACTAAACGAGATGCTGATAAAGAAAGCATAGCATTTTTACCCTTACGCGGTCACATTTTTCAGCGCACTCTATCTGGTTTATATGCCTGTGTTAACCCAGACTGTGCTGGCAAGGCAAACACCCCACTGATAGAAAAAGATAAAAATAATACTCCTGTTTGGGAGTTTGGTTATCTTTATACGAGTAACCGATCCCATTGTGAGCATTGTCAGTTTCCAGTATATGAGCTGGCATTTTGTCAAGACTGTAGTACGCCACACTTATTGACTCAAAAGAAAGAAGTAGGTGTGCCAAATAGCCCATTAATTCAGTTCAAAAAAGAACAAGTTGATGACTTTAGCTTAGAGAGACCTGATGATGAGTTAGAAGATGATAGCGATAATATTAGCTATGTGGAAGACGAGACGGTTGAAAAAACAAGTGTCCATGATCCCATTGTACTTATGCCAGTAGAGTCGAGTAAAAAACATCTAACAGCTAGTAATGACTGTGAAGAAGCTGTCTATTTAGTAGAGGAGTGTTATCTAGATAAATTAGGGGTACAACGTCGGCGCGATCAAGAAGACTATGTCAGCATTGCTATTAAGGAGACTAATGACGAGAACGATGCCTTACAGCATTGCTATTTTTGCGACAGTAGCAGCAAATATACAAGTGTCATCAATACTATCAATCTAGGGGCGCCATTCTATATGAGTGCAGCTGCGCCAATACTACTAGATCATTGCGCTAAACATGAACATAATCCTGATAGCTTGCCATACTATGGCAGACGCATGATTACGTTTACTGATAGCCGTCAAGGTACAGCTCGTATAAGTATGAAGCTACGTCAAGACTCTGAGCGCCGTAGCTTACGACATGTCGTTTACCATGCACTTGCAGAAAGATTCGACTCTTCTTTAGAGAGTTCTGATGAGATTAAGCAGAAAATTTTTGAGTTAACTAAAGAAAAGTCAGAGTTAGATCCTGTAAGGTTTTTAAGGGCAATTCAATCTATTGATAAAGATATTGCTGAACAAGAGCAACTTTTAAAACAAGGTCAACGTCCAGTTATTAAATGGAGGGATATGCTGGATATTATTTCCAAGTACTCCGAATTTAGGTTTCTAGCCGGTAGTATTCATAAAATTGCTTACGTGAATAATATCAAAACGGATGTAGAAAAAGCGGAGTTGCTGCTACTTAATGAATTAGCACGTAGGCCTAGAAATGCCAATAGTTTAGAGACGATGGGGTTAGTTAGTGTCACATATCCTAATCTTCAAAATGCGACACTGCGTAATTTAAAGATTTGGGAGGAATACCGACTAGATCTGCAAGACTGGCAAGAATTTCTAAAAATAATTCTTGATTTTTATATTCGAGAAAGTAAGTTTGTTGACCTAACCTTTGATCAACTAAATTGTTTATCAGATAAGTTTCTTGGTAAAAAAGAGCTGCTAGCTCCTAATACTGAGACCACGCTTAGTGATAAAGATGCTAAATATATTAAGACCTGGACACAAGTCAACAAGAGTAATCCGAACAACAGCACACGTGTAATACGTTTATTATGTGTGGCTACCGGTCTAAATCCCATGATAAATGGCGATAGGGATAAAATAAATATAATTATGAAAAGTGCCTGGGATGAGCTTATTCGTTTAGGACTATTGATAAGTAACCCAGCCAATATGGGCTTTAGTACCTATCAGTTTAGTTTTAATGAAATGGCTGTTACTTTGCCTCAGCAGGTTTGGATTTGCCCCGTTACTCGACGATTCTTAGACACTACTTTTAAGGGTATTACACCATATATCCCACATAGACAAAAGCTCGATACCATTATAGAGAATATCGATAAATACTGCTGTCAGAAAGTTGAAATTCCTGTATATAAAAATGAAGCAACGGATGTTTTACGTAAAGTTCAGGTAGAGCAGTGGCTGGCTGGTGTAGATGAGATTCAACAGCTTCGTAAGGATAACTTATGGACGGATGTTACAAGCTCTGTCATCGCTGGTATGAATACGATAGCTACTGAAGAACATTCAGCGCAGATCAATCAGAAAACTCTGCAACGTTACGAGAAGCAATTTAAAGAAGGTGAAATTAATATTCTCAATTGCTCGACAACGATGGAAATGGGCGTAGATATTGGAGGTATTACCAGTGTCGCTATGAATAACGTGCCACCACATCCTGCTAACTACTTACAAAGGACAGGTCGTGCTGGTCGTCGTAATGAAAGCCAAGCGACTGCATTTACGCTATGTAAAAATAATCCACACGAACAGATGGTCTTCTCTAATAGCAAATGGGCTTTTGAAACCAAAATAAGCCCACCCTATATTATATTAAATAGTAAATATATCGTTCAAAGGCACATTAATGCCTATTTATTGGGACTGTTTTTAAACCAGAAAACAATGATAAGCTCATCGGCTGTATTGCTAAAGTCAGGCTGGTTTTTCTTTGGATGGGAAGATGCAAAATTTAATTATATTAAAGATGCCATTGATAGCATGACAAGTACTGATAGTAACGAGGGACTATTATTAAAGGCAAAATATTTTGTATCAGAGACACCTTTTAGAGATCTGCAACAATGGTTGAAAGAATATATTTTAGCTAGTGATATAGATAAAGAACGGCTGAGTAAGAGAGTTAGTGCTATCGTCAAGGATAGTACTTTATCTCATACTCCTATTAACACCCTATTAGAAAATAGCATGCAGAACTTGCAGCATTTGGAGAAGTATTTTATAGATAAAGTGTCGTCACGCATTAATGAATATCAGACAACAGTCCAGAATAAAAAAGTTAAAAACCAGTCTTATTTGAATAAGCTTGTTATGGACATTCAAGGGGTTGCAAACGGATATTTATTAGCTGACTTGGCACGTCATGGTTTTTTACCTAGATATGGCTTTCCCTCTGGCTTAATCGAGTTTGACCCATATAATTCAGCTGCATTTTCAGATGATTCAAAGAAGAAAAATAAATATACAGATAGAGAGGATAATCAAAGTTTACGTAATGGTAAGCCAGTACGCGATATTGCTATTGCCATTAGGGAGTATGCTCCTGGCAACGAAGTCGTTGTTGATGGTTTGGTTTATAAGTCAGCTGGACTTGAGTTAATACAGTATATGAACCGATCTAACAGTAATGATGCACAAATTATCAGAAGCTTTTGGCGTTGCCGAAATTGTGGGGCAATGGGGGAGAGTTATGATAATCAAGAACATCATTGCAACAGTTGTGAGCACCTTATAGAGCCTGAAAATATAACACGCTTTGTTGAGCCCATGGGGTTCCGTGTTGATTATCTAGCCAAACCACATAACAAAATCGACAGTCAAAAATTCGTACCTGTAGAACAACCTAAAATACAAGCAAATGGGGATAAGTTACCTCTTTTCTCTCCTACATTAGGTGATTATCGTGTCGATGAAGAAGGCCTTATTTTTTACAATAGTGCAGGCACGCATGGTAATGGGTATTTTATCTGTCTACATTGTGGACGCGCTGAATCTGTAAGACACATTAAAGACAGCACTGCTTTCAAAAACCAAAAAACATATTTTGAAAAATTTCATACCCCAATGAAGCCGTTATCTGATTTTGATTTAGATACCAGTCAGGAAGCGATAAAAGGTATCTGTAATCGTAATGGCTATCAGACCCAATATTTACATATTGGGGCTTTTGATCATACTAATGTGTTTGAGCTATACTTAAAAGATCCTGAAACTAAGCAGTATTTTTTTGGGGATGAGCATAAAGATTTATTGCATACTATGGGAGCAGTACTACGTAACGCGTTAGCAGCCTGTCAAGGTATTACTCCCGATGAGCTTGGGTTTGGCATTAAGCCTGTCAAAATGAATAATGAGAGTAGTTGGTCAATATTTATCTATGACAAAGCCAGTGGCGGCGCAGGGTTTGCTAGTGCTGGCCCTCGTTATATACATGATATGTTTAAGAAAGCTAAGGAGTTGTTAGATTGCAAAGACGGTTGTGACAGTGTCTGTCAGAGTTGTTTATTGAGCTACGATACACGTTTTATTGTAGACAGCTTGAATCGTCATTTGGCTATAGAGTATTTAGATAGTATTGAAAACTACCTAAATCTTCCTGAAGATGCAAAACTATTTTCAGGGGCAGGCTTCTGTAATCTGACTATAGAGCATAGAGTCGTTCAGGCGCTTTCTAACAAGTTTGATCAGATTGTTATCTATCTACAAGGCGATCCTAAACAATGGGATTTATCTACCGCTCTTACCAATAAAATAAAAAACTGGGACTACAATGGCAAGCAGATTCAGTTAGTGATTGCAGACCATGTATTAGCAGAGTTAGATGACATAAATCGAATTCAGTTAAGATTTTTGAGTCAATTCGATAATGTCAGTATCCATACTTGGGAGGCTAATGGAAGTAATGATCATCCCTATCAGTATTTGTTACAGCTAAATAAGTCTGGAGCAAATAATATACTGACATTAGGAACGACTGACAAGCAAGCTTATCTACCCAATGACTCCTTTTGGCAAGTCAGCAACGATGGAATCATTGTCGAAAGTGAAAGTATTGAGCTTGATAATATACTCACTGATCCTCTCGATCTAACCTTACTAGAAAAATCTAATGATAATAATGCAAAATTATTAACGATAGATAACGAGCTTAATGGCTTATTAGATGATTTTGGCACTACCTTTTGGCATATATTACGTGAGTCTTCAGAACTTAGCGGCAAACTTAACGCTATGTTAAATGTCCAGTCTATCACTTATAACGATAAATATTTACGATCACCTTTGACTACAATATTACTTGGTAAAGTACTATATGAACTTAAAAAGGCATATGGTCGTGATTGGCCAAACCCTCGTATTCAAATTAAAACATCTCATCAAGTTCCTGAAAATGAACCTAAGTATGTGTGGCACAACTGGCTTAGTAGTGATGCCCAAGAAAAAGCTCAAGAACGTTATTTCAGTCATTTGGGATTGGATGCCAATGTCGGTATTTATGATCATAGAAAGCTAGAACACCATCGTTCTCTATGTATTACTTGGACTGATAAAAGTCAGACAGTTATCAATTTAGATCATGGTTTAGGTTTTATGGATGCTGACACTAATCAGAGATTATACAATAGCTTTGGTTTTTCAAGTAATATCGAGCAGCAAGTAGAGGCGATGAATGTGATTGATAACTCAAAGCAATATGAAGTAAGCTCTAAAGAAGGTAAAAAAACTTTATTTACTATTATTAATTATAATCAGAAATAATAGTCACTATGGTTGATTCACTTAAAAAAAATACAGTGATACTGGGATAAATCTTCCTTGCTGCCGTGCGACTTCGTCACTCTAGATGAGCTATGCTGAACATCCCAGTATCACACCCTAAAGGCTGTACTTTTTTATTTAGGATTTACTATAGGGTAGTGAAGCACTAAATTTGGAATGTATTTAGCTCTCTTACTTTCTACGTTTGACATAATATAGCTAAAATATGTCAACTCATTCTAGGACGGAACACTACATACAGAAAAGCCAGGCAACCTAAACTGCCTGGCTTTTATGATGGTTAACACTTATCTGTTTTCTTTATCTGTCTGCCACAAACCATGCTCACATATTTCGTATAACTAACCGTCTTTTGCGCATATATTAGAGGTATCTACCGATGGTTTAGATCAGACAGGGACAACCACAGTATTCATATACAAAATCGTCAAAGTAGGCATAATACTAAACGATTGTCTCAAACAGAATTTTCTATATCATGTGCTGTACTTCTTTCTAAATCACGTTACCACCAACACCATCCAAAAATCGACTGACAGCTTTCGATAGATCCGAGAGAGGGTTTCCCTTAACATCAATTTCTTCCAATGCTTTTAGATTGGTAACACTATCAGGCAAACTTTGTAGGCCATTATGATAGAGCCCAAGACTTTTTAATTGATGTAGATTGCCTATAGAACTTGGCAGGGTTTTGAGATCAGAAGCACGTATCTCTAGTTTTTCAAGGTTTGTTAAATTTCCAATACTATCAGGTAAAGCCTTCAATGATTCATTGGCATACAGCTCAATACTAGTAAGTTTGCTTAGATTGCCAATAGAGCCTGGTAACTCCTGAACCTGCGTTCCTCTCATATCAAAATGGGTAAGCGATGATAAATTACCGAGCTCATCAGGAAATCTCTCTAAGCTCTTTGAAAAAATCTTAAGCGTTTTAAGATTCTTTAGTTGACACAGTACCTTTGGGAACTCAGCAAAATCACAGTTCATATACACCAGCGTCTCTAAGTTCTCTAATTGAGCAATCTCGTCCGGCAGCTCATTAAAACCTCTGAGTCTAAGATACTTTAGATTTGTTAAATGGCCGATAGCGTCAGGTAATGGCTTAGTGGACTCACTTTCGCTTTGTAATACTGACTTATTATCAATATAACTATAACTCGTTGATTCTCCATATCCCAAATCCAGTCGCTCTAACTGGCGTAACGCTTCAGGTTCACGAGGGACGGTGCTGTCAGAGCTGCCTGCTATATTATGGTTATCAATCCAATCCCATATCTGTGTCATCCAGTCTTCAACGCCCGTATCTTGCTTGCTATTAGTGTTGTCATCTTGGTTGGTTTTACCGCTATATGCTGTCATAAGGTTGCCTTTTAATAATCGTTAAATGAGGTGAATGCATTCAAATTCTTAGCTAGTCTTATTGCTATGTGTCAAACTGCAGAATAGTTGGGCACAGTAATAAAACCAAGGTAAGCTATATTTTTAACAAAGCTTGATATACCAGTGCCTGAAACTGATAAAGGTTTATGAAGCGGTTTTATGGGTTTGCTTAAAAAAGCGGAATAGCAGAAAGCGCTCATAAGGCTCAGTCGCTGAGTATGAGGAAAATGTTTGAGAGGTTTAAAGTTTGGATGTAATTGACTAGAAGTAGTCATAAAGAAATCTCCTGTTGCTCTGTCTGTGTCAAATTGAAACGACACAGTCACCTTACAGA
>Ga0208014_1000529_pt1 | contig 15230 bp, 9 predicted proteins | sample 25_taG_FD_184099 | JGI IMG/M metagenome (GOLD analysis project Ga0208014, IMG submission 184099) | Marine viral communities from Cariaco Basin, Caribbean Sea - 25_WHOI_OMZ (SPAdes) (version 2) | ecosystem: Environmental > Aquatic > Marine > Oceanic | place: Caribbean Sea: Cariaco Basin...
GCACTAACCCATTATCATCACTATGCGTCATAATCAACGCTCCCATCAATCTTGTAGACACTCCCCATGAAGTAGCCCAAACATGCTCCAGCCCCCCTTCTTTTGTAGCAAATTTCACATCAAATGCTTTAGCGAAATTCTGCCCTAAGAAGTGAGAAGTCCCGGCTTGTAAGGCTTTTCCATCCTGCATCATTGCTTCTATACAGTAAGTTTCTACAGCCCCGGCAAAACGCTCACTCTCTGTTTTCCTCCCCTTTATCACAGGCATTGCCATAAAATTTTCAGCAAATTCTGCATAGATGTTATTCATTTGTTCTGTCTCGGCCAATGCTTCAGCCTTAGTGGCGTGTGCGGTATGACCTTCCTGCCATAAAAATTCGGTTGTACGCAGAAAAAGCCTGGTACGCATCTCCCAGCGCACTACATTGGCCCATTGGTTCACCAGGATGGGCAAATCACGGTACGACTGTATCCAGCCTTTATAAGTATTCCATATAATAGCTTCAGATGTTGGCCTTACCACCAGTTCTTCTTCCAGCTTTGCATCAGGATCTACTATTAATTTTCCGGCATTATCAGGATCGTTCTTTAATCGGTAATGCGTAACTATAGCACATTCTTTAGCAAAACCTTCAGCATTTTTTTCTTCAGCTTCAAACAGGCTTTTAGGAACAAAGAGCGGGAAATAAGCATTTTGATGTCCTGTTTCTTTAAACATTTTATCAAGTTGCGCCTGCATTTTTTCCCAAATTGCATAACCGTAAGGTTTGATAACCATACAGCCTCTCACAGCAGAATTTTCTGCCAGGTCGGCCTTCACAACCAGTTCGTTATACCATTTTGAGTAATCTTCTTTTCGGGTAGTTAGGTTCTTTGCCATCTCCAGTCTTTTGGCACAAATGTTGTACCTTGTTAGTGAAATAAAAGTTAGCTAGTGAAATAAAAGTTAGCGCAAAACTAACTATTTTTATCTTTTTTCAATAAATAATTCAACGTCATGAATCGATACTACAAGCTTTTAAACGTGAGAAGCCTGGTTACAGCACTAAGCTCTCTGTTTTTATTAGCTTCCTGTAATTCTTACCAGTATGCCGGCTATGACAACGACGGTATTTACAACTCCTCAGAAAATGAAGAGGTGTATACTGCTAATGATTACGAGGAATCTTATGAAGACGCCCTTTATTATAAAAATCTCTTTGGAGAAAAAGCCGCACAGTTTGATGCTGTTCCTGAAGATGGAGCAATTTTTACTGATGTAGAAACATATTCATCGGGTCAATATGATGAAAATATGTTTGGAGCCGAAGGTTTGGAATATGAACCCGGACGTGCCGCATGGGGAACTGACCCCGATGAAATCGCAGTAAAGATTTACAACAACTATCCGTTTTACAGCCCATACCACTATGGTTACGGATTTGGTTATCCGCATTATGCCGGATTTTATGATCCATTCTGGGGCCCCCGCTACTATCGCTACGGCTTTTATGATCCATTTTACTTCGGACATTCTTACGCCTACCCCTCGTGGAGATGGAACATTGGCTGGGGTTACGGCTGGGGTGGATATTATGGTTACGGCCACAGATACTCCCCATACTATCCTTACGGCGGATATTATAACCACTACCGTTCTTATAACACACGTAAAGTGGCTTATAATGCAGGGCGCAGAGACAGCTATTCTAATCGCTACCGGAATACCGAAGCCTCAGAAAGCCGTGTTTCCAGAATACAGGGATATTCCAACACCCGTAACGTGAGAGCTGCCACAACGAGATCTAATAATGACAGAACTTATCAAACCCGTTCTACCAGAACAAGATCTACAGTAAGTCGTAGCAGCGATTCATCTGAAAGAAGCTATAGAAGTGCAACCCAACGCAGGTCTACACCTGCTGTAAGAAGTAACACTTCATCAGATTCAAGACCTGCAGTGAGAACAAGTCGTTCTTCAAGAAGCAACAACAGTTCTTACCGGTCTTCTACGCCATCAGTAAGGTCTTCTTCAACAGTAAGATCCTCTTCGGCACCTCGAGCCAGTTCATCATCAACCAGGTCTCGTGGCGGCGGTAGATAATTCCCCTAAAACACTTCATAAATGAAAAGATTAATTTTTGCCTTCACAGCCATGATTTCCATGACTGTGGAGGCTCAAAATATAACAGATGCTGTAAGATACTCTACAACAGATCTTAACGGAACAGCACGATATCGCGCCATGAGTGGTGCTTTTGGCGCCCTTGGAGGCGATCTTTCCTCTCTTAATGTGAATCCTGCCGGTTCAGCAGTTTTCCTCTCAAGCTTTGCCTCGATTAGTCTCAACGTAGAGAACAGCGACAATGACGTAAGCTTTATGAACGGCTATAATTCCAGTTCCGATTCTAATGTTGATCTTGGGCAGGCCGGAGCCGTTTTTATCTTTAACAATAGAAATGAGAACGCAAACTGGAAAAAGTTTTCCCTCGGTTTTAATTTCAATAAATCTTCAAGTTTCAATAACACCTATTCGGCCAGGGGAAATAATCTCAATTCAATAGACCAGTACTTTCTGGCTTATGCCAATGGCACTCCCCTTGAATACCTTATCCCTTACAGAAATGAATCTGACGGCGAGGCATATGCCAGGCTGGGAGAGACTTTAGGGTTTGGAGCTCAACAGGCCTATTTAGGCCTTTGGGGTGGAGTGATTGGCGTAGATAACCCAAACAACCTTCCAGAATCAGATCCTGCTTTTCTGGAACTCGACTCTTACAGCAGTATCTTATCGCCGGGAACATACGATCAAATTTATACCTATACCGCAACGGGACTAAATGGGAAACTGAGCTTCAATTTTGCTTCTCAATACCAGGATTTCCTGTACCTGGGAATTAACCTGAATTCACACTTCATCAACTATGAAAGAATGACTTCGATTGATGAAGAAAATCTACAGGCGCCCGATGAGTATGTATATTTCGAAGATCAATTAAATACATTAGGATCTGGCTTTAGCCTGCAATTAGGGGCTCTCGCCAAGATAGGAAGCAATGTAAGGGCTGGATTAGCCTATGAATCTCCTACCTGGTACACGATTTCTGAAGAAACAAGCCAGTATATCGAAACCGATATTGACTATGTAGAACCTAATATCGTCAACATTTACCCCGATTATAAGCTGCAAACTCCTGCCAGCTACACGGGAAGTTTGGCATATCTCTTTGGTGCATCGGCACTTATTAGTTTTGATTACACCTATAAAGACTACTCCACTACAAAATTCAAACCTACAGATGAACCTGCTTTTATGGAACAAAACAATATCATGTCCAATGAATTGGGAGGGGCTTCAAAATTTAGACTTGGAGGTGAGTACAGAATTCAGAACTGGAGCCTTAGAGGTGGATACAGGTTTGAAGAAACTCCATACACCAATGAATTGCCCATGGGAGATCTTGAAGGTTATTCGGCCGGGATAGGATATAGCTTTGGAACTGTAAAAATTGACTTTGCTTACGATCATTCTTCACGCGAAACAAACCCACAATTATACCAGGCGGGATTAACAGATAGAATGGGAATTTCAAGAGACAATTCAAATTATGTGCTTACAATAGGTTTTGGCTTGTAGCACATAGGTTTTTAATATAGAAAACAGCCTTCGGGCTGTTTTTATTTTTTATCCTATTTCAGCCATTGAACTTGCTGCAACAGACTTCCAAAAAAGGGTTTAAATATGTATCTTTGCAAGCTTACTTACCAAGTGTTTTAGACGCTACTTTATATAGAATTATGAAAAAAGACAATATAGACGAGGCTATTGATGAAATGGGAGATGCTTTTGTAAGCCCCAATACAGACACTCCTATGCGTAAAGATGCCTTTGAAATAAGTGATGAGGAAAAGATTGAACGCATCCAAAAAGACGTACAGAGCATCCTGGACACCCTGGGCCTTGATCTTAGCGATGATAGCCTTAAAGGAACTCCAAAAAGGGTAGCCAAGATGTTTGTTAAAGAAGTATTTGGCGGGTTGCACCCTCAATTGAAACCAAAGGCTTCAACCTTTCAAAACAAGTATAAATACGGGGAGATGTTGGTAGAAAAGAACATCACCCTCTACTCTACCTGTGAGCACCACCTGCTGCCAATAGTGGGACGAGCACACGTAGGATATATTTCCAACGGCACCGTTGTAGGGCTTTCAAAAATGAACCGTATAGTAGATTATTACGCCAAGCGCCCACAGGTACAGGAGAGATTGACCATGCAAATTGTAAAGGAGCTCCAGGAAGTATTGGGTACCGAAGATGTTGCCTGCGTGATTGATGCCAAGCACCTTTGTGTAAACAGCCGCGGAATCAGGGATATCGAAAGCAGTACCGTTACCAGCGAATACGGCGGAAGATTCAAAGATCCCGAAGCAAGACGCGACTTTTTAGACTACATCAATCTGGAAACCGAATTCTAAATCTGTACATTTTTTATGGCACTTTACCAGCAGCAGGAATTAAAGATCTACAACTCAATATCGGGAGAAAAAGAAGTTTTTAAACCTATCAATGAAGGTACCGTGGGCATGTATGTTTGCGGCCCTACGGTTTACAGCAATGTGCATCTTGGCAATTGCCGCACATTTATCTCCTTTGATCTTGTTTTTAGATACCTAAAACACCTGGGTTACAAAGTGCGGTATGTACGAAATATTACCGATGCCGGGCATTTGGAAAATGACGCCGACTCAGGGGAAGACAGGATCGCTAAAAAAGCACGCCTTGAGCAAATTGAGCCTATGGAAGTTGTGCAGCGATATACTGTAGATTTTCACAATATTCTGCAGAAGTTCAACAACCTCCCGCCCAGCATTGAACCTACTGCAACCGGCCATATTGTTGAGCAGATAGAGATTATCAAGGAGATCCTTGAAAAAGGCTATGCATACGAAGCTAACGGTTCTGTTTACTTTGATGTTATGAAATTCAACGAATCTCATGACTATGGCAAATTAAGCGGAAGAAAGCTGGAAGACATGATCCCCAATACCCGGGAGCTGGCTGCACAAAGCGATAAAAGGAATCCGCAGGATTTTGCGCTTTGGAAAAAAGCCGAACCTCAACACATCATGCGCTGGCCTTCGCCATGGAGCGATGGTTTTCCAGGCTGGCACCTGGAATGTACCGTGATGAGTTCAAAATATCTGGGAGAGGAGTTTGACATTCACGGTGGCGGAATGGATCTAAAATTCCCGCATCATGAATGTGAGATTGCACAGGGAGAAGCCGCTACAGGAAAAACCCCTGTAAATTACTGGATGCATGCCAATATGCTTACCCTTAATGGGAAGAAAATGGCTAAAAGTACAGGCAATAACATCCTTCCCAATGAGATCTTTACAGGAGACAATCCCAATCTCGAAAAAGGATTTGCACCTACAGTAGCACGGTTCTTTATGTTGCAGGCAAACTACCGCAGCATACTCGATTTCTCGAACGAAGCTCTTGTGGCAAGTGAAAAAGGTTTTCAGCGATTGATGGATGCCTATCATGCACTTGATCATCTGGAAACCGCAGCAACTTCCGACTTTGATGTAGCTGAATGGAGACAGAAGTGTTATGACGCGATGAATGACGATTTTAATAGTCCCATTCTCATCGCGCAACTTTTTGAAGCTGTAAAGCAGATCAATATCATTAAAGACGGAAAAGCTAAGATTACAGCTGAAGACCTCGAGGTGCTAAAAAAGACAATATCCGACTTCATTTTTGACGTTCTCGGACTCGTAGATACTGCTGAAGCTGCCAATAATGACTTCGGAAATAAACTTTCAGGCACAGTAGAACTGCTCATCAAATTAAGAGCAGAGGCCAGAGCCAACAAAGATTTTGCTACCAGCGATAAGATAAGGGATGAACTCCTGGAAATTGGGATTCAGCTGAAGGATGGCAAAGACGGCACCAGCTTTGCCATAGAATAACAAAAATTCTTGTGAGAAAGTGGCTTACATATCCGCTTATAGGTTTGGTGAGGATCTACCAAAGATTTATCTCGCCACTCACGCCTGCAAGCTGTCGCTACACGCCTACCTGTTCCCAGTATACTGTTGAAGCCCTGCAACAGCACGGTGCTTTAAAAGGAAGCTGGCTCTCCATAAAACGAATTGCCAGTTGCAATCCGTGGGGAGGACAGGGATATGATCCTGTCCCCAGGAAACTTCAGGAGGAAAAATAATCAGGAAAGGCGCCAAATATGTATCTTTACCTTCCAACAATAAAACAATTTCATGCTTTTCAATAAAATCTACTGGAATCCTTCCGAAGGAATTGATCTGGGATTTTTCGTCATTCACTACTACAGTTTAATGTTCGTTGTTGCCTTCACCATAGGCTGGTACCTTATGAAGAGCATTTACGAAAGAGAGGGAATTGCTATTGAAAAACTGGATTCACTTTTTATTTACACCGTACTTGCCACTCTTATTGGTGCGCGGCTGGGTCACGTGATCTTTTATGACTGGGATTATTTCCAGGACCATTTGCTGGAGATCTTTCTACCTGTACGGTTTGAACCTGAATTTGAATTTACCGGATTCCGCGGACTGGCGAGTCACGGTGCTGCCATTGGCATCATCATCGCCATGTATTTCTATTGCAAAAATGTGCTCCACAAGCCTGTACTCTGGGTTTTAGACAGAATCGTAATTCCTGTTGCTGCCGGTGGAATTTTTGTAAGGATTGGGAACTTCATGAATTCTGAAATTATAGGGAAACCTACAAATTCAGATTTTGGAGTGGTATTCACCAAGCTCGGGGAAGATTTCGCCCGGCATCCGGCACAACTTTACGAAGCTGCCTGTTATTTGGTTGTTTTTGTTATCCTTTGGTTAACCTACTGGAAGACCCTAAAAAGAGAAAAACTGGGATATATTTTCGGACTTTTCCTGGTGCTGCTATGGTCTGTACGATTCTTTGTAGAATTCGTAAAAGAACCGCAAGTAGGCGAAAGGGTCAACTGGGTATTGAATACAGGTCAATGGCTGAGTGTTCCGTTTATCATTGCCGGTTTCTACTTCATGTATAGGCCCTCGACTAAAAGTCGCGTAAAATGATAAGGAAAAGCACTTTTTTCAGCATTTTTCTCGCTACAAGCGTGTTGCTGAGCTGCAAGGACAACAAAGAACCTGTACAGCAGGATATCGCCGAACCTATTACTTTTACGAAAGAGGCTGAAGCTTACCTCACAAAAGAAACAGGTGACACCATCAAGCACCTGCAATTGGAAATCGCCGATGACGATTACCAGCGGGAAACCGGTCTCATGTACCGCACTTCTATGGAAGACGACCAGGGAATGATCTTTATCTTTGAAGATGAAGCCCCACGTGGATTTTACATGAAAAACACGAATATTCCGCTTGATCTCATCTTTCTCGATGCAAATAATAAAGTGATAAGCATTCAGAAGAACGCCCAACCAAAAAGCCTGGAGACAATCCCTTCAGAAAAGCCGGCTCAATACGTCCTGGAAGTCAACGCAGGGCTTTCAGACCGATGGAACCTGGCTGTGGGCGACAGTCTTATCTTAAACAGAGATTAACTTCAAAAATACTCTTCAAAAATGGCATTTTTGAAGAGTATTTTTTTCGCGATCCAATCCCCGGATCAATTCATTTTATTCTCTTTTTATTCCCGCTTACCCCAGAACAGAATAGAGGACAGAAGTCAATCATTATTTGCTGATTTTATCGGTAGTCAAAGATGACATTATTGTGTAGCCTGTAGGCAAGAAAGTCCATCCCTGCTTCACTTCACCTTCAGCAACAGAATTAATGCTTTAGGAGCGCCTTTTCAGCATAAAAAAATATCGGGCAACACCCTTTAGCTTTTACTTCAGCAGAAGTATTTAATTTATCAGAGAGAAAACAGCCTTTCAGTGACATCAGCGAAAGGCTGTAACTTCTTTGAACCTTCAGAAGAAAAGACATTTTAAAAAACCTGAGAAGAGCCTGAACAACTGCACACCACCCTCTTAAAAATGGCAAAAAAAAGAGCCTTTCCGAAGAAAGGCTATTTTCATATAATATACTGATGGTTCTTACTCCACAGTTTCTTTTTGCTTAAGCTTTCTTTTCTTAGTCTCCTTATTAAAGGTATCGTAAGTAATAGGAGTTGCAATGAAGATAGAAGAGTATGTACCCACAATCACACCTACAATAAGAGCAAACATGAACCCTCTAATGCTTTCCCCTCCAAAGATGAAGATCGCAAGAAGTACTACAAGTGTAGTTAAAGAGGTGTTTATTGTACGGCTAACCGTACTGTTGATCGCTGCATTGATTGCATCTTTCTTGGTCCAGGAAGGATGTTCATTAAAGAACTCCCTGATCCTGTCAAAGATTACCACGGTATCGTTAAGCGAGTAACCTACCACCGTAAGGATCGCAGCAATAAACGCCTGGTCGATCTCCATGTTGAAAGGCATGAACTTATAAGTGAGGGAGAATACACCCAATACTATCAAGACATCGTGAATAACTGCAACCACAGCCCCCAAGGAGAACTGATATTTTCTAAACCTCAAGAGGATGTACAGGAAGATCACTAAAAGAGATCCAAGTACCGCCCAAATAGAGGCCTGCTTAATATCATCTGCTATAGAAGGACCTACTTTAATAGACTGCATGATACCAATCTCTCTTTCCCCTTCACCTCCAACGGTAAAGTCTTCGTAAGTTGTTCCTTCAGGAAGGTAAGACTGCACAGCAGCAAAAAGCTTTTGAGTAATTTCTTCATCTACCTCACTGCCTTCTTCTTCTACCTTATATTTTGTTGTAATCTTGATCTGGTTTGCTGCTCCAAAGGTCTTGGCGCTGGCACTTCCAAATTCGGTCAGAAGCTCATCCTCAAGTTCGGTAGGATTTACAGCTTTATCAAATCTTACTGTATAACTTCTTCCTCCAACAAAATCCACTCCCTGGTTCAATCCCTGAGTGAAAAGAGAACCTAAACTCACAAGAAGGAATATTCCTGAAACCACATAGAATGTTTTTCTCTTTTGCAGGAACTTAATGCTCAAGCCCGAGAAAAGGTTTTTAGTAACCCCTGTAGAGAATTCAAGACTCTTATTTGGGTTCTTGGCATAGTTGTCAATGAACAATCTTGTAATAAAGATCGCTGTGAAAAGTGAAGTTGCAATACCTATTAATAGAGTTGTAGCAAAACCTTTGATAGGCCCTGTTCCAAGAACCAACAGAATCAATGCAGTTAGACCGGTAGTGATGTTTGCATCAAGGATTGAAGACAACGCATTGTTAAAACCATCTCTGATAGCATCCTTTTGAACTTTTCCTTTGGCATATTCCTCACGAATACGTTCAAAAATAAGTACGTTCGCATCCACCGAAATACCAATGGTAAGAACGATACCCGCAATACCAGGTAATGTAAGTACGGCTCCAAGCCCGGCAAGCACCCCAAAGATATACAGGATGTTGACCACAAGGGCGATATCGGCAAAAATTCCGGCTTTACCATAGTAGAAGATCATCCAGATCAATACCAAAATTAAAGCAATAGCGAATGACATGATACCGCTATCAATAGCTTCCTGCCCAAGTGACGGACCTACAATCTCACTCTGCACGATATCTGCGGAAGCAGGCAGTTTACCCGCACGCAATACGTTCGCTAAATCCTGTCCTTCAGTAATAGAGAAATCTCCTGTGATCTCACTTCTACCACCTGAAATTGGTCCGGTAGAAACTCCCGGAGCAGAATATACTACGTTATCAAGAACGATAGCGATTTGACTTTGGTTCTCAAAAGCGTAACCTGTCATTTCTTCCCAGGTCTTGGCTCCCTTTCCGTTCATTTGCATAGTTACTGCAACTCTACCTACCTGATCGTAAGCCTGAGTAGCATCGGTAATTACGCTACCTGAAAGAGGGGGCTCATTTTGCCTGTTACCTTTCAAGGCATATAGTGGAGCAACTGCATCATCTTCATCTGTAATTCCCCAAACAAATTTAGCATAGCGCTGCTCCCCTTCAAGCAGGTTGCGCACCTGCGGCATGTTCAGGTATTCTCTAACTTTAGCTGTATCTGCAATATTGAATGTTGCAAGAACTGGTCCTCCCTGGAAACCCGGTGACGCCATAAGGTCAAACAAAGGATTGTTTTGCTCAGCTACCTGTGCAGTATCACTAGCCGATTCTAAAAGAGCATCGATCTCATCCTGCCCTGCCTGTGCAGTATCTACATCGGCTTCTGCAGTCTCTGCAGTTTCCTCAACTTCGATTTGCTTAAGCAGGTTATTTGCCTGCACAAAGAAGTTTTGAAATTCATTGCTCTTATAAACATGCCAGAACTCTAACTGAGCTGTACTCTGTAAAAGGTCCTGTACACGTTGAATTTCTTTAGCTCCCGGTAATTCAACAAGAATTCTTCCTGAAGATCCAAGACGCTGAATATTAGGTTGAGTAACCCCGAATTTATCGATACGTTTTCTAAGTACTTCAAACGCCGAAACAATAGATTCATCAATTTTTCTTCTAATGATAGGCTTTACCTCCTCATTAGTCATTTCAAAATTGATCTCATCGCTAAGATTTCTATTTGCAAAAATGTCGGGAGAAGCAAGGCGTGCATCCGGAATCTCTTCAAAAGCTTCGAAGAAAAGGTCAAGATAGTTCTCCTGACTTGTTTTTTGAGCTTCGTCTGCCCTTAACAGCGCCTGGTTGAAAGCAGGATCTTTACTGTTATTGGCCAATTCCCGAAGGATATCTTTAACCGAAATCTGGAGAATTACGTTAATACCTCCTTTTAAGTCAAGCCCTTTATTAAGCTCTTTTTCCTTAGCCGAATTGTAGGTGATTCCAAGAAAAACCTCTTCATTCCCAATGGAATCAAGATACCTTTGTTCTGCTCTTTCCCTGGCTGTGATGTAACCATCTACACTCTCGGGGACTTCCTGCTGTGCAAATTCTTCGGCATCTCCCTCAATGTTGCCAGCAATAAAGGTGAAAGACAACTGGTAGATACATACCAGGGCAAACAAAATTGCAAATACCTTGATTATTCCCTTGTTCTGCATTATTCTTTAATTTATGTTCATTTTTTAAAAACGGACAAATATAGGTTTTCAAGATAGAAATCCCAATTATATTTTTTGAAAAAATTAACTTTTAAAACCAAAAAAAGAAGCTTTCCAAGAGCACCTTACAATGGGAGGTTTCATCACGCCAATTCACTGTTGTGATGAAAGTTCCCCTCAAAAATGGCACTTTTGAGAAGCTTCTTTAAAAAAATTATTTGATCCTGATTATTTCACCTCAAGAAGATCGTTGGTTTTTGAAACCCCTGAAGCACTTTCTTTAAGTTTGGCTTTTTCTGCCTCGTCAAGTTCTACTTCAACAATTTTCTCGATCCCATCTTTACCAAGAATCACAGGCACTCCAATACAAAGATCGTTAAGCCCATATTCCCCCTCTAAAAGGGCAGAACAAGGGAACATTTTCTTCTGGTCACAGGCAATTGCCTGTACAAGTGAAGAAACAGCAGCTCCTGGTGCATACCATGCACTGGTGCCTAGCATTTTAGTAAGAGTTGCTCCTCCTACCTTAGTATCTTCAGAAATCTGGTTGATGCGATCTTCAGAAAGGAATTCTGAAACAGGCACAGAGTTACGGGTGGCAAGCCTTGTTAAAGGTACCATTCCGGTATCGCTGTGACCTCCAATAACCATCCCGTCAACATCTGACGAAGGGCAGTCAAGAGCTTCACTTATTCTGTATTTGAAACGGGCGCTATCTAAAGCTCCACCCATTCCTATGATTTTATTCTTCGGAAGTTTAGTGGTTTTGTGGACCAGGTAAGTCATGGTATCCATAGGGTTACTCACCACGATCAAAGTAACATTGGGAGAATGCTCTAAAAGGCTTTCAGATACCGATTTTACGATATCGGCATTGATCCCAATCAATTCTTCGCGGGTCATCCCAGGTTTACGTGGCACTCCACTGGTAATTACAGCAATGTCTGAATTTGCTGTTTTAGAATAGTCATTTGTACTTCCGGTAATTTTAGTATCGAATCCAAGAAGGGAAGCAGTTTGCATGAGATCCATGGCCTTACCTTCGGCATAATCTTCTTTAATATCAATTAGAACTACTTCGGAAGCAAAATTTTTAATGGCGATATATTCCGCGCAGCTGGCTCCAACAGCTCCGGCACCTACTATGGTAACTTTCATTGTGAGTTAGTTTGATTAATAGTCCAGCGAAAGTACGAATTTTACGGGATTTTTCCCTCAAAAAAAGCCGTAAATAGCTGTGATTATATACCTACCGAAAGACCTAAATTAGCATTGAAAAATTCTCCAAAAGTACCCATAGCACTAAACCTGAAACGGTCGTAATAAAAATTAAGACCTACATCTCCTTTCAGTTGTATCATGGAATCCTCAATTTTATTAACTTCAGTATTAACCTGAGGCAGCAAGAGACCACTTCCACCCATTTCATACTCGAAATCGGAATTCATAACACCTGCGGCTCCAAAAAGCTCAAGAAAGTTCCACCTTTTGGAACCAATGACTTCAGCCATAAATAGGTTAGCATCAACCGTAATCATATCTAAAACTAAGAGACCTTCAACTTCAACAGGTTCGTATTCATATTCTACATTGAGTTTACTATAGGCCGCTCCAAACGCCAGCTGGAAATCTTCGGGATAGTTAGAGCCAAAATACTGACTTAGGTTGTGTTTAATTCCAACTCCATAGGTGCTGGCAGTCACTCCATCAATAGTGATTTGAGGCATTGCCCGAACAGTAATTTCGGTCCCGGCAGATACTCCCACTGCCGCCTGTAAAAATGCATGTGGCACATAATCCCTACCAATCCCATCGATAGCGTTAAAATCTACCGGAATATCCTGACCTAAATAATTGATGTTGCCTACAAATCTAAATTCGGTCTTTCCTCCAAAAGCAGTCGGCATTTCAGCACTTTCAGCATCTTCAATTTCTAATAATCTTAGATCGCTATTTGACAGTCTGAAGTTTTTTTTATCGGAAGGCACAAAAAGAGCGTTGCCATGAAAGGAGACCCGAAAATCCCATTTCTCTAGCGCTACTGCCGAACTAAACCATCCAGAACTAGCTTGATATCCAGCAGCCTCGGCCGCAGGTTTCGAAAAATTTTCTGCAATAGTGAGCATATCACTAATGAATAGCTTATCATCAGTTTGGGCTATAATTGAGATTGGCAAAAAAAGAAATAGGAAGGAGTAAATTTTTTTCACAAGAATTGGTTTTGTAGTTAGGTAAAAATAGCAAAAAAAGCATAGCTTCTTCAGGAGAGTTTTATAAACAGAAAACCCTGCGTAAAGGCAGGGTTTTCTGAAGTATTTTGACAAGTCTAAGCATCAATATTCGCGTAGACAGCATTCTTCTCAATAAATTCTCGTCTTGGCGGAACTTCATCTCCCATCAACATAGAGAAAATCCTGTCGGCTTCCCCGGTGTTTTCAATAGTGACCTGGCGAAGAGTTCTAAATTCAGGATTCATGGTAGTATCCCACAACTGCTCTGCATTCATCTCCCCCAAACCTTTGTAACGCTGAACGCTCACACCTCCACTAAAGGAATTGGCGATCTCATCACGCTCCTTATTATTCCATGCGTAACGCTTTTTACTTCCTTTCTTTATAAGGTAAAGTGGCGGCGTAGCAATGTAAACGTGGCCTGCTTCAATTAATTCTTTCATATACCTAAAGAAGAAGGTAAGAATCAATGTTGCAATGTGACTACCATCAACATCGGCATCACACATGATCACGATCTTGTGGTACCTCAGCTTTGAAAGATTCAGTGCCTTACTGTCTTCTTCTGTACCAATAGTAACTCCCAGTGCAGTATAGATGTTCTTGATCTCTTCGTTTTCAAAAACCTTGTGGCTCATGGCTTTTTCGACGTTCAGGATCTTACCTCGTAAAGGAAGAATTGCCTGAAAATGACGGTCCCGACCCTGCTTGGCCGTTCCTCCTGCCGAGTCACCCTCAACAAGGAATACTTCACTCTCATGAGGATCCTGCGAAGCACAGTCTGACAATTTCCCGGGCAATCCTCCCCCGCTCATCACTGTTTTACGCTGCACCATCTCACGTGCCTTTTTCGCCGCATGACGTGCCTGGGCCGCAAGAATTACTTTTTGAACTATTGTCTTGGCATCATTGGGATTCTCCTCAAGATAATTCTCCAGCATTTCAGAAACTGCCTGAGAAACCGCAGAAGTAACCTCCCTGTTCCCAAGTTTTGTCTTTGTCTGCCCTTCAAACTGAGGTTCAGAAACCTTTACAGAAACGATGGCAGTCAATCCCTCCCGGAAATCATCTCCTGAAATTTCAAATTTAAGCTTGTCCAGCAAACCGGAAGAATCGGCATATTTTTTAAGCGTGGTGGTTAAACCCCGCCTAAAACCGGCAAGGTGAGTTCCCCCTTCGTGGGTATTGATGTTGTTAACGTATGAGTGAAGATTTTCGTTGAAGGAAGTGTTGTAAACCATCGCAACCTCAACCGGAATATCATTCTTCTCTCCTTCAATAGCAATTACTTCGCTAATAATAGGCTCCCGTGTGCCATCAAGGAATTTTATAAATTCCTTTAGACCTTCTTCGGAATGAAAAACTTCAGAAATAAACTCTCCCTTGTCATCTTTTTCCCTACGGTCTGTAAGCGTAATAGTGATCCCTTTGTTGAGGAAGGCAAGTTCACGCATCCTGCTGGCAAGGGTATCATAGCTGTACTCTGCAGTTTGCTGAAATATGGTAGCATCGGGCTTAAAGGTCACGATAGTACCATTAAGATCGGTAGTTCCTACCGATCTTACCGGGTAAACAGGCTTACCTTTTTCATATTCCTGCTCCCAGATAGTTCCATCACGGTAAACAGTGGCTTTAAGTTGATCTGAAAGTGCATTCACACAACTCACCCCTACCCCGTGAAGCCCACCGGATACTTTATAGGAATCTTTATCAAACTTCCCACCTGCCCCAATCTTGGTCATAACAACCTCAAGTGCAGATACGCCTTCTTTCTTATGTAAATCTACAGGAATACCACGCCCGTTATCCTCTGTAGTAATAGAATTGTCTTCGTTTATGGTTACTCTAATGGTATCACAGTGACCGGCAAGCGCTTCATCAATAGAGTTATCCACCACCTCATACACCAGGTGATGCAAGCCTCTTA
>Ga0208014_1000530_pt1 | contig 15205 bp, 11 predicted proteins | sample 25_taG_FD_184099 | JGI IMG/M metagenome (GOLD analysis project Ga0208014, IMG submission 184099) | Marine viral communities from Cariaco Basin, Caribbean Sea - 25_WHOI_OMZ (SPAdes) (version 2) | ecosystem: Environmental > Aquatic > Marine > Oceanic | place: Caribbean Sea: Cariaco Basin...
GATAATCTTAAGATTGCGCGTAAGCATGTTGTTCCTTTATCAGTTCAAATGCTAGCGGTTTTAGAAGAGATGAAAGCCCTCACAGGGCAATACGAATATGTGTTCTATCATACTGGTATGCACCAGCCTTATAGCGAAGAGTTCATCAATAACGCTTTAGACATTCTTGGATATGGGGGCAAACAAACAGGACATGGCTTTCGCCATATCGCTTCCACTAACTTGAATGAGCTTGGTTATATGGGTGATGCGATTGAAAAGCAGATGGCGCATGATAAAAAAGGCAGTATCCGCGCAGTTTATAATCACGCGCAACACTTAGAAGAGCGCCGTAAGATCATGCAGGTATGGGCTGACTTTTTAGACCTACTTCGAGATACTGGTGAGGTTGTTGACTTTCAAACAGCTAAACAACAGATTGAGAAGTCACTGATTGAGCCAACTAAAGCATCACTATTAGACATGGGTAGTGATGCTTTAATAAAAGCTTTATTAAGTAAAGGTCTAAGCTCTGAAGAAATACAGCTGTTAGCTAGTAAAAAATAGTATAGTTCGATCCTTTATCACATTCATCAAGACAATCTACTTTATAGTCTAAGCTAATGTTTGTATTTAGATCAGTATCTTCTCGGACCACGACCTGATGTCAAATATTCTCTTCTTGAGTCCCATTCCGATTTTGTATTTTTTCTTCGATTCTCTATTTTATTTGACTTTTTTTTCATAATATTCTTTACTTCTAAAGGCTCTGGCACAACGGTAGACTCTGGTTCAGTGATAGCTTCTTCTGGTTCAACATGCTCTTCTTGTGATGATTGTATATTAGTGGTTCTTCTACCACTAATATTCGAACTTATCTTTAATAATTCGGACTTGCTTTCTAAATTAACTCCTTGAATCAACGATTCGACAATCTTCTTTGGAGTAGCTATCAATTGCTCAGATAACTCAATTAAAATGGTATGTGACTCTTTTTTCAATGTGAGGCTTCTATCGATTTTGGTTTTAGATGAAACCTTCCTATGCTTGCGTGAACTATACGCTTTTTTCAATAAGTTCAAAATTTCGTCAGTATTAAGTTCTGCAAAATCTTTCTTTTTCTTACTACTATTGGGCTCAACGTCTTCATTCAACACTTCTATAGGTTCCATTGGATCACCTGTGTTTTTGTAGTTATAAGGTCCTAATGAGTCATTAGAGCGTCGAACTAAATATCTGTAACCTTGAATATCCAAAGAAGCTTTTACCAATTCGATCTTATCCTTTTTGTTAATAGCTACAAACACACCATAAAGCAGTAGTATTTTTTCCTCTTTGAACCTCTCAATAATGATATCAATTTCATCTTCAGATAATTTATTTAGCCAATTTAGCTTAGGGTCGTCAATACGATATGACACATAGTTGCCTCTATGCATGTTGAAATTACTTATGTGATTAAGATCTAAAAAATCCGTATTATTGTTGTTTAAATTTACTTGGATTAGCAAACAATTATCACCTTTATAACTACACCCATATATATCTAAAACATGTGTTAGCCTATTTGTAAATTCAATCCGAGAAGTAGATCTCAGAATATCTAAAAGCATTTTATCACCTCCCTTTTCGACCTTGGCGATAAAAAAGCTAAGCCATAATGCAGCTCGTAATTCACTATGAAACCATAACAGATCGTTATCACTGATAAGGATTTTATGTGCATTGTCTCCAATTATTTGAGCTGTTTCCTTCGGGTTATCTCTGTTAAGTAAGGTATCCATCAGACATTTATGAACCATAGTTCTATCTGGTAAATCGAGTATTCCTAATGCTATAGCAGTCTTGTTTTTCTCGTCATAAGCTAGTGAATAGTGAAAGACATATGCTTGTCTTACCGTAAGTTTTCGAACCAAATTTTCCCAAAGTGGGTTGCCTTTATACTTATTTTCGTACTGTCCTTTGACAGTTTCTAGATTATGATTCATAGAGATCAACTCAGTATATTTTGGCTAAAAATAGCATAATAAAAACGTGTAAATTCATATTAAAATATAGCACTAATCGTAATAAAAACGTAGAACATTATTTCTATTAATCTTTGTAGATAGGTGCTTTGATAGTACTATTAGCCAATTAAATATAATATTTTTAACCACGAATAAATATTGCAAACAACTTTAACCTGATCATATCGTCTTCATAAACTAGCTATTAAGAACTTATAGAGTGTAATCGCTCTTGCTCAGGCTAACAAGTTTCATAATAACCCTAACTTATAGGTTGTGATATTTTTGATAATTGAGGTAATGTAAAAGAAAAATCTGATATTTATGCATCAAGATATAGGTGGCCATAAGCTAACTCCATCCTTTACATATTTTTCGAATTTTACCTCCTACTCGCATTCAAATGCTCACAATAAAAAAGCAAACTACGCTGTGGCGTAATCTGCTTAATGGGATATATATATTATTGAATTAACTACCACCAAATACAAAGATTCACCAGTAAAAAATAACACACTTCATTGATGGTTATGTACACCAAACTAAAATCAATGGAGCATAATCATGTCACACTCACTTATCAACCAGTCACAACTCATCGCCAATATTGATAGACTCGTCAGAGACGCCATATTTCAGCCTGTCAATTTTAACGACATTAACAATCGTTTGAATGCGCTGTATCACCCTTTCATGGAAAGTCTAAATCCTGATCTATTCTACTCGCAGACTATCGACTCATTTGTCTACAGTACCGATGCTATTGTCGGCGATTTATACCCCTCCGATGTTATCTGGGATCATGATAAAACTCAGCAATTCTTTAATAACATAGCTTGCTATAAAAATAACATTGAGACTGAAGACAACGCTTGGCGTTATCAAGAGAGTCAGAATAAAAGGAACCTTGAATGCTACGTTAGAAGTTTGCTCAATCACTACTCAAGACTACTATTCGTTCGTGTTGACTTAAAGTACTCACAAGAGACTAGCCATACTGTAACCATTGAAGATTTTAATCGTCACATGTCTAAGCTCAGAGAGCTGATTGGTAATAAGCAAACTTGCTTTGCACATTTGCAAGGCAATGCTTGGGCATTGGAGCAAGGGTATGAGAACGGAGGGCTTCATTGTCACTTACTGCTGATCTATGATGGATCTGAAAGACAAAACGATTGGTTCATAGCTAAGGAAGTTGGTGAGAAGTGGCAGGAGGTCACAAACGGTACAGGAGCTTATTATAATTATCATGATGCAGAGACTAAGCAGAAGTATCAAATAAACGATCGCTTAGGCATTGGTATGATAAATAGAGATAACCCAGTGCAAGTAGAAAACGCTGTGTGTACAGCGTTGTATTTGACTAAGCCTGAAAAGCTAGGCCAACACTTAAAAGTATGGTTGCCTAGCATGCGCACCTTTGGTAATGGTATTTATAGGACTGCTAAGCGTCGAGGCTTACCACCCATAGCTAAATAATTTCAGATATATACTACATTCATGAGATCGAGCATTAACGTCCTGATGCTTATCATTAAAGGTCTGCCTAGTGCAGGCCTTTTTTTATGCGCTTTATTTAAGGAGCCTCTATGAAAACTCTATGTCCATGCTGTCAGTCCTCTAGCGTTTATGAGATGACTGATGATATTAGTATCAACCTTGTCGATCAGCTGTTCTCTCCTACGATGCTAGTCAGTCTTAGCGTCAGCCTATGCAAGACACTTAAAGTCCATCCTGCTATAGGTGTGGTTGTAGGGTCGGCTATAGCGTCTATTGCTGAGATCACTAACTCTCATAACACTTTACCGGTACTGGTCAATAAGCAGTATCGCTGTGGTGACTGTACTCACGTTTTCTCAAGCTTTAACTAATCACTCAACACACCTCACTTAATTATCAATAAAAGGAATGCTCTCATGGCACATTTAATCGAAACAATGGCATACGTCGGCGAAACCCCTTGGCATGGCCTCGGCAACGAATTATCCCCTAAGCAGCCGTTAGAGGTCTGGGCTAAGCAAGCAGGGCTTGATTGGCGTATCGAATCATCAGACGTTAGCTACATGGCAAGCAATGACAAAGGACATAATCTGATCTTGCCCTTTGCTGAACAGAAGGTTTTATACCGCAGCGATAACTTTGAGCCCTTATCTGTTGTCAGTCAGCGTTATCAGGAAGTTCAACCGCGTGAGATTCTAGAATTCTATCGTGATCTTACGGAACAGTCTGATTTTGAGTTGGAAACTGCTGGGGTGCTTAAGGGTGGTCGTAAGCTATGGGCATTGGCCCGTACAGGCCAGTCAGCAACGCTTAAGGGGAAAGATGTCAGTAATGGCTACTTGTTACTTGCAACCGCTTGTGACGGCACTCTGGCGACCACAGCACAGTTCACATCGATACGTGTGGTGTGCAATAACACGCTGGCGATTAGCTTAGCGGACGGAAGTGGTGGCGTGGTGAAAGTACCACATTCTACGTCCTTTGATGCTGACAAAGTTAAGCAGCAATTGGGCGTGTCGGTGAAGCAGTGGGATGAGCACAGCTATGAGATGAAGCAGTTGTCTGAGCGCCGTGTTACCCAAGCAGAGGCAGCTAACTACTTAAGCCGCGTGTTCAATGATCAGGACAATAACATCATTTTATTTAACAGCGCTAAGAAAGAGAAAGATGCCGTACCCAATGCTAAAGCCATGAATAAGGTCATGCAGATGTTTAATGGTCAAGGACGCGGTGCTGGTCTGGATGCCGCTCGTGATACGGCTTATGGCTTACTGTGCAGCATTACTGAGTATGTTGATCATGAACGCCGCGCCATGAATACGGATAATCGTCTCAATTCAGCATGGTTCGGTGCTGGCGCTAAGCTCAAGCAGAAAGGACTAGAGGATGCGCTCACGTTAATCGCTTAATGCCTTTAACTGTCTTATCACAACACAAAAGACCATGCTCTAGGGCGTGGTTTTTTTATGCCTTTAACTTACCTAATCACACCAACCAATAATTAGTTTACCTAAGGAGTTCATCATGGAAACCATCGCTTTAAATGATACCACTCAGCAAAGCCGAGTTAGACGCTCGACCGTCAAAGTTCAACCGTCAGTGCCATCGACTACACTAATAGCCAAAGTTGAGCGCTCAGTCATCACAAAGCAACTGAACACCGCTAAGCGTTTGGTCAATACCAAAGAGCTCAGCCGTGAAGACTGGCTGCAATTTCGCAAGCAAGGCATTGGTAGTAGTGATGCCGCTGCTGCTTGCGGTATCCATCCGTATCTCTCCATGCTGGAATTATGGATGATCAAGACGGGACGCATGAGCTCAAACATCGATGAGAGTATTGAAGGCTACTCACCTTTGTACTGGGGCAATACGCTTGAGCCAATGGTGGCTAAATACTACCAAGAACATACCGGTAATAAGGTACGCCGAGTCAATGCGATCTTGCAGCATCCTGATCCTGACAACCACTTTATGCTGGCAAACTTAGACTACGCCATAACAGGGAGCGACGAGGTACAGATACTTGAGTGCAAAACCGCAGGGGAACATGGCGCTAAGCTGTGGAAACATGGTGTGCCTTTGTATGTGACGTGCCAAGTACAACATCAGCTGGCAGTCACAGGCAAAACGGCTGCGCATATCTGTGTATTGCTTTGCGGACACGAGGCTAAGATATTTAAGGTTGAGCGTGATGAGCAGCTAATCAACAGTATTCTGTGGCATGAGCGTCTGTTCTGGCAATACGTAGAAACCGACACGCCACCAACGCCTGATCATTCTGAGTCAGCCGCACGAGCTTTAAAGCTGCTTTATCCAACCCCTAAGTCGTCAAGCAAAGTTGATCTAACGGATGATGACGGAGCCAACAAGTTGTTTGAACAGTTACTGAGTTACCGTGACTACATGCAAGAATTAGAGCAGCGCCACGATCAAGTAAAGCACCAGCTGCAAACACTGATTGCCGATAATGAAGTCGCTGTGTTCGAGAAAGGCGCAATCTCTTGGAAGCGCTCGAAAGATAGTATCGGTTTGGATAGCAAGGCCGTTATCAAAGCGCATCCTGAGCTGTTAGCTAAATTTAGTAAAACAAAGCAAGGTAGTCGCCGCTTTGTGATTCTTAACGATAGCTAAGCCACTCAATTAAATAAGTGCATAAAAGCCCAGCTATTAAAGCTGGGCTTTTTTATGGCTAGACAAAACACATAAGGAATATCACCATGATTAAAGGTCTCACCATAACCCCGCCAGTTCTCGGTCGCATCAGTATTGGCAAAGTCGTTCAGAAAGACGGCAAGCGTCTCCCTGCTAAAGACGATCAATTTACCATCACCAGCCAAGTGCAGAATAAAGACGGCTGGATCAACCATCCTTTAGATGAGAAGCTGCGTGCACGTAGTGAAGGCAAGCTCAGACAAATACCCGTACGCCTTCTGTTCAATGATCCTGAGCTTAATTTGCGAGCTGAGTACACACTATTTGATCGACAAACTGGACGCCCACTATGCGTCGGTGACGGTGAGCAATGTCAGCGTCGAACAAGCAGTGGTGTTGAGCAACTGCCTTGTCCATCCCCTGACCGCTGTCCACTGGCTCAAGGCGGTGCTTGTAAGCCTTACGGTCGTCTTTACGTCAATCTATCTGAGGACGACGAGCTAGGTACGTTTATCTTTCGCACCACAGGCTTTAATAGCATTCGCACGCTCGCAGCAAGACTCAGCTACTTTGCAGCAGTATCGGGCAATAAGCTGTCATGTCTGCCACTGCAACTAACCTTGAGAGGTAAAAGCACGACGCAAAGCTATCGGACACCGATCTACTTTGTGGATCTAACGCTGCGTGATGGTGTGACGCTTAAAGATGCGGTATCTAATGCGCAAGCGATTGATAGTGAGCTTAGCGAACATGGCTTTGATCAAGCAGCATTAGAGCTGGCTGCGAAACAAGGATATGTCAATTCATGCTTTGGTGTCGATAACGAGGAGGTATTTGAGGTGGTCGAAGAGTTCTATCCAGTGGAGTCAAGCGATGCGAGTCATAGTCAGCAGGGTCATATAAGAGATGGCTCAACGACTCGTGACGTAACTAGCATTGAGCAAGGCTTACGGCAAAGCGTGACTGCTGTGAGCTAAAGCATTCAAAGCCTAGATACAAAATAAAAAGGAGCTGAATAAATCAGCTCCTTTTTTTGTGGTCTAAAACAGCTGTTTTCAAGGCGGTAGGACAGCATCGGATGCTGTAAAAAAATATAGGACTCGCTATGAGTATGAGAGGAAATACTCTCAATCACCCAATAGGAGCTAAATCATGGAAAACTTAAATGTAAACACTCAGCAAAATGTATCAACACCAAGCATGCCCCAGATACCGCGCATGCTACCACTTAAGCAAGTTATACATTATACAGCGCTTAGTAGTACGACAATTTACGATATGCTCGATAAAAGATCACATCGTTATGATCCTACTTTCCCTGTTCAAGTCAAGCTATCTAAAGGGCGTGTGGCATGGGTTGAAAGCGAGGTCGCTCAGTGGATTGAGAACAAGATAGCTGCTCGATTTCATTGAGCCTATGAAGATAAGCCGCATCGTGTGGCTTATTTTTTTGTTCGTCTAAGTTCGTCTAAGTTCGTCTAAGTTCGTCTAAGTTCGTCTAAACCTAGACCAACTTCCAAACGTTACCTTCAAAATAGATGAGCTTTTTTCTCTTCATTTTTTGGAGTAAATTTTTTATTTTATGAAATTTCTGCTCATCAGTTAGAACATCGGGAAGCTTGTTAGATAGAAACTTATTGAAATCTGAACGTTGGGCTTGACCAAATTGTTTCAGAAATTCTAAAACAGCAGTTTCATAATAAGCATCATCTAAACCACGCATCTGCATATACTCCGCCTGTTGCTCTGTATGCCTCGCAACATCAGCGGCGATCATATAGTTATTTTTGCGCCCTTCTATCAGTGATTTTTTACGTAGTGCTTCTGCTTCATCCTCAGTGATCGCTTGTCCTTTTTGTACTTTATCAAGCGCCACGATGTCGTGTAGTGTAAGGTTATTGACTGTCGCTAGCTGTTTGGCGTATTCCTGATCAAGAACTTTACCTGTGAATTTTACTCGTACTCTTTCACGGGTTAAGTCATAGTCTGGCAAAGGGAAAAAACGCTTATACTGAATCTGATACATTTTTTTGATGCCACTACCAATGGTGTCCATCATATTTAAACTAACCATGGCATTAACTAAAAATGGATTGCGATAACTCACTTCAGGCGCATCTTGCAGCAAGACGTTCTCGATGGTCTTAGGAATAAACTCACCGCTGTTTTGAAAAACCAGCGTTGAATCTTCTTTTTCAACCACCGTAATACGCCCGCCCAAACGATAATCTTGATGACCAATGGCATTACTTAATGCTTCACGGATGATATAAGGATCGTACTGCTGCACCTCTTCAGGAAACAGCGAACCTGACGCCATGTAGCGATAATTGAGGTTACGGATTTTGTTATACACCTCGTCCAAGGCTAACAAAAATGGCGGTTCAAAATGTTGGTAGTCCTTTTCAACCCCATCAACGCCCTTTAGAATCCAAGTAATATGCGCTTGTGCTGGGCTTAAAAAATACGTGGATTCATAACGTCCTAATAAAATAACCGCCGTGTTGGTAATCTGACCACGAATAGTAATTTTGGCTTTATTCAAAAAGGTGATGTCATCCCACTCTTGAATATCTTCAGCTAAACGTTTATTTTTATCAGCAAAGACTTGTCTGGCAATCGTAATCGCATTAGGGTCAAGATCTTCAAGGGTTGCCTCATGGCAAATCTCAGCACTCCAGTCATCTGCTTGATTCTGCCATAGCTTACGGCTTTGATCGGGATGATGCTTAAGCAGTTTTGTAACGCTACCAATACGAATATAAGGCTCATGCAAAAAGCTAATAGGCGTATTGGTAGCTGCTGGAATCTCGAACAGCACCACCGCTTTACCATCGATCTGTAGCTCATGAATGGTAAAATGAATCTTAGGGCTTAAACGGCTAACCAGCCAATGCTCTAAGTCTTCGTTGCCTTTGGCTTTTTTTGTCTTCGGGCTAAAGCTTGTGCCAATAATGTTATGCGTACTGTCCTCTACCCCAAACACCAAGTAACCAAACTTCTTGTCAGCCAAACAAGCACTATTGGCAAGCGCAGATATACGTTTACCAATCTCTTCAGGGCTATGAAAGTTATGCTTAAACTCAAGCCATTCTTGTTCGGTTGGCTGCTTAGTCAGGCTTAGGACGAGGTTTTGGTAATGATTGGGCATAGTGAGAGTATTAAAAACAGTTATATGTGAATGATTTCTATCCATTATACGCTGTCAATTATGCAAAAGCAGTGTATTGGCTGGTTTTGTTTATGCTAAGCTAGCACGTCTTGTACCAAACAATTTTTCGTTAAAAATATCATCAACTAAAAAATAGATATTAAATCAGATAAAGGGTGAGTATGGCGACTACAGTTGAATTCTACAAAGTAACTTTTAAAAAAGAAGAGCCACAAAACCCTAAAACCTTAGAGGATTATTTCGCCTCAATAGTGAGTAAGTCTTTTGGATTTAAAGATCAGTATGATAGAGATTTTTACGACTTCAATCTGATACAAGCAAAATACTACGGTGGCGTTTTTAGAAAAATAAGAACTGATGAGATCATTGAGACTGGTAAGGTCGGAGCAGCTGCTAAAAAAATAAGCTACACCAAAGGTGAAGGTAAATTAGAAACCAATCACCTTGTTTTTTTTCCTAAATATAGCGTAATTGGCTATATAAGAAACGTACACGCTAATCATTATAAAAGACTAGAAAGCTGTTTATCAGAAGCTTTTAGCAGAGATATCATAGTTTCACCATTAATAACCGTTGGTTCTCTCAATCAAATACTTCAAAACCGAACCGTAGTAAACATAGATTTTTCTGTGCCTATTAGTTCAGCTCAAGCAACGAACAATGGCCAACTATGGTCTGATAAAGCAATGAAAGCTGTTGATGATTCAGGAGGAGACATCTTAAAAATGAAAATCGGGCTCGACTTACGTAAGAGCGAGCGTGGAATGATCTCAAAAGCTTCTGAAAATATTGTTAATCTATTATCATTTAACCCGACACGAGCTGTCGTAAAGACTCAGGACATCGACGGAAAATACGATCTAATAGACCTCATTGCTGATAAAATAGTCTATAAAGATGAAACCTTTTCATACACTAAAGAGGCTCTTCAAGCGAGTATAATATACGATAAGATCGTGACTGCTTATCTAGGGAAGCTAGATGAAATCGAACAAGTATGCTGAGATATTAAAATGGTTAGCTCTGAGCTTAGTCATCTCAGTTGCTTTGTGTACTCTTTTATACAATGAGATTCTTAGCACTTCTCCTGTAATGATTAATGAAGTATTAAAAACCTTGATTACCCTATTTGGCACAATGTTAGGGTTTGTTCTTACTTTAATGGCAATTGTTATAAGCTTGATAGACAAGCGTTTGATTAAAAATATGGTGAAATCAGGTCACTATAATAATCTTTTGATGAGTAGTAAACTGTTGTCTTTACTGTATTTTACTAGTATCACTATTTATCTGATTGCACTAATGGTTGTGGATCGACAATCGACTATTTTCTTAATCTCTATTAGCGCTACTTTAGTCACTGCTATATATTCACTTCGAACAGCTTATAAGTTTTTTCAGATTTTTAAGCACATAGAACCTAATAAATAATTGAATCTTGTAAGTAGCAAAACCAACAAAAAACACCTTGCTGTCTAGCAATAAAATTTACTTAGTCAATTTTATCGCTATAAGCTTAAGAAAAATTAACACTATTGCCTATAAAGCCTTTAACAACAAGGCTTTAGATCTCTCTAGAGACGGCTTTAAAACCAAGTCGTTAACATCTATACATAAACACTAGCTTCAATTTAAGCGCTCATTCTATAAACACTATCATTACCACCACGGTAGCTGGCAAAGATATGCTGATAGACGTCTGTTGCTTTTGTATCAACATCTTCATCACTATATGACTCTTGAGGTAGCCATAATAGATTGTCGTGAATAACGATCTTAATTTGAGCAATTACTTCACGACTTTCTCTCCAACGCTGGATACTTAACTTTTCTGCTTTTAGTTTATCTAACGTGTCCTTAGCGACTTTCTTAACTTTTTTAACATCCTCATTACTGAGCTCTTTTCCTACAGTTAACAAATCGAAAATTGCCAATACTTCTTGATCGCCTAGATTTTCTCTTACAGCCCTCTGCTCTTCAACAGATAGATCTCTAACGAAATCGTTCAGATCATCGAAAGCCTTCACTGTATTCTCTAGAGACTTACCAGCATTGTAAGCATCAATGATCTCTTTATAACGCTCATAGAACTCAACCCTTAAAGGATTCTCCTTTAACATTTGCTCCAGCTTATTTTCAATGACCTGTTGAAGCGTATATGTCATAGTGTTTTTCTGATCAGACTTTGCAAAAGCAGATTTCAATTTGTCAAAATCTAAGTTACTCAAGTCAATGTAAACACCCTCTGCATTATCACTTTGTTTTACGCTGATACTATCACTCACTAAGCTTTGTAGCTTTTTCATCACTTCAGTGACATCTGCTGATTTGGCTTTTTTGTTGAGCTGCTTATAAATAGCCTCGATAGCGTTATGATCTTTAGTATGAGCTTTGGCTTGAGGTTCAGGAAAAAGAGCTTTGTATTTTCTGAAAACGTTTTGAGCCATAACTTCGAAAGTTGCTCGGGTTTTCTCATTTAAGCACACACAGTTTTCTGCTTCTTGTAATTTGCTAATTCTAAGCATTGGACTCGCATTCTTGAGAGATTCAAGATCAAAGCCTAACGATCCAAGATGCTTTATGGTTTCTTCAATAGCAAATATTAGCTCTCCCTGTAACTCAGATAAGTCAGCAATTGGCTTTTCAGGGCCCGTTCCTTTACCACCGCCACTAGTACCACCTTCGCCATATACAGAATATGCTTTTTCTAACTGCTCATAGACATTACCGTAATCAACAATTAAGCCATTCTCTTTTTCATCATCATAGACACGGTTTGCCCTTGCGATGGTCTGCATTAGAGTATGACCTTTAATCGGCTTATCTAGATATACAGTAGATACACACTGTGCATCAAAGCCTGTGATCCACATTGCGCAGACAATCGCTAAACGAAATGGATTTTCAGGATCCTTAAATTCCTTTTCTAGATCTCGTTCAACTATCTTCTTACGATGGGTAGCGATATCTAATCCAAGCTTTTTAAACTTATCAACTTCATTCTGCTCGCTACTGACTACAACACACACTTCAGTTTCAGCGACTTTATTGTATTTCCTTCCTAGCTCCTGAGCCTCTTGCACATCTTCTGCGTTATCGATACGCTTTTTTAGCTCGACTAAGTACTCACCCCAATAGCGTTTAATAAGATCATACATACGTACAGCTGTAGGCTTATCGAGAGCCACAAGCATCGCCTTACCTTGATAGCCACGTTCATTGAAGTGCCATACTAAGTCTTTAGCAATGGTCTCTAATCGGGATTGTGCTGTGAGTATCGGATAATTTCTACTAAACTTATAAATAAGCTTTTGTCTTTGTTCTTCGGTTAAATTCTCATCCTCCAAGGCTTCAGCCATCTCTTCATCAAGCTTTGGGTTGTCAATGTTAAGCAGCTCTCCCTTATTAAGATAACGAAGAGGCAAAGTCGCCCCATCTTCAACGGCACGTTTAAAGTCATAAACAGACACGTAGTCACCAAATATATTTTTGGTCAACTCTTCTTCATCTTTGATAATTGGCGTACCTGTAAAGCCTAGATATGAGGCATTAGGTAAACCATAAAATCGCATGTTACGTGCATAAGTACCACCCTGTGTACGGTGGGCTTCATCCGATATCACAATGACATTTTTACGATCGGTTATTAGTGGGTATTCGCTCTCTTTATTTGGATCAATGGAGAACTTATGAATCAGGGTAAATATATATCTGTGATTCTCTGATAGCAGTTCTCGCAAGTGCTCACGTCCAGTCATGCCAGACTTTTTACCTGCAATTAAGTCTTTTTTATTAACGACACCAACGCCTGAAAAAGTATCATAAATCTGGCTTTCTAACTCACTTCTATCAACTACCAATAAGAAGGTATAAGACCCACCCATTTTTCGATGGATTTTCTCGCATAAGAAAACCATTGAGTAAGACTTACCACTTCCTTGAGTATGCCAAAACACACCCAGCTTACCTTGCAAATCTTCAATGTTATCGACTTGATCGATGACTTTATTGACACCAATATATTGATGGTTTTTTGCCATCAGCTTAACGACTTCACCATAGGAGGTATCAAATAATAGAAAATTCTCAAAAATATCCATTAAGCGTCTTGGGTCACAAGTACCACGTATCATGGTATCTAAGCTAACTACCCCTTCTGCATCTTCCTCGATACGTTTCCAATCAAGGAAGTACTTATAAGGGCTGGTTACCGTTCCTACCTTAGACTCTGTGCCATTACTAAGGATAACGAAGGCGTTGCAATGAAAAATAGCAGGGATGGTATCTTTATAATCAGTGAAGTTATCATCATAAGCGTGACGCAGATCTTGATGATGTGCTTTTAATTCAAAGAAAACTAGCGGAATACCATTAACGAAACCCACTATATCAGGACGACGATTATATAAATCTCCAACCACTTCTAATTGGCTTACTGCTAAAAAGCTATTATTGGTATAGTCTTGATAGTCAAATATTTTTAGATCGCGCTCTTCAAGTTCATTATCGCTATTCGTAAATTTAACAGGGACACCATCTTTTAGCAGCTTATACTTTTCTTGGTTGATCTTACCAAGAGTTTTATCTGCCGTTTTTTGAGTAATGATGTCGATAGCTTGCTGATAAGCGGTATCAGGCAAGCCAGGATTTAGGGTAACTAAAGCATGGCGTAACTCACGAGTAAGAACGACCTCTGATCTATTCTCTCTCCCCAGTAATCCATCCTTACCAAAGGTTTCATTATGCCAAGCAGTGACAACGTTCCAGCCAAGCTCAGTTAATACGTCTTTGGTCGCTTCCTCAACCATGCCATCTTCTGAATATTCGTAGCTCATGATTATCCCTGTAAGTTATAATTATTTTATGCTTTTTCTACTTCAATAATGCCCATCATTAAACGTGGCAAGAGTATATCTCGAGCTTCTTGCAAAATCTGATTTTGCTGATGTAATTTATATTTTAGTTCAAATATAGGTTGAACAATTTCGTCAAATTTTTTTATAAGCGGCTCTTTTGGGAAAAAATCCTGAAATCTTCTAATAAAAGACAAGCTATAAAATTTTTGAGCAACCCCTGATGACTGATTATCTAACTTTATCTTGTTTATAGGATTAGTTAAGTAACAATACAGAAAAGAAACAAAACAATTCTTTTTCTTAAAAATAACCACGTTTTTACAGCTATATTCAAAATCTTCTGTTACTACACCAATATTTCCTAATGTACCAATATTCGAAAATAATATATCCCCTTTTTCAATACCACTTCTTTTTCTAATTTTTTCATGATCTTCTATGCTTATTTGATAAGCTGATTCAAAATCGATAATGCCTTTATTAAGGTGTTTCCCAGTAACTAAGTAGCATCCATCATTTACTTGCTTAGGTGAGTCATGAGTGCCATCTGTAATTTTTGAACATAAATAATCTAACCCTTTTTTCTCCCAACCCTCTGGCAAACCTGTCTCTGCATCAATTTGTGTGTTCTCATAATTTGGAAATTTCTTACGTACGAACCATTCTTCATAGAGGAGCTGTGCTTGCTCTTCTAATAGCTCAATACGCTTTGTATTGTTTTCGATCAAATCATCATAGGCAGATAAGATGTTGGCAATTTTTTGTTGGGTTGGTAGTGGTGGAAGGTTTATTTTACAGTTAATGGCTGCTGTGCGATTCAATCCAGGAATAGCCGCATCTGAATTCATTCCCTCGAAGCCACAAAGTGGTAAACGATAATATAAAAAAAGTAAATTGACTTGTTCAGAGTCAATATCAACAAAGTATGTTGTATCTATAGGAAAGAAATCTTCTTTACTATAGTCAGTTCTTTTTAAATAAGATACAATCGTTTTAAAACAAGCGAAATGGCAGAATAACAAATGACCTATTCAGCA
>Ga0208014_1000538_pt1 | contig 15070 bp, 18 predicted proteins | sample 25_taG_FD_184099 | JGI IMG/M metagenome (GOLD analysis project Ga0208014, IMG submission 184099) | Marine viral communities from Cariaco Basin, Caribbean Sea - 25_WHOI_OMZ (SPAdes) (version 2) | ecosystem: Environmental > Aquatic > Marine > Oceanic | place: Caribbean Sea: Cariaco Basin...
GATGAGGTGCTTTGTACAGCTTTTTACACATTCCTGTCCAACGACTCATTAAATTCTGAAGGTCGTTGTCCAGTTCTGCTACTTTTCTGCCTTCTGCTACGGTACGTACAATAATTCCAAAGCCTTTTGGTCTAATACTTTTTACAAGTCGTTTTAGGCGGTCCTTTTCCTCTTTGCTTTCTATTTTTTGAGAAACAGAAACGCGATTGGAAAAAGGAACCAATACGATGTAACGGCCCGGAAGGGAAAGTTCAGAACTTATTCTCGGACCTTTGGTTGATATGGGCTCTTTTACTACCTGTACCAGTAGCGATTGATTTGATTTTAAGACATCTGCAATGCTTCCGTCTTTATCAATATCTTTTTCTAAAGGAAAATCCTTGAGGGAATAATCCTTTAATTTACCTGTGCTTACACGTTTTATGAACTTCAGCAAAGAAAGTATTTGCGGGCCAAGGTCGTGATAATGCAAAAATGCATCTTTCGTATAGCCTACATTTACAAAGCCGGCATTTAAGCCGGGGACAGTTTTTCGCACTTTTGCGAGAAAAATATCTCCTACTGCAAAATTACTGTCGTCTTCTTCCTTGTTTAGTTCTATTAGTTTTCCATCTTTTAATAAGGCAAAATCTACAGCAGAGGAACCGGTTCTAATAATTAACTCTTTGTTCACTCTAGATTGATTTTATTCCGCATGTGGCGGATGGATTAAACAATAAAATTCACAGGGTTTTTAAATTCCTGAGGAAATTCAAGCTCAGGGAACCTAAATTTGAATTTCGATTTCAAAGAACGTTTTAAACAAAAAAAGTAGTATGAAAACTACTTCTTTTTCTTGTGGCGGTTAGCTCTTGCTCTTTTTTTACGCTTGTGCGTAGCTACCTTATGTCTTTTTCTCTTTTTACCACTTGGCATAGTGTGACTTTTTAATTAATTAAATTTATTTTGTTTCTGCCTACGGGCAGGGAATTACTTTACCTCAACGTTAGATTTCACGCCTTCAACAAATACTTTGGCAGGTTTAAAAGCCGGAATATTATGTGCAGGAATCTTTATAGTTGTATTCTTGGAAATGTTTCTTCCGGTTTTTTCGGCTCTTGTTTTGATGATAAAGCTTCCAAATCCTCTTAGGTAAACATTGTCACCAGCCTCTAGTGAAGTTTTTACCTCCTCCATAAAGGTTTCCACAGTAGCCTGAACATCTCCTTTCTCCATTCCTAGTTTCTCGGAGATTTTTGCCACGATATCTGCTTTCGTCATTTTCGTATAATTTAATGATAGGGTTTGTAAATTTTCGAGGGGCAAATATATGAATTAAATCCGCAACTTTTTAATCCTAACCCATTAAATAATAAGAGAATAAAGAATTATTATTGCACTTAAGAAAATTGATTGATGTCTTTCGATAAGGAGTTGATAAACTGGTATTTAGAGAATAAAAGAGATCTGCCATGGCGCAGAACTAAAGACCCTTATCAAATCTGGCTTAGTGAAATAATACTTCAGCAAACCCGGGTTGAACAGGGAAAACCTTACTATTTTAAGTTTTTAAAAGCTTATCCAAATGTTTTGGCTTTAGCAAATGCTTCGGAAGAAGAAGTGCTAAAACTTTGGCAGGGGCTTGGCTACTACTCCCGGGCCAGGAATTTACATTTTACTGCAAAATATATAGCTTATGATCTAGGCGGAAGGTTTCCTGCTTCCTATAAAGAACTGGTAAATTTAAAAGGAGTGGGTGATTATACCGCGGCTGCAATAGCTTCAATTTGTTATGAAGAAGTGCAGGCAGCAGTAGACGGTAATGTTTACAGGGTTTTGGCACGCATTTTTGGTATAGATACTCCTACAAATTCGAGCCAGGGGATCAAAGAATTCAGGCAGCTGGCTCAAAACCTTATTAATAAGGACGACCCTGCAAATTTCAATCAGGCGTTAATAGAATTCGGGTCAGAACAATGTAAGCCGCGCAGGCCGCTTTGTGGTTCCTGCCCTTTTGTTACAGCATGTGTGGCTTTCAATCAGGATCGAATAGGTGAACTGCCCGTAAAGCTGCAGAAGCAGAAGATCAAAAAAAGGCATTTTAATTACCTGGTCTATATTTCAGGAGAAGGGAAGACTATCATGAACCGGCGTCATGGAAAAGGGATATGGGAAGGCCTTTATGAATTTCCGCTGGTGGAGACTGCTTCCGAAGCGCAACTCGACAACCTTGTGGCCGATGTCCCTGCGGAATATTTAGCAATAGATAAAAATGCCGTGCTGTACAACGATTTGCCTGTAGTACATAAGCTCACCCATCAACATATTTACACCAAATTCTGGATAGTAAAATGTGATGAGCTACCTGAAGAAGCACTCTCTATTGCCGAAGTAAATAAATTACCCGTCCCGGTTTTAATAGAAAATTTTATTGATACCTTTGATTTTTAAGCTCTTTAAAAAAGAACTTCTCAAAAATGACATTTTTGGAAGGTGATTGAAGAGTAATTTGCTATTTTTAAATTGTAACTTAAACTACAAACCATGACCGGAACCTTAAATAAAGTAATGCTTATTGGCCACACGGGAGACGATGTGAAAATGCACTATTTTGAAGGAGGTGGATCTATTGGGCGCTTTCCTTTGGCAACCAATGAGGTCTATACCAATAAAACTACAGGTCAAAAGGTTGAAAATACCGAATGGCACAATGTTGTGGTGCGAAATAAAGCTGCCGAGATCTGTGAGAAGTACCTTAAGAAAGGCGATAAGGTCTATATTGAGGGAAGGATCAAGACCAGAAAATGGCAGGACGATAAAGGAATTGAAAGGTACTCTACCGAAATTCAATGTACAGATTTCACCTTTTTGACACCCAAAGATGCAGCAGCACCTGGTGCTGGAGGCAACCAGGGTGGCGGTTATGGGCAGTCGCAGTCTCAACAACAGCAGGGGCAACAGTACAACCAGCTGCGCCAGAATGCGCCTTCAGCTAATCAGTCGCAGAGTTTTACACAGGAGGAAGAGGATGATCTTCCGTTCTAAGTCTAATTAAAAGTTACACATTTGGATCCCGATCCTGACAGTTTTATACCTCTTTTTGTTGATAACCTTCCGCAGCTATTAGGTGTTGTCACAGCAATGCTTTTGCTGGTTTGCTCTGCACTTATTTCGGGTGCCGAGGTGGCAATGTTCTCACTTACCCCGGCCGACTTTGAGGTGGAAGAGTCTAAGAGGAGCGTAAAAGAACAGATAGTTATAAGCCTGCTCGATAAACCAAAAAAATTACTGGCCACCATCCTGGTTGCTAACAACATGATTAATATTGCTATTATCCTGTTGTTTGACAACCTTACCGATGCAGCTTTTGAGAATATTGAAACGGTCTTTATGGGAGTAGATCTTCAGTTTCTCCTGGAAGTGGTAGTAGTTACTTTTCTTATCCTTCTTTTTGGAGAAATTTTACCAAAGGTTTACGCCAGCCGCAACAAAGTAGCCTTTTCGCACTTTATGGCTTACCCGCTAAACGTTCTCGACAAGTTATTCTCACCCCTAAGTATTCCCATGAGGGCGGTTACTATCGGCATACATCAAAGACTGGGAAATAAGAGCCATGGGCTCAGCGTTGACCAGTTATCACAGGCCCTTGAGCTAACAAGTCAGCACGACACGACCAAGGAGGAGCAAAAGATCTTACGCGGAATTGTCTCTTTCGGGAATACCGATACAAAACAGGTAATGCGGCCACGCATGGATATTTTTGCGCTTAACGAAACTCAGGATTATAGTGAGATCATCCCAGATATTATAGAAAATGGATATTCCCGTATTCCTGTGTATAAGGAGAACATAGATAACGTTACAGGTATTCTTTATGTGAAGGATCTTCTGCCTTTTCTTGAAGAGGAGAACTACGAATGGACTTCTTTGTTAAGAGAACCTTATTTTGTGCCTGAAAATAAAAAGCTGGATGACCTTTTAAACGATTTCAAAATTAAAAAGAATCACCTGGCCATTGTGGTAGATGAATATGGCGGTACAAGCGGACTCATTTCTCTTGAAGATATTATTGAAGAAATTGTAGGGGATATTAGTGATGAATTTGATGATGAAGATCTTATCTTTTCAAAATTAGACGAGAATAACTACGTTTTTGAAGGAAAGACCCCTCTAAAGGATTTTTATAGGGTAATAAAACTAGATAATCCGGAATTATTTGAAGAAAATAAAGGTGAGGCCGAAACACTTGCCGGCTTCCTGCTTGAAATTTCAGGAAGTTTCCCCCGAAAGAATGATGTAATACTTTTTGACGGTTATAGTTTTACGGTTGAAGCTGTAGACAAGAAGCGGATTAAACAAATTAAAGTGAGTATCACCGGAGAATGAAAAGGATAATTTTTTTGACATTTTTGACAGGTTTGATCTCATGTGGCAATGAAGTGCAGCCAAAACCTAATGCGTACCTGGCGTTGAAATATCCTGCGGCTGAGTATGTTTTCTATTCAAACGACGGATGTCCTTACGGATTTGAAAAAAATTCCATGGCTGTAGTGCAGCCTTCACGGGTAGGGAGGGAGTGTTGGTTAAACCTGGAATATCCTCGTTTAAAAGGTACTATCTTTATCACATATCAGTCGGTAGAGAACAATCTCGATTCCCTGCTTACTGATGCCCAAAAATTGCCTTTGCGGCACACTATCAAAGCCGATGCTATCGAGGGGTCGGTATATAGTAACAAATATCACAACACCTACGGTATGTTCTATCAGGTTTTGGGTGATGCAGCGTCACAGGCCCAGTTCTACCTCACCGATAGTACCAGCCATTTCCTTACAGGCTCAGTGTATTTTGAGGCACAGCCAAACTTTGATTCTATCTTACCCGCCGCAGCTTACCTGAAGAAGGATATAAGGCACCTTATGGAAACTGTGAAATGGCAACCAAATAGCAGTGACTAATTTCTTGCTGTAGTTTCTTACTTTTGGCAGCTTAAAGTTTGATATGCCCAGAAGTAGCCTTAAATGGATTTATCTTTGCCTGCTTGCCCTGGTTTGGGGCAGCTCTTTTATTCTCATCAAAAAAGGACTGGTGGGTCTTACTGCCTTACAGGTTGGTTCCCTGCGTACAGTCTTTGCTGCACTCTTTCTTACCCTTATCGGGCTTGGGTCACTCAAACACATAAAGGGAAAGCAGTGGATGTGGATTGGTATTTCGGGGTTTTTTGGAACTTTTTTTCCTGCGTATTTATTTTCTTTTGCCGAAACTGAAATAGACAGCGCCATTGTTTCAATTCTTAATTCCACAACTCCTTTGCTCTCCATGCTGGTTGGGATCGTTCTCTTTGAAGCCGCTTTTGTAAAAAAGAAATTTTTAGGTGTAATGGTGGGTCTGACGGGAACCACAGCTTTGATTTGGAGTGGAGCCACGGTTAATCCCGATCAAAATTACTGGTATTCCCTGCTGGTGATTCTGGCGTCATTGTTCTACGGATTTAATGCCAACATCATTAAAAAACACCTTCAAAATCTACCTGCCCTTGCCATTACTACGGGTAACTTTATGGTTATTGCCATACCCGCTCTCATTGTTCTCGCCACTACAGGATTCTTTTCTGAAGAAACCTTTTCTGCGCCAAAAGTACCTATGAGTTTGGTATATATAGGTGTACTAGGGGTAGTGGGTACAGGTGCTGCTTTAATAGTTTTCAACAAGCTTATTCAAATTTCAGATCCGGTTTTCTCAACCTCGGTAACTTATCTAGTGCCAATAGTGGCTGTGGGTTGGGGCGTACTTGACGGGGAGAAATTTAGTTTAGTTCAGATCTTTTCGGGGGTGGTTATCATAATAGGAGTTCTTATCGTAAATAGCAGGAAAAAAAATAGTTAGGATGTATTTGGAAGTTTTTTAACTATTTATTAACTTTACATAGCTATTGAATTTCTAATCCCTATATGAAATGAAAAAGAGAATGTTTTTTAGTTTTGCATGTTTTGTTGGTTTTTCTCTTTTGATCGCCTGGCAGTTTGCAGCCGCCGAACTTGCTGATCTTCAGAAAAAAGATGATATGATCAAAAAGGAGAATACAGAATTGGTTTCGTCTAAACCTGAGAGGCCATTATTCGTCTAGCTCCTTCTCTCCATCTTTCTTAGTCTGAAAAGACTGTTAAAAATGCCCTTTTGGAGATAGGTTTATCTTTATGGATTGTTAAAAAATTAAGCCGGTACTAATAGTACCGGCTTTTAGGTTTGAAATTATGTTGTTTTATTCGAAGTCAGCGTCAGTCACCTCTTCATTAACTTTAATATCACTTACCTGGAAGGTAAGAGTCATTGCTCCCATGGTTTGAGATAGCTGAAATGGGAATTTAACACCTTCTACTTCCCTGTAATCACTATAGGTGATAGGAATGGTCATGGTTTGTGGTCCCTGCTTCATCGTTTTCACTTGCTTAACCTTTAAACCGCTGTCTTTGCTGTAGTAGTTAGTAGTGGTTTCATCTATTTTAACTGCATAGGCTTCCTGTCCATCTACGTCTTCTATCCCCTCTAAAGTGGCATTTTCGGCGATCATTTCAGGGAAGGGGTGGGCTTCAGCCTTTGCGGCAACTACCTGCTCTTCTGTATAGGGTATTTTTTGTCCCTGCGCAGCAACAAAACCTGTAGCTCCATTAAATATCTGTTTTTGCATAACATTACCTCCCATAGAGATAACAGTAGATGATTTTCCGGAAGAAGCAACTTTTGTCTCAAGATTCATTTTTTGACCCTGAATCTCTGCTTGTGCGATCATGTAAACAGATTCAATATCACTTACGGCATCCTTTCCACCAACAGCCTGGATGTATTTATCAAATACTTTTGCAGCTGTCATTGACGGATCTACCTTTTTGTTGTAGTCTGGTTTCTCAATGGCGTTGGCATACTTGTCAAAATACTTTACAGGAATATCTTTTCCATTGTAAGTAAGGTTTTCAAGAGGTTCGGCTACTTCACTTCCTTTCCCAACAACTACAATCCTAGCATTGTCTGCCAGGTAGTATTTTTTAGCTACTCTCTGGATATCTTCAGCGGTTACCGCATTTATCTTTTTTAGATATGTCTGGTAAAAATCCTGCGGAAGGTTATCTGTTTCGATGTTTAAGGCATATTGGGCTATTGTAGAAGGTCTCTCAAGAGCAAGAACAAAGTCTCCGGTGTATTTTGCCTTAGCATTTTCTAATTCTTGAGCAGAAACTTTTTCGTTTCTTATTCTGTGTAGTTCATCAAGAAAAGCCACAACGGCAGAATCTGTTACTGCATTACGCACACTTGCGCTGGCAACAAAACGAGCTACATATTTGTCATCTCCCGTGCTGGAGTATGCTCCATAAGTGTAGCCTTTGTCTTCCCGAAGGTTAAGGAAAAGCCGGGCTTCTCCACCGCCACCAAGTATCTTATTGGCGATAAGAACAGGGAAATAGTCCGGATCTCCTTTTTGTAGCTGGATAGTATTTGTTACCTGTACTTCACTTTGAACCGCATTTGGGAAATCGACAAAATTCACCTGAGTTTCAGGAACGTTTTTCACATCCTGCAGGGTGTTTTTTGGAAGTTCGTTTTTCTTCCAGCTGCCAAAGTTCTTTTCAACAAGTTTTTTTACTTCAGGCGTCTTTATATCTCCAATTACCACCAGGTAAGCATTCTGTGGTACGTAATAGTTCTTGTAGTAGTTCTGGATATCTTCAAGAGTCAAAGCTTCAATAGATTCTTTGGTAGAAAACTCTCCGTAAGGGTGGTTCTTTCCGTAGCTAAGGGCAGAACTAATTCTGCGGGCATTTGAGGCTACATCTTTTTCTGAAGCTTTAATGTTCTCTAGAGCTCTTTCTTTTTCAGTTTCAAATTGCTCCTGTGTAAAGTTCGGGTTCAGGGCTCCTTTAGACATCAACTCCAATACTCTTGGAAAGTATTTTGAAAGCGTATTGGCCGAGGCACCACGTGAAAAGAAGTTCACGCTTGCTCCCAGGTAGTCTATCTCCTCATTAAACTTGTCTTTCGGGATATCTTTTGTTCCTTCTCCCAGTACAGAGCCCATAAGTTCAGAAACTCCTGCTTTGTCTCCTTCAGCATGTGGAGGATTATCCATGGTGAGGGTCATAGAGACACGTGGTAATTTATGGTTTTCAACAACCAGTACTTTTAATCCATTTTTGAGAGTAAAAGTTTCAGGTTTACCCAGGTTGATCTCTGGTGCAGGTCCTGCTTTTGGTTGTTGACTTCTGTCAATTTGTTGAGCCTGAATCCCTGTTGTAGCAAGGAATAATACTGCTAAGGCTAATATTTTGTTCTTCATCTTGTGATTAAATTTTATTGTTCAGATTCCTTCGGAAGGTATTCCAATTTCAATCTTTGATTCTCGTTGAGGTACTTTTTGGCGACTTCTCTAATCTCTTCACGAGTAATAGATCTATAGATATCTATCTCCTCATTAATAAGATCGGTATTTCCATAAAGTTGCTGGTAAGTGGCCAGGGAGCTTGCAATTCCTGCTACACTGCTGTTTGAGTTCACGTATCTGTTCTCAAATTTATTCTGAAGTTTTTCATACTCTCTCTGGCTGATCAATTCAGTCTGAAGTTTTTCAATTTCTTCATCAACTTCAGCAACAAGGGTGTCAAGTTCAGTTTCTCCAAGAGGAAGACCAAAAACAACATATTGCCCGTAATCTTCCTGGGCAATGTTGAAGGCTCCAATTTGGAGAGCTTGTTTTTGATCGTCTACCAGTTTTTTGTAAAGGCGGGAAGATTTTCCGTCAGAAAGTACAGAAGAGATCATATCGAGTACATAAGCGTCGCGCTCTTTCATAGAAGGCGTTCTCCAGGCGAGTACAATAGCAGGTATCTGGATGTTTGGATCGTGATATTTGGCTTCGATCTCCTGGGTGATGGGTTCTTCAACAAAGCTTTCCTTTACTACAGGGTCTCCCTTTTCAATAGGGCCAAAATAGTCTTTGATCATTTCTTTTGTCTTTTCGATCTCTATATCTCCTGCAACTACAAGAGTAGCATTGTTAGGTACATAGAATTTTTCATTAAAAGCGCGAAACTCTTCAAGAGTAGCAGCATCAAGATGATCCATAGAGCCTATGGTAGCCCAGCGGTAAGGGTGTTTTTCATAAAGGTTTTCCTTTACTGCAGCGAGAATGTTTCCGTAAGGTGCATTGTCTACCCTAAGTCTTTTTTCTTCTTTCACTACTTCGTTCTGGGTATCTACTCCCTGTTGGTTAATTACCGGGTGCATCATTCTTTCAGATTCCATCCAAAGTCCCAGCTCCAGCTGGTTAGAAGGGAATATTTCATAGTAGTAAGTACGGTCGTCGGAGGTATTGGCATTGTTTGATCCTCCATTTGAACTAACAATTTTGAACCATTCCCCTTTTGGGATGTTTTGGGTGCCTTCAAAAAGGAGGTGTTCAAAAAAGTGTGCAAAACCGGTTCTTTCAGGATTTTCATCTTTGGCACCTACGTGGTACATTACTGAGGTAGTGACTACCGGTGCCGAGTTGTCTTTGTGCAATATCACATCAAGACCGTTATCGAGAGTGTACTCGATGAATTCAACTTCCTGAGCCGTTCCCGTTACTCCAAGGAAAAGGCCAAGGGCAGCTAACTTAAGTTTGTTGATCATTATAGTATGGTTTATTATTAAATACAGTTTATAAGTAAGGTGAAATAAGATTTTGTTACAGAAATTTTGTCCTGAAAGTGAAATGTACATAAAATTCTAAATTAACAAGCTCTTAAGGCATATTTCCTCTTATTTTTTGGAAATTTATAAAAATCACAAAAACCAACTCATGAAAAGTTCATCTGTTCCATTGGTATATGGAATTTATATCGCTATTGCGTTAATAGGCTACTTTTTGTTGTTATCTCTTTTTGATTTACACCAGAACCCCGTTTACAGTGTTTTTAACATGGTCATTACAGGAGGGGGAATCTTTTTAGCTATAAAAAAGTACCGGGATAAAAAGCTTGGAAAATTTAAATATCAAAAAGGATTTATGGCTGGTCTTACGGCCGGCTTTGTAGCAACCGTTATTTTCACCGGTTTTTTCGCTGTCTACACCAGTGAACTTAACCCAAGGTTTCAGGAAGAATTGATTACTATGTGGGAAACCGATTGGTTTGTAAATATTGGAATGCTGGTGTTCACCGTTGCGCTTATGGGCTTTGCTACTTCTCTGGTGGTTACCCTTGCCATTATGCAGCTGTATAAACCTACATGGAATACCTCTGAGGGTAAGAAACATACATATTAAATAAAGCCTTTGCAAATTAATTAATTAGGAGTATATTTGCACCCGCCTTGAAAAAATATCAAGGTGAGAACGTAAACCCTTAATTAAAGACGCTATGTACGCAATTGTAGAGATAGCAGGGCAGCAATTTAAAGTTGCAAAAGACCAGAAGGTATTTGTTCACAGGCTTGCAGGAGAAGAAGGAGACAGTGTTTCTTTCGATAAAGTTCTTCTTACAGGTGACGGTGACAACATCACTTTAGGCGCCCCAGCTATAGAAGGAGCTTTGGTTGATGCTAAAATCACCAGGCACCTAAAAGGAGACAAGGTAATTGTCTTCAAAAAGAAAAGAAGAAAAGGTTACCGTGTAAAGAATGGACACCGTCAGGCTCTTACCGAAATTTCTATTGAAGGAATTTCTGTAAACGGTAAAAAAGCAACTTCAGCTAAGAAAGAAGAAGCAAAATCATCTAAAGAAGATAAAGCTTCCAATAATGACCTTAGCAACAACACAGTTGCCGAACTTCGTGAAATGGCTAAAGAAAAAGGAGTTGAAGGATATTCTTCAATGAAAAAAGCCGAATTGATAGCTGCTTTAAGCTAAACGTTTAACAGTAAAAAGTAAAAAGAAATGGCTCACAAAAAAGGAGTTGGTAGTTCCAAGAACGGTAGGGAATCTGAATCGAAACGCTTAGGTGTGAAGATCTTTGGAGGACAGGCTGCCATTGCTGGGAACATCATCGTTAGACAAAGAGGTACTGCGCACAATCCAGGTGAGAATGTGTATGCCGGAAAAGACCATACTTTACATGCCAGAATTGATGGTATTGTAAAATTTACTAAAAAGAAAGACAACAAGTCTTACGTTTCTATAGAACCGTTCCAGGCTTAAGGTCTTAATTTTTAAGATATCGTGACCCTCCTGAATTTATTCAGGAGGGTTTTTCATCTTATAGGAAACATAAAATTCCATAGTAGCAGTGGTTGTTCTCAGTTTATGAATGTGGAGTAAAAACTTATAACCAGGAAATTATGAGCTATTCTGCCATTTTTGAGACTTCAGCACAAAACCAGATCATCCTGCTTAAGAATATTTTTGAGCAAAATAATGTGAGGCACAGGATTTTTGATGAGGCTGCCAACACCAATTTTGCGCTGGGAGTAAGAATAGAAGTTCATGACAATGATAAGAAAAGGGCTGAAGCCCTTCTGAGGGAAAACGGCTTTTTAGAGGACCCTGCTCCCGGGCAGAGTTCTGTATCTATGGCCAAATTCTGGCTGTGGTTGGTGATTGCGCTGGTCTGCCTCATTTTCGCCGCTTTTCTGATCAATTTATTGATGCAGGAATAATAGAATTAGAATATAATCCTTCAGATATCTACAAAAAAATAATTCCCTTCAAAAATGACATTTTTGAAGGGAATTTCTATTTAGAGCTTTCTTATCTAAAGACTACCGTCTACAGCCTATCGACTAAATTAATATCTGTAGTATTCAGGTTTAAACGGACCTTCAACAGTTACTCCAATATATTGAGCCTGTTCTTCAGAAAGTTCTGTTAGTTCCACGCCAATCTTTTCAAGGTGAAGAGCAGCTACTTTCTCATCTAAATGCTTAGGTAGCATATAAACTTTATTTTCGTACTCACCATTGTTTCTCCATAGCTCCATTTGAGCCAGGGTCTGGTTTGTAAAAGAGTTGCTCATTACAAAACTTGGGTGGCCTGTAGCGCATCCAAGGTTTACAAGACGACCTTCAGCAAGAAGGATAATATCTTTCCCGTCAATTGTGTATTTGTCAACCTGTGGCTTGATCTCAGATTTTGTGCTTCCGTAGTTTTCATTCAGCCACGCAACCTGGATCTCGTTATCAAAGTGTCCGATATTACAAACAATGGTCTTGTCTTTCATCGACTTGAAGTGCTCTCCACGCACAATGTCTTTATTCCCGGTGGTGGTAATAACGATATCAGCTTTGGGTAGTACAGTTTCAAGTTTCTTTACTTCAAATCCGTCCATTGCAGCCTGAAGGGCACAAATTGGATCGATCTCTGTAACGGTAACTATTGAACCTGCACCTCTAAAAGAAGCTGCAGTACCTTTACCAACGTCTCCATATCCACAAACCACAACTCTTTTACCTGCAAGCATCACATCTGTAGCGCGACGAATTGCATCTACTGCACTTTCTCTACATCCGTACTTGTTGTCGAATTTTGACTTGGTTACAGAGTCGTTAACATTGATGGCGGGCATAGGAAGCGTTCCGTTCTTCATGCGCTCGTAAAGCCTGTGAACTCCTGTAGTAGTTTCTTCAGAAAGTCCTTTAATTCCTTCAGCAAGTTCGGGGTATTTGTCCAGTACCATGTTGGTAAGGTCACCTCCGTCATCAAGGATCATGTTAAGTGGCTTACGGTCTTCTCCAAAAAAAAGCGTTTGCTCGATACACCAGTCAAATTCTTCCGCAGTCATTCCTTTCCACGCATAGACCGGGATTCCTGCAGCGGCAATTGCAGCGGCAGCCTGGTCTTGTGTAGAAAATATATTACATGAACTCCAGGTTACTTCGGCACCAAGGGCTACAAGAGTCTCTATAAGTACCGCAGTCTGGATGGTCATGTGAAGGCAACCGGCAATGCGTGCACCCTTCAAAGGCTGCTCTTTTCCATACTCCTCACGCAGGGACATTAGACCCGGCATTTCGGCTTCGGCAAGTTCTATCTCTTTTCTTCCCCATTCTGCCAGGGAAATATCTTTCACTTTATACTGGGTATAAGGCTCTGTTTTAGTTGACATATTATTATATTTGATTTAGCATTTTCAGAAATGCAAAAATACAGAATATCTAAGAGTTATATATGCCCCTTTACAAAAGAATAACAATAAATAAAGCTACTAATGTGCTCATTTGGAAGATCGAAGAGTCTTTTAAAGAGTTGAGTAAAGGCATAACCCTCACCCCCTTATGCAGCGAAAGGGTGCAGGGGATGAAAAGTGATATTCACCGCCGCGGATTTATGAGCGTACGGCATTTACTTGCCGAAGCAGGTTATGAAGACAGTGATCTCTTTTACGATGAAGTGGGAAAGCCGCACCTGCGCGACGGCAAATATATTTCTATCACTCATTCCTTTAATTTCTCCGGAATTATTGTGAGTGACAGGGAGGTAGGGATCGATATTGAGAAGCAGCGGGAAAAAATTCTCTTAATTGCACCAAAATTCACTCCTATAGAAGAGTACAGGACCCTCGCAAATACCGATGCGCTTATTAGGAAGCTCACCATTGTTTGGGGGGCCAAAGAAGCTGTGTACAAACTCTACGCCCAGCCAAAAGTGAGTTTTTTGCAACACATCAATATTACCGATTTTGATTTTGATGAGCAGAAGACCACCGGGAAGGTCACTTTTAACGGCCAAACCAGCTGGTACGAATTCGAATTTATAGAATTTGAAGGTTTCACCTGTGTCTATACCCTTCGAAAAGTCTCTTAATGCCAAAGGTACTGGAGGAAATTATTACTGCGGAAAATGCTGGCATCAAAATGCTGGCAGTATTAATAGATCCTGAAAAATTCGACTGTAGCACTGCTCAAAAATTCCTTCGGAAAATGCCATTTTTGACTACCCATATTTTTATTGGAGGTAGTACCTGTACGCCTGAAGCTGTTAAGGAATGTACAAAAGCCATTAAAGCCGAAACCAATCTTCCTGTAGTACTTTTTCCGGGTGACCATCAGCAAATTTCGGGTGCAGCCGATGCCCTTCTTTTTCTAAGCCTGCTCTCCGGGAGAAACCCCGACTACCTGATTGGGCAGCAGGTGAGATCTGTGCCGCTTATTTCAAAAACCAGGCTTGAAATCATTCCCACCGCATATCTGCTCATAGATGGCGGAAAGGAAACCGCCGTGCAAAGGGCCAGCAAAACCCAGCCGCTTCCGCAGAAAGATGTACAGCATATCGTGGATACAGCCATGGCCGGAAAATATATGGGAAAACGTCTTGTTTACCTGGAAGCCGGTAGCGGCGCAAATATTCCAGTTGCAGCAGAGATAATTTCCGCAGTAAAAGAAGCAGTGCAATTGCCCGTTATTGTTGGCGGGGGTATAAGAACTAAAGAACAGCTTGAGGCTGCTTACAGTGCCGGGGCAAATATGGTAGTGATAGGCACAGCCTTCGAAAAAGGGCATTTTTTCCTCTGATTTTCTTCAGTCGCAGCAAAAGTTTCCAAAAAGGCCGGTTTTACGTCTTAATCTTCCTAATTTTGAGAAGACAAAAACTATCAACATGCAAATTTCAGTAGAACTTGCTCTTACTCCGCTTCAGGATGATTTTGAAGCGCCCATTAAAGCCTTTATCAAAAAACTTCGCAGTTCGGGGTTGACTGTAATGGAAAATCCTTTGAGCACCCAAATTTACGGCGAATACGACAAGGTGATGGAATTCCTGACTGAAGAGGTGAGGGAAACTTTTCAGGCGTCAGATCATGTACTGCTTACAATGAAACTTGTAAAGGGAAACAGAAGCGATTATGCAGCCGATTTTTGATTTCTTTTTTCAGCAGTATTCAGATTATCCTACGCTTTACATAATTTTAGAACTCATTGCGGTGGTGTTCGGTTTTCTTTCGGTATGGTATTCCAAGCAGGAGAATATCCTGGTTTACCCCACCGGAATTATTAGTACCGTTATCTTTGTTTACCTGCTGTGGCAGTGGGAGCTGCTGGGAGATATGATGATCAACGTATATTATTCTACCATGAGTATTTACGGCTGGTATGTATGGACGCGCAAGGTAGATGCCCGGCATTACATTC
>Ga0208014_1000547_pt1 | contig 14894 bp, 13 predicted proteins | sample 25_taG_FD_184099 | JGI IMG/M metagenome (GOLD analysis project Ga0208014, IMG submission 184099) | Marine viral communities from Cariaco Basin, Caribbean Sea - 25_WHOI_OMZ (SPAdes) (version 2) | ecosystem: Environmental > Aquatic > Marine > Oceanic | place: Caribbean Sea: Cariaco Basin...
ACGGCCGATACCGCCATAAACCACTAAGCTTTTTGGGTTTTCAGCGACATCCGGATGCAGGTTGTTTTGTAGCATTCTAAAAGGCGCTTCGGTCAACCAGCTTTTACAGGTCAGCTCGGTACCCGTTGGCGAAGCAATTTCACGGCTGTCATCACGGCGAGTAAAATTAGATGTGGTCATAGTCATTCCTTTGATAAGTCTTGAGTCTAATAATGAGGATAAAGCGGTAGCAAGGTGTGGAGAATAAATAGAGGTATGACGCTAAAATAAAACTTAGCATTAATTTGTATATACAAATTATCAAGAAAAAAATTATTGTGCAAGAAATTTTTATGAGAACGAGCAAAAAATATGGGCTCAAAATGAAAAATGATAGACAGTGAATAGCGATTATTCCTATAACCACAGGCTATAAAGAGGAAAAATCCATAGGATAAAAAAAGTAAGAAATTTTTTGCTGAGTAGGGAGAGATAGCAGAGTTAGAGGCTAAAATTTTAACTCAGAAAATTTATTTATAAGGATTATTGAGGGTAAGATAGGGGATAGATAAAGTGGAATTGACAACACAGCCGAGCAAAATTTGCTACCATGGGCTATTGAAATTTTATGATTTAAGTTCTCTAATTTAGGTAATGCAATTATGGCCAAGAATGCCTTGCAGGCGCAACTTTTGAAAGCGGGATTGGTGGACAGTAAAAAAGCCAAAAAAATCAGCAAACAGAATGACCATGCCAAACGTACCGGCAACTCAGAAGATGCGGAAGTCAAAAAAGCTTTGGCAGAAGCCCAAGCGAAAAAGTTAGAAAAAGACCAAAAGTTAAATCAAGAAAGACAGCAAGCTTTAGAGGAAAAATCTTTAAGAGCCAACGTCGTGCAGATGATTAAGCAGCATCAGATTACCGATACGCAAGGCGAGGTCACTTATCAATTCGTCGATGAGTCTAAGATTAAAAGATTAGACGTCACGCAAAAGTTATATGACCAAATCGTGGCGGGTCACGTGGTCATTGCTCGTTTAGAGACAGGATATGCCTTACTGCCGCGTCCGCTTGCCGATCGTATTAATTCTAAACTTGAAGGCTTTATGGTAGTCTCCAATGATAAGTCTGACGCCGAGTTGGATGAGGATGATCCGTACGCCGCTTATGTGATTCCTGATGATTTGATGTGGTAATTTTAGGCAACTATCGATTGTTAGCTAAGTTATCATTTAAGTTGTCAGCTAGCCCATTGAGCCCATAGTACTGAACTAATGATATTAAACACAGCATTGTACCGAATCCTTCATAGACCTAAGCCGCTATGAGGGATTTTTTTGGGGCGGAGTTTAAGTATGTGGGTTGAAAAGGGGGTGGTTTTAAGGGGCTTTGGCGGCTTTGCGAATGACTAGCAGAACGTCTTGGACTGTAGCGCGTGCTTCTGAGCTTGCCCCAGACCTGTAGAAATTGATATACAATGATTGACTTATCTTACCATTTTTATTTTTTGCGCCATTGAATTGTGAATAGCTATGTCTAAATCTACGCCCATATCTGACCCTATTGCGAAGCCTAAAGCTAAGCCGCAAAAGCAAGCGCTGACGAAGTCTACGAGTACTGTTGGCACTAAAGCCAAAGCTATTCCGGCTTATCAACGAATCAAAGACAGCATCTTACAGAATATTCATTCGGGCGTTTGGCAGGCGGGCGATGCTATCCCCACAGAATTTGCTTTAGCGGACACTTTTAGCGTGTCGCGGATGACGGTGAATAGAGCGCTAAAAGAATTGAGTGAAGAGCGGGTGCTAGAGCGTCGCCAAGGCTCAGGCACTTTTGTCGCTCAGCAACAGTTTAACCATACTTTCGTGGAAGTGAGAAACATCGCTGAAGACCTTAAATCCGCCCATAAAACTTATGAGGCGAAAGTATTAAGCATACAGCGTGTGCCTTTAACTGCCATCGATAAAAAATTAAGGACATATTTCCAAAATGCCGTGACTAATGAAGGTAAGAATATGCCGGTAGTAGACGGCGAGGTAGATGTGGTTAAGATTGTGCATATTGCAGACGGTGAGGCCATGCAATTTGAGGAGCGCTGGGTAGATGCGCAACTGGTGCCCAACTTTATCGAGCAGGACTTTAGCGTGACCAATACCAGCGATTATTTGATTGCGCAGGTGCCTTTAGAGGGCGGCAGTTATACCATTAAAGCGGTTGCTGCCCCCGCGGAGGTCGCTCAAGTCTTGGAGATTAGCGAAGGCGCACCGGCGTTATTGTTAAGCCGCAAGACCTATTCCGCCGGGCAGGTGGTGACGTGTGTAAATATGTGGCATGCAGGCAATCGCTATCAGTTTTCGGGCACCTTATAGCCGCCCACGGAGTGATGAGCTAAATACTTAGCTTACACCCCGCCCGCACCTTGGCGCGATTGGTCACTGTTCTCTACCAGAATATTCGTCGCGGTCTGCTTCAGTGTCTGCCACTCGCCATCATCTACATAGATACCTGATTTCCAGGCCTGTTGGTGCAGCTCGATAATTTGCTCTGAGCTGATACGGTGGCTGTAATCGTCGCGATGATAAGTGGGCAAATCAAAATTCAGTAGGGATAACTCAATGACCAAGTCTTGGGTACGATAGTCGCTGCTAGGATTGTCGTCAAAAAAGTACAGCTCAGGGTAGCTGTGGCCTTGATTTAGCACAAATAGGGTGTGTTTGGGCGCACTGCCATTGTCCCAACGAGCGACGCACGCGATGCCTTTGGAAGCCAGCTTGATCAGCTCGCCATAGGCCAACCAACGGTTATGACAGTTATGCAGGTCCAAAATAATATGCGGGCAGTCTGTCATACGCTCGAGCGCATAATCAAGGATAGCGGGGAGGTGGCAAGCGATACTGCTGCCATGCACATCAAAGACGATAGTGGTGCTAGTCAGCAACTCTTGAGCACCAGCATGCTCTGTGACACCGTCATAGAGAATATCAATGGGCGCATCTTGTTCCGTCAAAATATAGTCGCTGGCATTATTAAAGTGACGAATACCCTCGAGCCCGGCCATCTGTAGCTCTGCTACCATATTCGCAATCAAATCGGCTTCACCGGTCTCGCGGTGCATACCTAGAAAAGCTTTATTAACCAAAGTGACAATTTCGTTGTGTGAGACAATCATGACTGCGCTCCCAAATTAGCCGATACCAGCGGGCTAGCCACTGGGATATCTGCATTGATAAAAGTATCCGCATTCAAATCAGCACGGGTGGGCAACAATGGAAATAACCACTCATCGCTATGGATTTCATCAAACAGCGGTGCGCCCTGAAATAGGGTGACACGGACCCAGCGGTCAGAGCGTGGATCAAATTTAGTAGCGCCGAACATGGATAGTTTGCAGCGCAACAGATGCATAGGCAGTGCGTCTTTATGCAACACATTCATCTGAATATCCCCCATAAGTCGATGCCCCAGCGTCCAGACGCGCCGTGCTATAGCCCGGTACTTGGGATGTTTGAGGATAAAGGCCACAATGGTCTGCGATTTATCAGTGTCTTGTAAAGCGGTATACAGGCGCTGCACCTGCCGAGCAATATCAAGCGGCAGTTCTTTATCGACCCCAGGCTCTTGACCCCGGATGCCTAAGCGCGGCTCTTCTTTATCTTCTGAGCGATACCAAAACCAATAGGCATTATCGCCACTGTCAAAGTCTGTATGAATAGCCCACGCATAGCGCTGCTCTAAGACCTCGATAAGATCGGCAATGGTCTTACCTTTGGGCAATTCTAAGTTTTCATCGGTGTTCATTAAATCTTCAAAGGCATCGACTTGCTCAGGGTACAGCTCCATTAAGCAAGCAATGATCACTTCTTGCGCCTCAAAGCTTAGCTCGTTATGCGCTTGCAAAAAAGCTCCCCAAGTATCGGCATTAGCGAGGGCCATAGCGTTTTGGTTCGCATTTCCGTCAGTATTTCCGCCCGTAATTCCATTGCCATTAACAGCAGGTTTTTCATCCTTAAAACCAGCCATTAGCGCGGTCAGCTCAGTGACAGCTTGAGCGTTGCGTTGTTGCTGCGGCTCATTAATAGTGACGGTCTCATCAAGATGACGGACAGCTCGGCTCAGTAGTTTTTGTAAATAATGGACCGGCTCAGGGGTTATGGGAGTCGCTAAGACAGTCGCTAAGGCGCGCTCACGAGTACTTAACCATTGATCGACGATGCAAGGGTGGGTAATAAGATAGGGTGCCATGCCTAAACCGGTGGCATTGCCAACGCCCAAATAGCGTTTAAGCTGGGGATGTAAGCTGACGGCTTGATCGCCACCGCGCTGCTGCGCCAGATAGTCTACCCAGTCCACGCTAAACTGTTTGAGCAGATAGACCGCACACATTTGCACGCTAAAGGACTGACCAAAGTCCGCATCATCTTTGAGCGGGGTAAAGTCATAGATACCAAATTTGCCATTGCCATAGACCGCCGTGGTGCGCAGAATATAACCGACTTGCGCTAAGACTTCTGGGTCAGGCTGCTGCCCTTGCGCTAAGCTACTAACGATATGGTCAAACACCCGCACGCTTTTATTCGCCCGCGCTAGCACCATCACCATATTGGAGTTGCGACCCGCTTCTTGTAGCGGCACATTATCTTGCAGTTGTTGTAGCAGCTCCTCGTGGACTTCACCATAAACTAGGCAAAAGGTCACGTCCCATTTTTGTGCGATGACCCGGTCGTTACGCTCGTCATCGGCGATCTCATTGCAGAATACCACCAGATGGTAGATAGCGTTAGGGGTGGTTAAGCGGTAGATGACATGACCAAAACCTTCGGGCGAGAGGGCCCAGACGTGCTTGGTTAATTGCCAAGACTCCCTATCAATTTTTCGCAACAGTCGGCGCACAAAACTTAAGCGAGTCTGGTGCATGGCGCCCAGTCTTTCAGGCTGCATGACCACGTTTGGAGAGCGGCAGAGGGCATCTGTAGCAGTAATCTGCGAGTCATGAGACCAAGGTTGGGATAGGAGTTGGGCTGGGGGCAGCGTGGCAGATAGCGGAGTATTAAGGTTTTGAGTATTCATGGCAAACTACCTTGTTAAGCGTAATGACCCTGATCCTTGGGTCATTACCGAGCATAATTTTAATGGGTTTTTTAATGTATTACTGTTATAAGTTTTGTTCGTCGGCCATTTGCCTAGCAATCTGCGGGCCATTCCACAAGGAGGGCAATAGGATTAGCGAAACAGGCACCGCGGTGATGACAATAAAGGACTGGAGTGCCGTAACCCCACCGGAGCCAAGCGAGATAAGTACGATAGCCGTAACCCCCATCATGACGCCCCAAAAGGTACGAATCATGGCATTGGGCTCAGATTCACCGCTGATAACCACACTGATGGTGTAAGTCATAGAGTCGCCGGTGGTCACGATAAAGATCGTGGTCAAAATGATAAATAAGACTGAAGTTAATAGCGGGAAAGGCAGCTGCTGAGTGACGGCGAGTAAGGCGCCCGGTAAGTTGAATCCTTCAAAAGCTTGACTGACACTGCCCGGGTTAGCGATTTCAAAGGCAAGACCTGAACCCCCAACGATAGTGAACCAAAAGCAAGTGACTAGCGGTGCAACGATACTAACGGTGACAATCAGTTGGCGGATAGTGCGGCCACGAGAGATACGGGCGATAAAGATAGACATCATCGGGCCGTAACCCAAAAACCAGCCCCAGAAAAATACAGTCCACCAACTAAGCCAGCCTTCATCACCACGGAAAGTCGCCATCGGGATAAAGTTATCTATCATAGTGCCCATACCTTGGATATAGCCATTAATGATAAAGTTAGTGGGGCCAAAGATAAGGATATAGACCATTAAAGCTACAGCCAAGATGACGTTAAAACGGCTGAGTAATTGCATGCCGCGATTAAGGCCACTGATCGCTGAGAGGGTATATAAGGCGATAGCAAATAAGACGATGATAAGCTGGGTGGTAAAGCCATCAGGGATGCCAAAGAGGGCGTTTAGCGCATAGCTCACTTGTAGTCCCAAAAAGCCAATAGGACCAATCGTACCCGCAGCGACAGCGATGATACAGCAAGCATCAATAAGCGCACCGGTATGACCTGTCAAAGCACGTTCGCCAAGCACAGGGTAGAGCAAAGTGCGGGGTTTTAGCGGCAAGCCTTTGTCATAGTGTAAATGCATGACTACGATGGAGGTTAAGCTACCGACGATGGCCCAAGCTAGGAATCCCCAGTGCATAAAAGACTGCGATAAGGCATTGAAGGCGGCTTGTTGTGGGTCGCTTTGCACGCCATACAAAGGCGGCGCTGTGACGAAGTGAGCGATGGGTTCAGCGGCTGCCCAAAAGACTCCGCCACCAGCGAGTAGGGTACAAAATAAGATGGCCATCCATTTAAAATTGTCCATTTCTGGAGCGGCAAGGTTGCCCAATACGACCCGTCCCGTGCGGCCAGCAGCTAGCAAAAGCCCTATCACGAAAGTAGCGAGCAATAAGATTTGCCAATAAGGGCCAAAGATTTTCACCGACCAAGCAAAGCCTGTGTCCACTAAACTGGCTAGGAGCTTTTCATTAAAGATCGCCATAAGTACAAATATGGCAATAAAACCACCGCTATACCAAAGCGCAGGGTTTTTAAGCCCCAAGGCATCTGTAGCGCTAGCGTCAGTAGGCTGGGCAGGGCTGGTAGTAGTAATGGGCTGAACATTGACTTCATTAATAGGTGGCATGGTTTTGCTCCCTGAAAGAACCATAGGGTCAAACCCAGCGAAGCTTAACTACTAGAGTCGCGGGTATGGACCTCGGCTTCCTTGCCGATAAGTGGAAGTTTAAAGCGCTGATAGCGCTGACAGAACCTAGCTTTAAGATAGGCTAAAACTAAGCAAGACTTAGTTAGGCATCGGCGCTAATTGGCATAAGGTTATGAGCTTGATTAAGCTCAGTCATAGGGGTCAGCGATTGTTGTAAAAAATCTACCCAATTGCCGCCAATAATTTGACCGGCTTCAGCATCTGAAAAGCCCGTCTTTAACAGTCCGTTATAAATGTTTTCCATCCCTGACTTGCCCGCAAACCAAGGGAGCGAGTCCGGCCAACCAGCGTTACTGGCTGAGCCTTCACCATAATCCATGTCTTTGGACCAGCGACCATTACGCATCCATTCGAGGACGGCGGTCGGCTGATTCAGACACAAGTCACTACCAATACCTAAGTGCTGCACACCTACCATGTCGGCGGTGCGGGCTACCATGCTGCAGAAATCTTCTAGGCGGCAGTCGCTACCATTGGGCAGATGAAAAGGATAGAGACTAAAGCCGAGCAAGCCGCCTTTGGCGCACAGAGCTTTGATCACGGTGTCTGATTTATTGCGCAGTGCATCGTGAGCAAAGGTAGGGTTGGCATGGCTGATACAGATAGGGCGCTCGGATAGTTCGATGGCCTCTAGCGTGGAGCGCTCAGCGCTATGAGACATATCGATGATCATGCCCACGCGGTTCATTTCACGGATGACCTGCCGACCAAAACGGGTGATACCGGTGTCATTTTGCTCATAACAGCCGGTAGCCAGTAGACTTTGGTTGTTATAAGTGAGCTGCATGATGAGCAATCCTTGTCGGCGCATCACGCTAACTAGGCCGATTTCATCATCGATGGGTGAGCAATTCTGTGCGCCAAATAAGATCCCCACTTTGCCTTGAGCTTTGGCCTGTGCGATATCAGCTACCGAATATACGGGCATGATAATATCGGCGTTGCGCTCAAAGCGAGCATCCCACTCAGCAAAGCGCGTCAAGGTGGCGCGGGCGTCTTCGTGGTAGACCAAGGTGGCGTGGACGGCGTGGATACCACTGGCTTGCAGCATTAAGAAATACTCGCGTGTCCAGTTGCTATACTGCAATCCATCAATGACGGTGTGCTGCTGATACATAATATGTCCCTATAGGCCGTTGCCGGCCACATCCTGATTGTCTTTAACTCACGGTCTTTAACTGACGGTCTAGCCAATAGCCTAATAAGCGCGTTGATACGTAGTTTTGACGACCGTGTAAAATTCTTTGGCGTACTGACCTTGCTCGCGCGGGCCAAAGCTCGATGACTTACGACCGCCGAACGGCACGTGATAATCGGTTCCTGCTGTAGCAAGGTTGACCATCGTACAGCCGGCTTGGACTTGCTCTTTAAACAAAGCACTGTTGCGCAAGCTCTGGGTGATGATGCCGCCGGTCAAACCAAAACGAGTCGCATTGGTTAAGGCGATGGCCTCTTCGATATCATCTTCAATACGGATGACGCAGGCGAGCGGGGCAAACACTTCTTCTTGGTTAATATCCCAGTCGTTTTGCGTATCGACGAATAGGGTAGGAGCCATGTAGTAGCCTTCATGGGGCATGTCGAGGCGCTCGCCACCATGAGCAAGTGTCGCACCCAACGCTTTGGCACGGTCAATCCACTGTAGGTTGGCAGCCAGTTGTTTGTCATCGACGACCGGTCCCATAAAGATACCGTCCTCTAATGCGTGCCCAACTTTTAGGCCTTTCATACGCTCTGTAAGCAGCTCAACGTATTCATCATAGATGCTGTCCATGACCAGTAAGCGCGAGGAGGCAGTACATTTCTGTCCAGCACCTGAAAAAGAGCCTGCTATAGTGGCCTGGATAGCGATTTCTAAATCGGCGTCGTTGGCGATGACTAGAGCATTTTTACTGCCCATCTCAAGCTGGCAGCGTACAAAGTTAGGCGCTGTTGCGGCAGCGACTTTGCGACCCGTAGGCACCGAGCCGGTAAAGCTAACCGCGTCTATATCTGGCGAGTTAATCAAAGCATCACCGACGCTACTGCCACTGCCCAATACCAAGTTAAACGTACCCGGTGGCAGACCATGACGATGAATGATTTCGGTCATGGCGACAGCGCTGGCCGGGGTGAGGTTTGCTGGCTTCCAGATGACACTGTTGCCAAAAGCGAGTGCGGGAGCAATCTTCCAAACGGCAGTGGCGGTAGGGAAGTTCCATGGGGAAATAATCGCCACAACACCAACCGCTTCACGGGTCACTTCGACCTTAACGCCGGCTCTTACTGAGTCTGCGAGATCGCCCATTTGGCGCAATACTTCAGCGGCAAAATAATGAAAAAACTGACCTGCACGATAGATTTCACCGCGCCCTTCAGCAAAGGGCTTGCCTTCTTCACGAGACAATAGACGGCCAAGCTCATCACAGCGAGCGATCATTTCATCCCCGATAGCCTGCAAGATGGCTTGCTTGCGCTCCATAGGCGTCCGCTCCCACAGCGGTTGTGCTTGACGGGCCGCTGCTATGGCTTCTTGCACATGCTCAGCATTGCCTTGCGCATACTCGCCAATGATTTCGCTGATGTCAGAGGGGTTAATGTTGGTCACAGTGTGGTCGCCTGTGCGCCATTCGCCATTGATATAGAGGGCGTTTTCAGTAGGGTGCATGGTCATAAAAAGTCCTATTGCTAAAAGTGAATTAAAATAAATCAAAGACTGTTAAAAAATAAAATGAGAGGCTGTTAAAAATGAAATAAAAAGTTATTTGCGAAAAGTTTATTGCCTAGTTTTGCTTATTGGCTGGTTGCTGACTTAAGGCGTGGCCGTCGCAGCATAGACTACAAACTCTACCAACATTTCTTCGCGGGCGAGCCCAGCCACTACCATAGCAGCACGATTGGGATACGGCGGTGTGAAATATTCGGCATAAACTTGGTTGACTGTAGTTAGGTAGCTGCGATCCGTAACATAGATTAAGACTTGCAGCACCGAATCCATATCTTCGCCTGCGCAAGCTAGTGTGTGTTTTAGATTTTCGAAAGTCTGCCGCGTTTGTGGCTCGATACCACCTGCGACCACACTGCCGGTCTCATCGATAGGAATCTGTGCGGTGTAAAGCGTCCCTTGGCTGGTCACTGCCCATTCTAAAGGGGCCTTGGAAGCATAAAGAGAGGTCTTCACGGGGGTCTTTTTTGGGGTTGTGTTGCTCATGGGGCCATCCTGATTATATTATTACCTCGTCCATCCTTGCTATTAGCGTCAATATTAATAGAAGTGCTTGAGGATTACCCTGTATGCTACGCCACAGTAAGTGATAAATCTAACAAGTTATATTTTAATTATGATAGATTTTATCTATCGGTTGCTGCGGGATAACAGCGCTATCTAAGCCAGATAAAAGAGAGACTTATGAATATAAAACTACAGCAATTGCGGCATTTTTTACTGGTGGTAGCAGAAGGGGGCTTTCGAGCAGCATCGACTAAAGCCAATCGCTCACAGGCGTCTTTGTCTTCATCTATTAAGGCTTTAGAGGAAGCTTTAGGGCAGCGTTTATTTGAGCGCGGCAATAAGGCGACACTGACTCCTTTTGGCGAGGTATGCCTGGTAAAAATCCAGCAGTTTATGACCTCTTATGAGATATTAGAGACCGATTTAAAGGCGGCTGCCATTGGTGAGCAGGGTAAGGTGCGTATTGCTAGCGTGCCTTCACTGGCGACTAAGCTGATACCGAATGTCTTAGCCGAATACTCTAAACGCTATCCCAATGTCGAGGTCAGTTTGGTCGATGACAGTTCCGTTGGCGTTACTAGGCGGCTGCTGGCAGGAGAGGTAGATATTGCGCTCGGCAACTATACGTCAGTAGCTTCGGCTGAGATAGACTTTCGCTATTTGCTGTCCGATCCCGTAGGTGTGGTTTGCACTATCGATCATCCTTTGGCTCAATTTGCCAATGGGGTGACTTGGCAAGATTTAGTAGCGCAGCCTTTTATCTATAATGGGACTTGTCGTCTATTGGAGGGCACAGCGGCACAAGAGCTGAATCAGAAACCAAGATATGTCGTAGAAAATATTACCTCGCTGTTTTCTTTGCTCAAGCACGGGTTGGGTATCACCACGCTGCCTAAATTGGCTTTTCCGGCCCATGAGCCCACCTTGGTTTGGCTGTCTCTACTAGAGCCTGCATTACAACGGAAAATTGGGATATTCAGCAATGCGGGAAAAAGTATCTCGCCACAAGCACAGGCTTTCTCTGACTTGTGTGTGGATTATGTGCAAGGCATTACTGAAAATGCTCAGCCGTAAGCGGGCAACTAAAAATAAATACCTAATAATATACAAAATTATATAATATTTAATGTTATAATGATTTATAATCATCTACACTGTGATTGAACGGGTGCTTTCGCTTTCTTATAAATTGGCTTTCTTATAAAGCGCTTGCTGATTAAGATAGCGCTCACCGTGTTCATAGCTCCAAAGGAAAATTTATCATGACTTTGTCTACCTTAGATGTGACAGCGCCTGCCGCCGAAATTGACTTCGACCAACTCAAAGCTGCCGCGACAGATGCCTCGAATTTATTGAAATTGCTATCGCATCCCGATCGCTTACTACTCCTATGCCAACTGGTGCAGGGCGAGGCTTGTGTGCAAGATTTAGAGACGTTAACCGGCATTAAGCAGCCGAGTTTGTCGCAGCAATTGGGCAAACTGCGCGATAACGATTTAGTGGCCACTCGCCGTGAAGGCCGGCAGATTTATTACAGCATTGCTAGCGAGGATGCTATGGCTGTGATGGAAGTGCTTTATCAGCGCTTTTGTGTTCCTGCCAAAGACGCTTAATAGCTGGTTTTAAGGGTCGTCTGAAGAGTCTTTGGTAACCTGCCAAAGTCAGTCATTAGCTTAGCTGCTCAGAGCTAACCTCTGTGAGTGGTTAAGTCTTACCTCACGCTTTTATCACCATAATTATTATGATTTTACGCTCTATTAGGAGGGCGCATGGATACTTGGATAGATTTTGCAAATTTTACGCCGGGTAGTGCCTTGCTTGGCGGTGCCTTAATTGGTCTAGCAGCGGCTATTCTTATCATCGGTATTGGCCGTATCCTCGGCATAAGCGGCATCACTAGCAACATGCTTAAGCAACTGCCCAAACTCAGCTGGCAGTTGGCCTTTATTTTGGGGATGGCGCTAGCGACTTGGGGCTATTCTCTAATAGTTGGTTTTCCAGAATTCACCATTGATCAGCCCGTTTGGCGCATTATCTTAGCCGGTCTTTTAGTAGGTTTCGGTACTCGTCTTGGCTCAGGTTGTACCAGTGGTCATGGGGTTTGTGGTATCTCGCGGTTATCGACGCGCTCAATGGCGGCGACAGTTACTTTTATGATTGGTGGTGTCGCGACGGCCTCGCTATTTGCCCTGTTATAAGACCTTAGGAGACTTACTATGAATCAGACAATGACCCTCATTATTAGCATTATCGGTGGGATAGTATTTGGCATCGGTCTTATTATCGCGCAGATGGTAGACCCGAATAAAGTGGTGGCATTCCTACGGGTATTTGACCGTTGGGACCCGTCGCTAGGATTGGTGATGGGAGCGGCGATTGCGGTGGCCATGCCTGCGTTCTTTTACGTCAAGCACCGTATCCGTAATAATCAAGCCGCCATCAACGGTGATGATATTGAGCTGCCCACCGCTAGCCAAATTACCCCGAAATTAATCATCGGCAGTATGTTATTCGGTATCGGTTGGGGCATGTTGGGCTTTTGCCCGGCACCAGCATTAGTCACTGCATTAGCAGGCTACTCTGAGGCGATATTATTCCTCGCAGCCATGCTAGTCGGCTATTGGGTACATGCTAAGACGGTAAAGAGTTAAGTTTAGCCTAGAGACATCTTACCCAACCCCTCTCCGACGAAGAGAGGGCTGCAAAACTAGAATCGCTATTGGTACTTACTGATAGCGATTTTTTTGTGCATGATAAGTTAGGAGTATACGTAGCGTGGGTGCAACCACGTGTTGAGAAAATATGCTGATGCAGCGTGTGGTTAGCGAAGCATAACTCACGGAAAAAGTAGGAGTCATGCTGGACTAAAGTGCCAGCCTATATTTAACGTATATTAAAATACAGGTACCCCTCCTTTTCCAAAGGAGGGGCTAGGGAAGGATTTGAAAGGAAAGTTAATCTTAATATTATAAAAATAAATAAATAGGAATTAATAAACTAAATAAAATGTCATTAAAAATAAATAGGTGGGCAATAGAATTAGATCAATATTCAAATAAAAAATAAAAATAATATTGACATTTAATTTTAAACGTTTATTATTACCGCACTTACTCATTAACCACTCGCGCCATCAGGCTAGGTTAATGACTCATCACAACTCGCTTGCTTATCTTTATAAGCCCAGCCATAACCGACGGAGGAATCACTATGTCCTATCTAAATAGCAAGACGTTTTTAAAGATTGAACAAGACACGATGATGACCTCGGTAAGGTTTGGCTAAGCAGCTGCTATGATTTCGGTACTCTATACCGTTTAAGCCCATAGCCCCTCGTAATAATACTTTATCCCTATCTAAGTCAACTCTTGAGACGCTAACACCCAGTATGCTGTGCTAAGTCACTTTAGTGCGCAAATATTGTTATGCCCATGTACATAAGTGCTTATGCGCGTGACTGGTGTTGATCTCACTATATCTTGTCGATGCCTGCAATCCTCCCAATGTCTGTCTGTACAGCTTTTATAACGGCTGTCACGACTTATGGGCTGCGATTAGCCTTGCCATCTTTTAAAAACATCTTCCCCTATAAAAATTAGCTAAGTTTTATTAAATCCTATAATTGGGATGAATAAAATCACGGTATTTTTACGCATAAATTTTATTAAAATCCTATTTAATTTTTTAATTAGATGGCATGGGTAACTATTGCATAAATTTAATAAAGGATAGGTTTAAAAAAATATCGTATAAAATTCAAATAATATTGAGAAACAACTCATGAGCATTCAACTCACTTTAAATACTAGCGGTAAACATGGTGTACCAGTCAAGATATATACCACCGATGTGGAGCAAGGCGCTATTCAGCAACTGCGCAATATGGCCCAGTTAGAGTTTGTCCACTCGCACATTGCAGTGATGCCCGATGTGCATGTTGGCAAAGGCGCAACTGTGGGCAGCGTGATTCCTACTAAGTCAGCGATTATCCCAGCAGCCGTTGGCGTTGATATCGGCTGCGGTATGAACGCCGTGCGCTTATCACTGACCGCGAGCGATCTACCTGACAGTCTTAAGTCGCTAAGATTAGCGGTCGAGCAGCAAGTGCCGGTCGGCTTTAATATGCACAAGCAAATCCAAGCCAAGATGTCCACGCTAGATCCCTTAGCGAAACGATTGAAACCAATCACCGATAAGCATCCTGGCCTTATCAAAATGCTCAGAGGGTTTGAGCGTACATGGGCTAAGCAGCTCGGCACCCTCGGCGGCGGCAATCATTTTATCGAGCTTTGCCTCGATGAAAATAACGATGTCTGGGTCATGCTGCATTCTGGCAGTCGCGGTCTAGGCAATTGCATCGGCCAGTATTTTATCAATCTGGCCAAAAAGGAACGCCAATCGCGCTTCGGTCATGTGCCCGATAGAGACTTGTCTTATTTCGCAGAAGGCTCAGACAGCTTTGCCGATTACGTTGAGGCGGTCGAATGGGCGCAGGACTATGCGATGGAAAACCGCAAAGAGATGATGCGTCTCGTCATCAAGGCGTTGCAAGCGCCGCAAGCTGGACTGCCACGTTTCCAATTGACTAAAGAAGCAATCAATTGCCATCACAACTATGTCAATGAAGAGGTCCACTTTGGTGAGCAAGTCTTTGTCACCCGCAAAGGCGCGATTAGTGCTTACGCCGGAGAGCTGGGCATCATCCCCGGCTCAATGGGCGCAAAATCCTTTATCGTCCGCGGTTTAGGCGATGCGCAATCGTTCTGCTCGTGTTCACATGGGGCGGGGCGCAAGATGAGCCGTGGTAAGGCCATGCGCGCTTTCACCATCGATGAGCTGAAGGCACAAACCGAAGGCGTCGAATGTCGTAAGGACAAAGGCGTGATAGAT
>Ga0208014_1000548_pt1 | contig 14889 bp, 16 predicted proteins | sample 25_taG_FD_184099 | JGI IMG/M metagenome (GOLD analysis project Ga0208014, IMG submission 184099) | Marine viral communities from Cariaco Basin, Caribbean Sea - 25_WHOI_OMZ (SPAdes) (version 2) | ecosystem: Environmental > Aquatic > Marine > Oceanic | place: Caribbean Sea: Cariaco Basin...
CGACTTCTTATCTATTCCTGTTCTTATACAGTATTATATAGAAAATTCTGGCTTCTATTTGCAAGCGGGTCCTCAGGCCACTATTGTATTAGAAGATGTGCCCACTACCAACGAATTTGGTTTAGATGCGGCATTTGGTGTAGGGTATCATATCACCCAAGATTTCTTTATTGAGGCACGCTACGGTATTGAACTAACCAATAGATATACTGACGAATCTATAGAATTCGCCGAACAATATGATACAGATATTAAAAGTGGAGTAAATACCTTAATGATAGGAGTAGGCTATAAGTTCTAACAAAAGCTCAAGTCTGCTGAAATTATAGACCTCGCAGGTTTTTAAAATCTGTGAGGTCTTTTTATTTGCTTATTCACGTCATTCTGAACTCTTTTCAGAATCTAAGCTGTTAGCTTCTAAATTTCCTTCTCAAATTGATAATCTAAAAGCTCTTTTAAATTAACCGAACTTATTTTCTTGCCTTTAGAAATTCCATTCTGGTCAAAATCGGGAGTATTTAAGTTCTTTTCCTTTGCGGTTTTTGTGTAATAATCTTCTTTAGCTGGATGTTCAGGATAGGCTGCGTTAAAGGTCTTTTCCCAGGCTTCTTTCTTGATGATGTGGTTTATGATTTCTATACAATCTTCTTGCTGAATAAGGTTTACCGGCGCTTTTGGATTTTTAATCCCGGTTTTGTTAGCGAGATAATTTACCGGATGCCTTCCCGGACCAATTAATCCACCGAATCTAACCACAGAGGCTTTAAAATGATCACTATTCAATAACATTTTTTCTGAAGAAATAAGTTGTTTAGCGGCTTCTGAAGTTCCGTTAGCTTCATTTTCTTCGGTGTACTCCGGGAAGTTTTCTTCATCTTTATAGACTGAAGTAGAACTCACAAAAATCACTTTTTCCACCGGAGATTTTTCTATATAATCTATAATTCTGCCTATTTTTCCAACGAAATCGGCTGCGGGATCGCCGCGTAATCCTGGCGGGATATCTATAATTAGTAATTCAGAATGCGCCAGGAAAGAAGTAAGATCGCCCTGAACACCTTCGGTGAAAATTTTAATCTGGTAGGGTGTAATGCCGGCCTCACGCAAGGACAGCATTTTTTCCTGACTGGTTACCGAGCCTTTTACTACGTGCTCTTCTTTCAGCTTTTTTGCGAGTGGCAATCCCAGCCAGCCGGTTCCTAATATAGATATGTTCATAAAGCCCCTCCCGGCCTCCCTATAGGGGAGATGTTTTTAGTTTTAAATAAAGTATTTGTGTATTCGTCTAGCTGTCCCGACGCTTCGGGATGTTTCAGCTTCTAATATAAGAGCATTTCTTATCAAGTTATACCCTGAAATAAATTCAGCATGACGACTAATATGTTCAAAGCTACAAAACCAAAACCTACTCTGGGCTTATCGTTTTCTTAAAAATTACAGCATCATTTAGTACAAAAGGCCTCGGAATCATAGTTTCTGGTCTTGGCTTTACATTTAAAGCTTCATTTTCTAGCAAATCATAACTGGACTCGTAGAGCGTAAATTCCGGTATTATCTCCTTTTTTAAACTAAATTTCAGTCTTAAGGTATCCCTTCCCGAAATATGATAAGTCAATATGCGGTCGTGCCATCTACGGGTGTGAATATGAAAATCATTGCTTCCTAATGCAACGGAATCGGCTTCAAGTCCATTTACTTTAAAGCTTTGAAAATCTATTGTTCTATCGGCAAAAAGTTCTATCCTATCAGCTTTTCGGTTGGGAGCAATTTTTAATGAATAGGAATTAAAGGCTGAAGAAGAATCGGTTTTTTCCCAAGTTATGCCCGGTGATTCTAGATCAATTTTTGGAGCTTCGGCACGCCAGGTAAAATTTGAGCCGTATTTACTGCTAAAGGTTTTATTTTCTGAAGGAGCGATTAATGGTTCTTCTCCAAAATATGTTTCGGTCCATTCATCTGGCATCTTATCGTAAGAATACCAATTGGTAGTGTTTTTATCGGCATCAAAAAGGTAAACCAGCGAATTCGGTTTGGGATGTTCTTTGGTGAAATCGGCTTTAAAATGTGCGATTATTAAAAGAATATTGAAAACTAAAAAGAATAAAACCGCAATCTTCTTATTGCTTTTAAAGTAAGCGAAAACAGGTAACAGCAGTTGAAATAATAGAACCGTGAGTAAAGCTGAAACAAACAATATTTTCAAACCTAAAGCTACCGGAAACATTTTTATAAAAGGCACTAAAATAAATACGGCCGGAAGGCTTAAGAACGCCATTAATAAGGAATTTGGCGATTCCTGACGCATCATAATAAATAGCTGCAGTAAGCCGAAAAAACCTGGTATGATAAAATAAGCCGCGCCTTTTAGAAAGAAAGCGAGCAAAGCACAGAGCAATAGCCAGAAAAATAGCGGCACAACAAATAGATTAGCCTTGTTTTCTATATGTCTAAATCGGAAGTAGGTGAAAAACGAAATGAGTAAGCTTAATGAAACAAAAGCGGCGATATAATAATAGCCGTTGTAGGTGAAACCCTGTTCCATTTCTGAATATTCCGGATAGCTGTAGAGTAAGAATTTCCAGAGTAGAAAAACCAATAAGCCAGAAATGGCAAGGCTTACTACAAAGGGGATAATACTTTTTAAAATTTCTTTTAGCTGAAAACGATCCTTAGAAAATCCGTAGCCGAGAAGGATAAAAAACAGAACAAAAGCGAGAATAAGCATTGGGAAGATCCAGGAAAACGGATAACTAATTATTTTCCCTCCCGGAATATTGAAAAACAGTACTTCTTCTTCCGCATCTACTTCGTCTAAATCTACATCTTTAAAATAATCAAGTAAAGACATTAAATAGCTTCCTTGATGTGCTAAGGTTGCCTTATCTAAGTTTTTAGGAGTGTCAGTCGCGGTGTGATAATCAAAATGATCGTCTATAAAGGCAAAATTATAGCCTGGGATATCACCCTGTTCGCGTAAAACTGTAAGATCGGTATCATTAGGCAACATTTTATAAACGCTATAAACGAGCGAATTTGTTACGGGAAATTCGGGCTCCGCTTTTTTAAAGGAATTTATAAGCCCCGCGTTTCCTGAATTTGTTTCTAGAAACATAAAAGAATCGCCATCGCTGCCGCGGGCTTCAAAGTTGAGTGCCAGTTTAGCATCTTTTGCCCAAGGATGGTCTTTTATAAAAAGTTCGGCGCCATTTAAACCGAGTTCTTCGGCATCGGTAAATAGAATGATGATATCATTTTTATGCTTTTTATTTTCAGCTAGAAATGTGCGAATTCCTTCTAAAATTGTTCCTACACCGCTGCCGGCATCACTGGCTCCCAAAGAGGAATGTGGATTACTGTCGTAATGCGTCATAATCACCAAGGCATCACCGTTTCCGTTCCCTTCCAAACGAGCCATGATGTTTTGAGGGCGGACTAATACGCCATTTTTATTAAGGGTATAATCTTCGTGAGTTTGTGCCTGTAAGCCCATTTCCTGTAACTGGCCTACAATATAATTTCTTACGCGGCTATGGGCTTTAGTTCCTACATAATGGGGCTTCTGCGCAATCGCTTCAACGTGTTTAAAAGCGCGTTGAGTAGAAAAAGTAGATTCAGGCGCATCTTCGGCTTCAATAGTTTTTGGCTGGCTGCTGTAAAAGCTAAACCAAACTGCAATGGCAATAAAAATGAATGAAAAAAAGCGAAGTATATTTTTCAGCATAATTCAGAAAAAAGCAAAAGGTTATATAGGATTTAAAGATACTTAAGATTTTAAGGAATAGTAGCGCTGCGGAGTAAGCTTTCAGAATAATTAAATTTTGACTATATTTAAGTAATTAGTAATCAAAAATTTAGGCTATGGGTATTAAAAGTTTTCAGGGAAAACGGGCGGCGCCCGAAAAGGCGAAAAGCGCTCCAATGTTAGTTAGAGATTATATGAGTACTTCACTTATTACCTTTAAGGAACACGAAAATATTATGGATGTTGCTGAAAAACTCACTAAAAATAAGATTTCTGGTGGGTGTGTGGTAGACGATAATAATAAATTACTGGGTCTTATTTCTGAAGGGGATTGTATGAAACAAATTTCTGACAGCCGGTATTATAATATGCCTTTAGATGATGCCACGGTGGGAAAACGAATGACGTGTAATGTTGATACTATAGATGGCAATATGAACGTAATGGATGCCGCGAAACTCTTTATTGAAAAACGGTTTAGGAGATTTCCAATTGTAGAACACGGGAAACTTATTGGACAAATTAGTCAGAGTGATGTTTTGCGGGCTGCGGTACGCTTAAAAAGTAATAACTGGCATTTGGGTTGATCTACGGCTAGTTGCGTTTTACCAACGCGTAAATTTCATTTTCTAAAGGAAGATATCCCTGGTCGTAAACAAAATAATAGACTTTACCAGTTTTTGTAGTGTATATACTGGTAAGGTATTCAAAATTGAAACCACGAGCGAGTAATTTATTTTTACTAATCGTGGTTTTTTCGTTTGGGTTGAATTCTTCTAAAATCCGGTAATTTTTTCGAAGCTGGTTATTTACATTTCTTACCAGGTTTTTCCTGTCTTTGTTGAGGTTGTTATGGTGTGCATTGCGACAATAATCGCTGCAGAATTTCTTATCTACGCGACCTACAATTTTTTCGCCACATTCCAAACAGGATTTTTGCATACTACGCGATAATCGAGGATTAAATATTTCCAGGCTTTACTCGAAATTAAATTTTGTTTTCACAATAAATATAAATAAAAAGCTTAAAAAATACTGAAATTCAGGTTTTTGTAGAGTTATACTTACTTGTTTTTCCGTATTTCCGCTTGGCGCATCGGCATACTATCTATAGTATTAAAAAGTTTTTCTGCGGAAAGCACTTCGGTTTGTTCCAGTTTTTCGCCGCCATCCAATCCGATTAGAATAACCCGAAAATCGCTTTTTTCAGCTTTATATTTCTGAAAAAGCTCAGAAGAATTTTTCCAGTTCTCTTCTTCAAATCCGGTTGTATATTTTTCAGGTAAAATTTGGTAGATTACCAGTTTTCGCTCGTTTAAGCCTTGTTGATGTTTTTGAAGTTCGGTAAGTTGTTGCTGGAATTTTTCATTTTTCTCTTCAGCTACAATCAAAATTAGTCGGTCTTTCCATTGGTGTTTGGAAAGGTCTTGTGCGTTTAAATTCATAGCAAAAGAGAAAATTAAAATAAAACTACTTATAGATTTTAGCATATCCTAAAATACGAAAAATCTACTATACCTTTAGTCTAAGCATTTCGGCACGCGCCATAAAAGAATCTTTTAGGCGTTCAATTTTAGGATTCATCGTAGAGGCAAAAACAAGGTATTGGCATTTTGTAATATGCTGCGGAATTCTAATAAGATCGTTATAATCGCTGTTTTTGGTTAAGAATTCGGCGTCTTCAACCGCAAGAATTTTTAACTGACTTACATTGATACCGGTAATTTTGAAAAGCTGAAATAACTTTTTTGGTGTAGCGATCACAATGTCCACACCATCATAAATATCATCTTTTTGTTTGCTGATATCGGGAGCGTCATGGGCGCTATAAACGCGTAAGTCCATGTATTTTGTGAATTTGTTGAATTCTTCTTCCAGCGCCAGGGCAGCTTCTTTGTCCTGAACGAAAATCAAAGCTCTGGGGGCATCTTCAAAGGCTGCGCTTTCTAATTTCTGAATTGTACTAATTACAAGTGCGGTAGTTTTTCCTGAACCTTCAGGAGCAACGATGAAAAGATCTCTTCCGCTTTTAATTTTGGGTAAAATTTGTTTTTGAAATGGAAGCGGATTTTCAATTTCCAGTCTTTCTAAAGCTTCTTTAAGCGGAATATTCAGTTTTTTAAAGGACATAAGGTTTATTTTAAAGCTTTTTATTTAATTTCTAAATTAGAAATCAAAAGTTTCTGAAGCTTACAAAGATAACTTTCCCTATAATTAAAGCGCTATAAAACATTATTGCTTTAGAAAACTTGTTGGAAAAGGGCAGGATTTCAAATCCATTCTTGATTTTCAACGCTAAGTTTATCTTTTACTTCGCCGGTATGCTTGGTACTTGCAGGCTCAAAAAGTAAAACCCAGGCTTCATCTTCAGCTACAGGGTTATGCTCAACGCCTTTCGGGACAATATACATTTCACCTTCATTTAAGCTTATAGTTTTATCCCTAAATTCAATTTTTAAACTCCCTTTAATAACCAGAAACATTTCATCTTCTTCCTTATGGTCGTGCCAAACAAATTCTCCCTTTAATTTGGCTAATTTCACCTGTTGCCCATTGAGCTCGCCAATAATTTTAGGGGTCCAATGTTCATTAAAAAGCTCAAATTTATCTTTTAGGTTCACTTTCTCAGGCTTCATAATTGTTTAGTTAACTAATCAAAAATAAGAAATTTGCGATCAGCTTTTTATGAGTTCTGGTAATTTATCCTCAATGGGAACACCTTTAATTCCTTCCTTGTTTTTTAAATAAGCCTCAATTTCGTTATCGCTCATTTGGTAAGTTTCTTTGAGACCATCAATAATTATTTTTAGATAGAATTCGTGCGGCGGGTTTATTTCATCTTTTAAATAATCCTCATTCGTGAAAGTGAAGATAGGAGAGTCTTCATCTTCTCCCAGGTAAATAATCTTCCCGTACCAGGAATTGTTTTTCATATCCAGGCTACGGTTTTTAATTACTTGTTGAAGATCTATATCAAAATCCCCTTCAAATTTTATTTCCTGTTGCACCAAGTCCACAAATTGCTGTTGAGTGATAAGGTACATTCTACCCAGGGTTTCTATGCTTTTATCGAAGTTTGATTGGATAAAACCGGCGCCACCGCCACTCCAGGTTTTTGAAGATTTAGCGAAATATAGTTCACCATTAATAGTGATCCCTTTAGATTTTTCGGGTAGGGTTTTATTGGTGCAGCCGGGGTAGACGCGTTTGGCATTTGCTGGGCGACCCCCACCAATATAACAGCTAAAACGCTCTTTTAATAAATTGGAACCGTAACAGGCGTACCAAACTTTGGCTTCTTCTTCCATCATCTTTTTTCTACAAGAAAGGCTTTTTTGTAGAGAATAGCAACTTTAGCTATTTAAGGCGTTTCTTATAAATAGTTTAAGCGCTGGTTTTCTAGTGAATTTTATATTTAATTCCTATTTGCATCAAAATGCTCAGATCTTCCCCGGCAATTTCCCACTTATCGCTTTCTCTGAATGAATTTACGGGATCAGTCCATAATAAAGTGGGTTCTAATTGTAGTGCTAAATTTTCATTCAGTTTAGAACTGATAATTCCTGAAAAATTAACACTCATAAAATTACGATCTACTATTGGAGATGAGTTGATTTAATCCTGTCTTAATTCCTGGTGCGTATAGCCAAACCCAAAATTCCATTGATTGTTTTCTTTAAGATGCTCTAATAAAATCATAGAGGTTAATGAAGTAACATCTCCATCAATAGGCTCATTTGAACTTTTCCAATTTCTGCCTTCAATTGCAGCGTTTAAATATTGAAATTTGAGTTTAAGTCCGAAATAAGAATCAGGTTTTGAATATTTTAGATTCATATATGAACTAAAAGGTGCCGAGTAATCAATATCAACATCACTATCGTTATTTTCAAATAGATATGCTGAACCTGTTCCGAGTCCAAATCCGACTTCTAAATTTTGTGATTTTCCCTCAAGTGTTGCAATTAGAAAAAACAGGATAACTATTGTGATTTTTCTCATAAATTTCATTTAAATTTTATCGAAATATGAATAAATGCTAAATATAAATGAAATATTTTAAAAGATTCTCTGTAAAAATCTGATTTACGCTTCTTATTTCTATTAAAATTTGAAAATCTGATAAAGTTTGCCAGGATGAACAAGCTATTAAATCCTCAGTCATTTACAAACGTTTACAAACGTCTTTAAACGTAAACAAATAATTACCAACCGATTACTGATTGATTTCTGTTCTATGTTTGTCCTGTTGAAATGAACTAACGATTTTCAGCTTTTTAAATTAATACGTTATGAGCACTATTAGAAACAAAGTACAGTTGATCGGGAATGTGGGAAGAGAGCCTGAGATCGTAAACCTGGAATCTGGTAAAAAATTAGCCAAATTCTCTGTAGCCACTAATGAAAATTATAAAAACGCTAGCGGTGAACGCGTAACCGATACTCAATGGCATAATATTGTAGCCTGGGGGAAAACCGCGGAATTGATTGAGAAATATGTGAACAAAGGTAAAGAAGTTGGAGTAGAAGGAAAGCTTACCAGCCGAAGTTGGGATGATAAAGATGGTAACAAGCATTACATTACTGAAGTAGTTTGCAATGAATTACTTTTATTAAGTCAAAAATAGATTTCCCGAGCCAGGCGGTAAGTATTTGCGTGAGCTTCTATAATCACCTTTATTTCTTTAGAATATCCGCCGCCCATACTACATTGTACGGGAATATTTAGATCGTGACAGGTTTGCAAGACGAACCTGTCTCTTTCTTTACAGCCATTCACCGTACAGGAAAGTCGGCCGAGTTTATCGGTTTCTAAGATATCCACTCCGCTTAGATAAAAGATGAAATCGGGCTTCTGTTTTTCAATTAGATTAGGTAAAATTTCCTTTAATAGTTTCAAATATTGGTCGTCGCCACTGCCATCGAGCACTTCAATATCAAGATCTGACTTTTCTTTTTTAAACGGATAATTGCCTTTTCCGTGCATAGAAAAGGTGAAAACCGAAGGATCATCCTGAAAAATTTCAGCGGTACCATTTCCCTGGTGAACGTCCAGATCTACGATAAGGATCTTATCGGCTAATTTTTTCTGCTGAAGATACCTGGCAGCAATTGCCTGGTCATTAAGCAGGCAAAAGGCTTCCGCACGATTGGTATAAGCGTGATGCGTGCCGCCGGCAATATTGAAGGAAATTCCGTTTTCCAGGGAGTAGTGAACTGCTTTCATAGTGCCATCGGCAATAATCATTTCCCTCTTTACTAAGGCTTCGGAAAGTGGAAACCCGCTTTTTCTGATTTCTTTTTTAGTGAGGTTTAGATCGCGTAAACGTTTAAAATAATCAGCATCGTGAACATTGAGAATATATTTTTCCTCGGGAAATTCCGGTTCGAAGAAATTTTCCTCGCTACAGGTCCCTTCATGTAGCAATTGCCTCGGCAATAACTCATATTTTTCCATCGGGAAACGGTGTCCCTCAGGTAAAGGATGATTGTAGATAGGGTGGTAGGCAATTTTCAGCATTTTTCTGTCAGTTCGAGCGCAGTCGAGAAGAGAATTAATTTATCGTTGCGCCCGGTTCTACACCATCTTCATCAGGGTTTACAAATACTAATTTTCCGGCTGCATTTTCTGTCATTAAGATCATTCCCTCGCTTTCTACACCACGAAGTTTTCTTGGGGCTAAATTGGCTAAAACAGTCACTTTCTTCCCAATAATTTCTTCAGCTTTGTAATGTTCAGCGATTCCCGAAACTACTGTTCTTTGATCTAAACCGGTGTCAACTTTTATCACCATTAATTTCTTAGTTTTTGGCATCTTATGGGCTTCAATAATAGTCCCAACGCGCAAATCCATTTTGGTGAAATCCTCGAAAGTTGCAGTTTCCTTTTGCGGCTCTACCACTTTATCCTCGGCAGCATTAGCTGTTTTTGTAGCTTCCAATTTCTCTAATTGTTGTTGGATTTGGGCATCTTCTATTTTGCTGAAAAGTAATTCTGCTTTCCAGATTTGATGACCTGCCGGGAGTAATGAATCGCGGGTAGCAATCTTATCCCATTGCGAATATTCTTCCCCGGAAAGTTTATTTTCAGCATCGGTGAAGTTCAGCATTTTTTGAAGTTTTGCAGAAGAAAACGGTAAAAAAGGTTCGCTTAAAGTAGCCAGTGCCGAAGCGATTTGTAAAGCTACATACATTACTGTTTTTACCCGTTCTTCATCGGTTTTAATGAGTTTCCAGGGTTCTTCGTCAGCCAGGTATTTATTTCCTAAACGGGCCAAATTCATCAATTCACCCTGAGCTTCGCGGAAACGGTATTTTTCAATAGAACTTGCTATCACTGCAGGATAAGCTTTAAGCTCGGCAATGGTTTGCTCGTCAACTTCAGAATAATCATTTGGTTTCGGAACAATTCCGGAGTAATATTTATTGGTAAGGACAACTACCCGGTTTATAAAGTTGCCAAAAACGGCCACTAACTCATTATTGTTTCTAGCCTGGAAATCTTTCCAGGTAAAATCGTTGTCTTTAGCTTCAGGTGCATTTGCGGTTAATACATAACGCAATACATCCTGTTGCTCTGGAAAATCTTCAAGATATTCGTGCAGCCAAACCGCCCAGTTTTTGGAGGTAGATAATTTTTTTCCTTCCAAATTAAGAAATTCGTTTGCCGGAACATTTTCAGGCAAAATATAATCCCCGTGTGCTTTTAGCATGACCGGGAAAATAATACAGTGAAATACAATATTGTCTTTTCCAATAAAGTGAACCAGTTTAGTGTTCTCGTCTTTCCAATACGGTTCCCAGTCTTTGCCTTCGCGCTCTGCCCATTCTTTGGTAGAAGATATGTAGCCAATAGGCGCATCAAACCAAACATAAAGTACTTTACCATCGCCACCTTCAACAGGAACAGGAATTCCCCAATCCAAATCTCGAGTTACGGCTCTTGCGCGCAAACCATCGTTTAACCAGGATTTCACTTGCCCGTGTACATTGCTTTTCCAGTCGTGGGCGTGGCCTTTTACGATCCACTCATCCAACCATTCCTGGTATTGATCTAAAGGTAAAAACCAGTGACGAGTTTCTTTTAGAGTGGGAATTTCTCCAGTAATTGCCGATTTTGGATTAATAAGATCGGTGGCGTTTAAAGAAGTTCCGCAGCTTTCACACTGGTCGCCATAGGCTTCCTCGTTTCCGCATTTCGGACAGGTTCCAGTTACAAACCTATCGGCCAGGAATTGCCCTGCTTTTTCGTCGTAAAGTTGTTGCGTAGTCTCTTCAATGAATTTCCCATCTTCATACATCTTTTTGAAAAACGACGAAGCCGTATCGTGATGTACTTTGGCTGAAGTCCTGGAATAATTATCGAAAGAAACCCCAAAATCTTCGAAAGATTTCCTGATAATTCCGTCGTATTTATCTACAATATCCTGCGGCTTAACGCCTTCTTTCTTTGCTTTTATGGTAATAGGTACTCCGTGCTCATCACTACCGCAAACAAAAGCCACGTCATTACCCTGCATTCGTAAATAACGGGCATAAATATCGGCTGGAACATAAACACCTGCAAGATGCCCAATATGTATGGGGCCGTTGGTGTATGGTAATGCTGCGGTAATCGTGTATCGCTGTGGAGTATTGCTCATTTATCTTAAAATTTATTGAAGCCGCAAAGGTAAGCAACTCCTTAAAAATACGCGTTAAATTCTTGTAAAACACAAGGAGACTAAGGTAAATGTTCCTCATTTTAGCCTATAAATCTATTTCTAATATTTAACCAAATGAAAAAAATAAGCTTAATAATTTTTGTTCTTAGTCTAGTGGCCTGTGGAAGCTCTAATACTAAGATGGCTAAGGATAAATTTGTAGTTGAAAATCTTACAAACTATGATGCAGAAGATCTAGCTGAAACCTTTCCTGAAGCAAATATTCAGGAAGACATGGGGATGTTTGAAGAGGGCACTGTGGAAAGAGCCTATACCATAATGTATCCAAATACTCCAGATGAACTGCATATTACCTGGAAAAGTAAAGAACGCGAAGAAATTTTTGATATACGATTTTCAGAGAATGGAAAATGGAAGTCTGCCAAAGGAATTGAAGTTGGAACATCTTATGAAGTATTGAATGAACTAAATAAAAAGCAAATCTCGTTTTACGGATTTGGTTGGGATTATGGTGGCGCAGTAATGTGGAATGATGGAAAATTCGAAAACTCTAAACTTAGAGTTTTTCTTAGTCCCACCGGGAGAGCAGCCGATAAATTTTATGGAGACCGAATTATTGAAGCGAGCGAGGAAGAAATTGCAAACCTGGATTTAAAAGTGAAAAGTATCATGCTGATTAATTAGGTGCTTTTTACAGGAAATCCCCCGGTATATGAAGTCTTAATAAAACCTAAATTCGATTATGGCTCAGCATAATGCTTTGGGGGAATTGGGTGAACGCCTGGCTGTGGAACACCTTTTAAAAAAGGGCTATGAAATTCTGGCTAAAAATTATGTGTATAATAAAGCGGAAATAGACATTTTAGCACGGAAGCATAAAACCTTAGTGGTAGTAGAAGTGAAAACAAGAAGCACACCCGATTTTGGGGACCCGCAAAGTTTTGTAAAGCCTAAACAAATTCGGCAGCTCGTAAAAGCTGCCGATTTTTTTTTAAACGATCACCAATTAGACCTGGAAGTAAGGTTTGATATCGTTGCGATAATTAAGAATAAAGCTGGCATTCAGGTAGAACACCTTGAAGATGCTTTTCTTTATTTCTAGTCTACATTTATATAGCTCTATTTAACATTTTCGAATTAAGGTCATAGGTCTATTCCCAATTGCTCAAATAAAAAGTAGTACTCATACAAAATCTTATTGTGAGAATCTTGTTTTTTCAATGCTCCGCCATGGCCAGATCCCGGCGTAACATATAGATGGTAAAGACCAGAAGGATCTCCTAGCTCCTGTAGTTTAGCAAGAAACTTATAAGAATGGTGGGGGGGTACTCGATCATCGGTATCTCCGGTAATCAAAAGGGTATTAGGATATCTCTTCCCATCAGTTATATTATGAAGTGGAGAGTAGGATTTTAAATTTCTATAATCCTCTAAGTTTTCCGGGGTTCCAAATTCTTTTAGGTTTGTATTCATACCACCAACTGTAAATAAATTAAACCTAAGCATATCATATGGGCCTGCTTCCGCAATAACTGCTTTAAAAAGTTCGGGTCTTTGTGTAGCAGCAGCTTCTACCAGTAATGCACCATGGGAACCTCCTTTAATAACAAGTTTTTCTGAAGAGGTATAGTTATTTTTTATTAAATATTCTCCTGCAGCGATGAAATCGTCTATAGCATTCTGTTTTTTTAATCGCCGGCCTGCTAATGCCCAATCGCTCCCATTGGCACCCCCGCCTCTTATATTGGGAACAGCCAGGATACCACCGTGAGCCAATAAAAGTCCTGTAGCATAGCTAAAAGAAGGCTCTACAGTTGTTCCATAACCTCCATAACCATACATTAGCACAGGATTGCTTCCATCTAGAACGGTTTCTTTATCACAAGTGATGTACATGTTTATCTCTGTGCCATCTTTTGAAGTATAAGTAACATACCTGGTTTCCAGACTATTAATGTCATAGGGTACCGAAATAGATTCGGAAGGTTTAAATTCAAGATTATCAAGATCTAGTTGGTACCAGGTGGTAGGGTGAAAAAAAGAACTTATGCTAAACTTGGTGGTGCTGGCATCATCATTAAATTCGTAGAAATGATTTAATTTCTTTCCCTTCGGGAAATCTATTTTCCGAAGCAACTCACCTTTTAAATTAAAAATTAGAGAGATGTTTTGTCCCTCATTACGATAGATACACGCAAGTTTATCTTTACCCAATTTAAGTACGTATTGAAGGTCAATATCATATTCAGGGATGAACTCACTCAATTTATTAGGCGTGTTTAAATTAGCAAGAAGGACTTTGCCTTTGGGAGCTCCTATAGTAGTCTTTAGGAAAACAGAATCCCCTTTAATATGTTTAATACTTAGTTCTACGTTTTCTTCTGCGGGATAAACCAGAAACCTTCTTGGTTGAAAATTTTCTTTTTTAAGATCTGCAATAGATATAGCATTATACCAGGTGCCCCGGGAATTGATATGATGGAATAATTTTAAGTTTTTCTCGTGAATATCATACCAAAAATTATAGGTGCCACTGGTATCCGGATTTTTGTATATAGGTTCCGGGTTCGCTGTAGCATTATTTATGGAAAGACGGTATAATGTCTTATGGGTTGGGGTATCTAATAATTCTCTACCTTCTTTAGGTTTTTTATAGGCGGTATAATATAATTCACGGCCGTCCCACTCCAAATTTGTACTTGTTCTAATGTTCTTAATCGTGTATGGAAATTTTGATCCCGTTGTGAGATCATAAATATGTCCCTGGGCCCAGTCGCTACCGTTTACCGAAATAGCCACAGCTATTAGATTTTCACTTTCATTGATGCTCGTATTTCCGTAAAGAACACGTTCCTCTTTACTACTTATAATATCTTTTCCACTAATTAGTTTTTTCCAGTTTTGTTGATCTTTCAATTTATATAAAAGATCCATAGAACCTGTATAAGGATTCCAGTCTTCTTTAGTTTCAAACTTATCTTCAAATTTTGGATCCTTTTTTATATGATCTTCGGTTTTTTCCCTTCGAACTCTATACATGGTTGCAATTTGAGCTCTAAGATCCCAGTAATTGGTTTGTTTCTTTGATTGTGCCCTGGTAAATCTAGCCTGTTCTTCCAGCCAATTCTGCAATTTTGCATCACTGGAGTTTTCCATATATTGGTAAGGATCTTCAACCACCTCTTCAAAATAGGTGTTTGTTGTAGCTTCTTTGGGGGCTTTGGGGTAATCATATTCATTTTGACAAAATGTGGTTATTCCTGAAAAAAGGAATAAGAGGATAGTGAAATTTCTCATTACGGCAATAAAAACTTGAATTTGGAGAAGTAAATTAGGGAGTTTACTCTTAGATTGTAAAATTTTTGTTAAAATTAATAATTTTCAGGAAAGTCTGAAATCTTAGGAAAGAAATTTACAATAAAACTTCTGATGCTCTCTCGAGATGAATCTCTTGAGTTAATAGTTATTTCGAATTTTTAAGAT
>Ga0208014_1000549_pt1 | contig 14870 bp, 13 predicted proteins | sample 25_taG_FD_184099 | JGI IMG/M metagenome (GOLD analysis project Ga0208014, IMG submission 184099) | Marine viral communities from Cariaco Basin, Caribbean Sea - 25_WHOI_OMZ (SPAdes) (version 2) | ecosystem: Environmental > Aquatic > Marine > Oceanic | place: Caribbean Sea: Cariaco Basin...
GCATTTGCTTCATAGAGTTTGTCATCATTTTATTGTTGTTGGCGTACTTTTCATGACACGCTGTTTTGCATTCAATGCTGCTCCGCGCGGCTAAGGAATTTTCTGTTTATGTCGCTATCTATGTCGCTATCTATGTCGCAAGCCTCCACTAGGGTAGATACTCATACCAACACTCACGCCTTAGCATCAGACCATCAAAAAAACGCTGGCATCATTATTATCGGAGCGGGCATGGCAGGCAGTCGTTTTGCCATTGAGCTTGCTCGCACGCAATCAAATGATGACACCGCCCGTTTGCCAATTACGTTAATCAGTAAAGAGCCGCAAGTGGGCTATAACCGCATTATGCTGTCACCAGTATTGGCTGGCGACACAGCGTTTGAAGATACTTATTTATATGACAACTCAGAGTATGAGCAGCTGGGTATTACTGTGCTGGCTGGGGTTGCAGTAGAGACAATAGATACTAAGTGCCAGTGTATTGAATTGGATGATGGGCAAACACTCAACTATGTCAAGTTAGTAATGGCTACAGGGTCAACTGCCCGAGTCATTCCGTTCCCCAATCACACAGCTAAGGGCGTGCATGTGTTTCGAGACCTTGCCGATGTGACCGCTCTGATGGACTATGCTAGCCAAGGAAAAACGGGTTTGGTGATTGGCGGTGGCGTACTGGGATTGGAGGCTGCCTGCGCGTTGGCGGCACAGGGCGCGAGCATGACGGTCATTCATATGGATGTTTATGTACTCAATCGCCAACTAGACCTGCCAGCTGCCGAGCTTTTGCAAGCTGAGCTCAGTCGCCGAGGGGTTGGTCTCGCGGTTTCTGCCCATACTGAGGCCATTAAGATGAATGATGCAGGAGAAGTATGCGGATTATCTTTAAAGGACGGGCGCACGCTAGCGGCCGATTTTATCGTGATGGCAGTGGGTGTGATACCCAATACAGCGCTTGCCAAGCAAAGCGGGATCGAGGTTAATCGCGGTATTGTGGTCGATGATTTTATGCATACCAGTTGTCCCAATGTTTATGCGATTGGTGAGTGTATAGAGCGAGAGGGCGAGCTATTTGGAATGGTGGCGCCGGTCAATCAGCAAGTGGATACGTTGGTCACGGTTTTAAAAGATGCTTTGATAGAAAACGATATAAATTTGATAGATGGTAGAGCCACCGTACCAACTCACTGGGTTCCTTTTGTCAGCAAGCCGCTGTCATTAAAATTGAAAGTATCTGGCATGTCGGCATTTTCTGCAGGGCAAATTGCTTTTGATGATGAGGTCGCTGACACCATTGAGACTCTCGTATATCGTCAGCCTGAATTAAACCATTATCACTGTCTGTACCTCAAAGAAAACAAACTCATTGGCGCTGTGCTTTATGGGGACACCAGCGATGGCAGCTTTTATAGCCAGTTGATTATAGATAACGTTGATATTACGCCTATCAAAGACACACTCATATTTGGCGAAGCATATTGTCATTTAGATGAAATAATGCCAAGCAATTCGCCAACTACGGAAGTAGATATAGAGCTTGATGATACGGACAAGAACACCAATCATCATAAAGCGGCCGAACTGTTAGAGGATGCATTATGAATAACGCTACCGCCAATCAATCTGCTGCTAGCAAAGTAGTATCAGCTAATAAATCGAAAAGCCTGCCTAATAGCGTGCAAAAAGCAACAGGCCGAGTCATTGAGACACATGATATAAGTGCTGCCAAAAATACAGAAAAAGCATCGTTGTCATCTGATGGCGATTTGATTGATAGCTCGATTGATAGCTCGATAACTACTATTCGCACGACGTGTCCTTATTGCGGAGTGGGATGCGGTGTTTTAGCGAGCGTAAATGAGACAGAGGTGCTGAGTGTAAAAGGAGATCCTGAGCATCCTGCTAACTTTGGTAAATTGTGCTCCAAAGGGAGTGCGCTGGCACAAACATTAGGCACCGCGCGCCGCTTGACCGAGCCATATTATCAAAACAAGCACGCAGTCATGCAACAGCATCAGCCTATGCAATTGGGTAATGATTTCAATGCCAAACGTAAATCTGACAAGCCGCTTATAGAGCAGACAGACTGGGAAACCGTTTTAGATGACGTGGCCAGTCGTTTAAATGACACTATCGCCAAACACGGGCGAGACAGCATTATGTTTTATGTCTCAGGTCAATTGCTGACTGAAGACTATTACGTCGCCAATAAATTTATAAAAGGGTTTATTGGTAATAATAACATCGACTCCAACTCTCGGCTGTGTATGTCATCTGCAGTAGCTGGGCACAAACGTGCGTTTGGTGCAGACCTTGTGCCGGGTAATTACGAGGATTTGGAGGCTTGTGATTTATTGGTACTGGTAGGCTCCAATATGGCGTGGTGCCATCCTATTTTGTTTGGTCGATTTTTAGCAGCCAAAAAAGCCAATCCTAATAAAAAACTGATTGTGATAGACCCGCGCCGTACGGACTCTTGTGAATTTGCCGATTTGCATTTGCCAATTGCTGCGGGTACGGATACACATTTATATAATGGGTTGCTGCATTACCTAGATCAGCAGGGTTGCCAAGATGATGAATATGTTAACCAAAGCTTGGGAGTTGATGATGCGATTAATGCGGCCAAAGCATGGAGTATCAATGAAGTCGCCAGCGCCTGCCAAGTGTCTGCGGACAGTATCCGCCAGTTCTATGAATGCGTTGCCGCCACTGATAAAACAGTCACTGCCTTTAGTATGGGCGTCAATCAATCACAAAGCGGAACCGATAAGGTCAATGCCATTATTAATACTCATCTGTTCACAGGGCGTGTAGGCAAAGTAGGAGCCAGTCCGTTTTCACTCACTGGACAGCCTAATGCGATGGGCGGACGAGAAGTAGGCGCCCTTGCTAATCTATTAGCGGCTCATTTAGAACTAGACAATGCCGATCATCGTCAGCTTGTGGCAGACTTTTGGCAGTCGCCTCAACCTATCTCCCCAAACGTGGGTGTCAAAGCCTGCGATGCTGCCGCTGCCATATTGGATGGTCGTATCAAGGCCATTTGGATTATCGCCACCAACCCTGTGGTCAGCTTGCCAGATGCGGATAATTTTCGTCAAGCGCTTGCTGCATGTGATTTGGTAATTGTCTCTGATTGCTCGGTAGACAGTGATACGGTAAAGTGTGCCGACATTGTACTGCCTGCTCAAGGGTGGGGTGAAAAATCTGGAACGGTCACCAATTCTGAACGGCGTATCTCTCGGCAGCGGACATTAATGCCTGCAGCAGGGCTTGCCAAACCAGATTGGTGGATACTGTCTCAAGTTGCCACACGAATGGGATTAACGGGGTTTGATTACCAACATCCTAGCGAGATATTTAATGAGCATGTGGCATTGACCGCTGATGGTAATACGCATAGCCACAGAACATCTCACTCTAATAAGAATTACCCTCGTTATCTGAACCTTAGCAAAGACTTGTCTGCTTTAATGACAGATGAGGTACCAGCCGATAAACCTGCTCAACAATATATTAGCCAGCATATTAACCAGAACGGCAATCAAATACATCAGCCAATCGTACTCAGTCAGCAAGCATACGAAGAGATGCTACCGTTTCAATGGGGTGGCACGCGTATCTCTATGATTGATAAGATAAAACCTTTAGAAAACGAGATTATTAATTCCGCTGCTACTATTACTAAGTCACAGTTAATCGCTATTACACCCTCTAATGAAGCGAGCGTAGCTAATGTGCATCGATATCAAAGCAGGCAAAAACCCCAACTGATTGTTGATAATCGAACACCCTCTAAACACGAGGTTGAGTATGATACTCAATCTGAAAACGAAGTGTTTCATGTACGCCTGATTACTGGCAGGCTGCGTGATCAATGGCACACCATGACTCGCACTGGCCTTGCATCGCAGTTAAATCAACATCAGCCAGTACCGACACTGACCATACATCCTAATGATGCACGGCAGCTAGGTGTTCAAGACAATGATTTTGTGCAACTGCATCGTAGGTATGAAAACTACGGAAAGTATGAAAGTTATGAGAACGGCGTGACCAATAATGGCATAGTCATTGATATCGCGATGAGTACGGCTAGGGATGGCAACGAGCCCGCAAGTACCGTAATGGCGCAAGTTGCCATTAGCGATACGTTGCGCGTTGGTGATGCGTTTATGCCCATGCATTGGAGCAATGCTTTTGCTAGCTTTGCTCGGGTAGGTCCCCTTATTCCAACAGTCGTCGATCCACATTCAGGGCAGCCAGAGCTCAAAAATTCGGCGATCAGTGTCACGTCCGTTCCTATGCAATCATTTGGCAAGATTTTGGTGCATCCTGAGTGGCAAGACGCCGTTATAGTGCAACTACGTACTATTTTGGCCAATTTTTCTGCGCAATCGTCAGAGAAAGAATTGTCTGAAACAAAATGCGAAGCACATTCGAATAATATTTTGCCAGAGGCATTACCTGCACTTACTTGGAGTTTGAGTCATCAAAATAACAGTGTCTTGATAAATCTCGCTAGCCCGATGGTGGAGGCTAGCAGTACCTTAGCGTGCCCCGAGTTTTGGCAGCAGTTTATGGCCTCTATGCAATCATTATCACAGCCAAACTGTCAAGAGCGTGTCATGCATACGGCGTTTACGGTCGATAATGTACAGAATCAATTGCGTTTTATTGTGACGCAATCTGCGCCTGAGACGGACTCAAATAACGCTGCCATAAATAGTGGGTCATCTGATGATGAGAGACCCAGCACACAACTGATTATGGCTATTTATGTTGCTCCAACGCAAAAGCAATTACCGAGTGTACGTTGGCTCGATAGCTGCTTTACGGATACTAGTCAAATACCTGTTAATCAACGATATAAATGGTTGCTAGCGGGGCGGCCTGCCAGCGGCTATGTTGATCCAGGACCTTTAGTGTGCTCATGTATGTCAGTTGGAAAAAATACCATTCTCAACGCTATCACACAGCATGGTTGTATTAGTGCGACGGCAGTGGGTAAGCAGTGCCGAGCAGGTACCAATTGTGGCTCTTGCGTGGGGCAAATTAACGCATTAATCGCAGAATGCGCCCCATTGGCACAAGCTTAAATGATGTTATGGCACGTCGCTTGCAGCCTTTTATATGCAATTACTGGTTGAGTGTTGTGTTATGAACAATAAGCCATTTTAGGGTAGGGGTTTATTGACAACTTTGCTTGTGGTTGCCCATTTTGCTGTATTCACGCTGTTATCAGGAGTCACCACCATGACCAATATATCTGCCGCTACCTCAATGCATGAGACCTATCAGCTAATGGATCAACACTGCGCAGAAAACGTGCAAACTTGCACCAAAAGAGGCACTGTGCATCTGATTGGCGCAGGATCTGGTGACCCTGAGCTATTAACATTAAAAGCGTGGCGAGTAATGCAGCGCGCAGAGGTAGTGTTATACGACAGTCTGGTGTCTGAGGATATTTTGGATATGTGCGCGAGCACGGCTGAAAAAATATTCGTTGGTAAGCGCCGCGCCAATCATGCATTGCCACAAGAAAGTATTAACGAGCTACTGGTCAAACACGCGCTGGCAGGTAAGATGGTGGTTCGCTTAAAAGGTGGCGACCCTTTTATTTTTGGACGCGGCGGCGAAGAGCTACAGGAAGTGGTACGTCATGGCATTCATTTTGAGTCTATTCCAGGTATTACTGCCGCCAGTGCCGCTGCTAGCCGTACAGGAATTCCACTAACGCACCGTGACCATGCTCAATCGGTCAAGTTTGTTACTGCTTGCAAAAAAAATGGCGCGCCTAATAACGATTATAGTGAGCTAATGGACAGCAGCCAGACAGTTGTGTTTTACATGGGTTTGCACCGTTTGCATGAGATGACACAAGGGTTGATAGCAGCGGGGCGCGACAGCGAAACGCCTTTTGCTATCATTAGTCATGCCAGTATGCCAACGCAGCAAGTACTTATCGGCACATTAAGTGATATCGCTGATCAGCAAGCTGAAGCAAAACTGCCAACCCCTGCACTATTGATTATGGGTGATGTGGTCACTTTATATCATGAGTTTGCAGACTATAATCTTGGCGCCATGGGTAAAGGTGAGTTTGTTGATGTTGATAAAGTGATAAGCAGTAATGATTTAATACCCAATTTGGAGAGTATTGCGTAGGATAACTACTTTTAAGAAACTGTTACTAAGGTGATTATGTGCACCCGTCTAGAATCTTGTGTAGAACCATGTTTAGTCTAGATAATACTTACATCAAGTTTAAGAGTGTTCGATGTCGTTTCAAGGTTGGCTATAGCTAAGTCAATTATTATAGATTTCGTAATTGCTCGATTAACCAACGATGTATGCCACTGTCAGCAGTACGTGGATGCCATGCTGCGATGACCTTAAAAGTAGGCGGCAATGCTTCCACCTCAAGTTCTTTGACCTTATTGCTCGGCAATAATCGCGAAGGATAAAACGCAATCATGTCAGTCGTGTGCAAAATATCTGGTACAGCCGAAAAGCTAGGAACCGACATCACAATATTTCGTTTTAGACCTTTTTCTGCAAACCATTGATCATGAGAGCCGCGTAAATTAGCACGCGAGGGTGACACGACTAGCTGCGCGTGTGCAGCCACTTGCGACAGCGTTAATGGCTCTGTGGCAAAGGTATTTTCACAACCCGTCACGCATAAATGTTGCTCTTCAAATAAAGTCACATATGATAAGTTATCAGGGATAAATTCAGGGAAGGTAATCAACAAATCAAGCTCGCCTGCTGCAATCAGCTGATTGATATTGTCTGAGGCAAAATCACGGACGATTAACTTCAAATCTGGTGCGTTGCGTCGCGTAATATTAAACAATTGCGGTAATAATGCCTGCGTCGCATAGTCAGTCGCACTAATCGTAAATATGCCTTTGTATGTGTGCGGCATAAAAATCTCTGGCTCTAACAAATCTTCCAACTGCTTTAATATATGGTCAATAGGTTGCTGCATCGATAGCGCTTTTGGTGTTGCCACCATGCTATTGCCTTGACGAATAAACAAACGATCATCAAACACCTCACGTAACTTGCGTAACTGCTCACTGATGGCTTGTTGGGTCAGCCCCATTTTGCGTGCGACTTGCGACAAGTTTTTTAGATCAAGTAGCGCCTGCAATACTCTAAGTTGCTTGATATCGAGCCGATTCATACCATTCATAATTTCATACCATTAATAATTGTATCTTAAACAAGAAACGGTTGTTTCTAATTGTACCTGCAAAACGCTATGCTGACCAACATTGCTTAAGTAGCCACTAAATGAGCTATTAAGCATTAAAACAGGCTCAATACATTCAATAATAAGCCATCAGCTGCTTTAAAAGAGATACTTATGACACAAACTATTCCAGATACAAAGACATTATTTTCCTCTGTAGCACTTGGGCCTTATACGCTCAACAACCGTATCGTAATGCCGCCATTGACACGCTCTCGTAGCACGCAACCTGACAATATCCCTAATGACTTAATGGCCAGCTATTATGCACAGCGTGCGTCAGCAGGCTTTATGGTGACGGAAGGTACGCAGATTGAGCCAAGAGGTCAAGGTTATGCTTGGACGCCAGGTATCCATTCATCAGCCCAAGTTGAAGGTTGGAAAAAAGTCACGCAAGCAGTACATGACAAAGGCGGTATTATTTTTGCTCAGCTTTGGCATGTAGGCCGTGTGTCGCACACCAGCTTGCAGCCTAATGGTGCTCAGCCGGTAGGGCCGTCTGATATTACCGCTGATAACGTCAAAGTATTTATTGAAACAGGTCCAGGTGCAGGTGCATTGGCTGATCCAAGTGAGCCACGCGCTCTCAGTACCGATGAAGTTGGTGAGTTGGTAACGATGTATGCGGCCGCTGCGCGCAATGCATTGGAGGCGGGTTTTGATGGGGTAGAGCTGCATTGTGCTAACGGTTATTTGGTCAATCAGTTTATCTCTGAGCACACCAATCACCGTGATGATCAATATGGTGGGTCGTTGACCAATCGTTTGCGCTTCTTAAAAGAAATCGTCGCTGCTGTCAGTGATGTGGTGGGTGCTGATCGTTTAGGCGTACGCTTTGCGCCATTATTTGCGAGTACGGATGAGACGCGCGTGTATTTAGGCTTGGTAGAGTCAGATCCCCATCATACGTATATTGAGGCGATTAAAGTCCTTGAGCAAGCGGGTATTGCTTATTTGTCCATTGCAGAAGCTGATTGGGATAATGCGCCTGATTTACCAGACACTTTTTATCAAGCAGTCAGAGAAGAGTTTTCAGGCCGTATTATTTATGCTGGCAAGTACACGGTACAAAAAGCTGTGAACATTTTAGAAAAAGGCTACGGTGATTTATTCGCGTTTGGTCGTCCTTTTATCGCCAATCCTGATCTGCCAGAGCGTATTGCCAATAACTGGCCATTGAATGAAGTAGATCCTACCACGATGTATGGTGGTACTGATGTGGGCTACAGTGATTATCCTTACTATCAAGAATAGCAAAGTACATAAACAGTGACTGAGATAAGGCCATTAATACTAATGGCCTTATTTTCATTTATAAATTTGTGACTTGTTGGATATTCACAGACAGTCAATCTTTAAGCGACAATTATTGTTTTTGTCGCTTAAAGGTTTTTCTTTTATCGTTTTATCAATAGGTAGTAGGCAATGAATCAGAATTCCAAAGACAGACTTATACGCATATTGATAGGATATGTCGGACTTTATCCAACGCTCCTAATCGTATTGACGTTATTGAAGCCTGTGACCCAAGGATTAAGCCTGCCAGTGGTGGTATTAATTGAAACGATAATACTTGTTCCACTGACACAGTTGGTGTCTTTCCCACTAGCAGGCTGGGTCATTGAGCGTCTGAGCAGAAAAAAGTAATCGCTTTTCGCAGCGTTCACTGGTACACCATTCTCTTATTCAAGCTCATCAATCAACTGTTTCATCTCAGCGATTTCACGCTTTTGTGCCTTTATAATATCATCAGCAAGCTGTTGCACACGCGGATCTTCAATATCAGCGCGACTACTAGTGAGAATGGCAATCGAGTGATGCGGTATCATCGCCTGCATCCAATCGACTTGATCGACAGTCGCTTGAGATCTAACGCCCCAGATACCAACTGCAAACATCAATACACTTAGACCATAGATCATCAAATTGACCTTGGTCTTTTTATACATATTGGTCATAAATGCCAACATGACGACTGCCATACCGGCACCCATATATAGCGCCATATAAGCTCGGGTTTCACTAAAGTAAATGTGATCCCACTGGTAGGTATTGAAGTACATCATGATATACATGATGACAGTCGATGTCAGAATCATTAAGGTGAATTTTACATAAGGGTTCATATTTTTTTGCTTAGCAGCTTCCATGATATGACATCCATTGTTTTGTTAAATTAAAATGGGTAGACAGTTAAAACCAGAATTTAACCCCCGCAGTCAAACTACTGCTATCAACTGATTCATTTTCTTGACGTCGTTGTCCACGAGCCTTGCCAAGCGCTGTCTCATAACTAACCCCCACATAAGGGGCTAGCTGGCGATTGAACGTTTCGTAAGTCAGCCTGACCTCAGTTTCCATCTCATTAAAGCCCTTGGTAATACCATTATCATTGTCATCTTTACTAAAGGTAGTCAATCCAACCTCCGGTATGACAACCCAATGCTGATCCAAACGCCATTCGTACTCTGCGCCCAAATCAAGACGAAGTTGACCATCGGTATATAAATAGGCTCTCGCATCCGTTTCGATAAAATAATGCGCGGTACCGACAATACCTGCCATTATGGCAGCGTTATCGTTTTCAGTATCGTAAGCGACACCAGCTTCACCATTCCAAAAAATACTTAGTGGTTTCCAATAGGCAAGGGAGCTTAAGCTATCGATTTCTTTATCATCTTTAGTCTGAGCACTACCTTCGGTGCGTAGCCTTATACGATTGCTATCAGTACCATACCAACCCGTCGCCTCAAAGTTGATTTGGTCTTCATCAAACTGATAGCCCAAGTCGTCTACTGACACTCCCCATAATGGCATGCTGCCCATCATCATTGGCTTACCATACTGTCCGTAGGGAACCCCATTTGAATAGTCTGGACTGCGAGCATCAGCTGGTGGCTGCCCACCTTGCATGCCCGACATATCCATGCCACTATGATCCATATTGGACATATCACCTGACATATCCATGCCACTATGATCCATATTGGACATATCACCTGACATATCCATGCCACTATGATCCATATTGGACATATCACCTGACATATCCATGCCACTATGATCCATATTGGACATATCGCCCGACATATCCATGCCACTGTGGTCCATATCAGACATATCCATGCCACTATGATCCATACTCGACATCTCAGCAGCTGTTGCAAAAGAGGATGTGAGTAAGACTAGCGATGACAAACCAATGGATGACAGATTTTTCTTAGATATTTTCATAATAAGCCTCATATTCGAAGGTTTGTTAAACGACGGCAACTTCTCGGAACATACCGGCTTCCATGTGATAAAGCAGATGGCAATGCCACGCCCATCGTCCAACTTCTCCCGTCACATCAAAGCTAATCTTTTGCGCTGGCTGCACCACAATCGTATGTTTACGTACTTGAAAGTCTCCAGATGGCGTGCGCAAGTCACTCCACATACCATGCAGGTGCATCGGATGGTTCATCATGGTGTCATTGACTAAGGTAATACGTACGCGTTCGTTCGGCTTAATATTGACAGGCGTTGCATCCTTAAACATGACACCATCTAAGGCCCAAATATAGCGCTCCATGTTACCCGTTAAATGTAGCTCGATCTCTCGGGTAGGATTACGCTGCTCCGCAAATATAGCCTCATCCACGGAACGTAATTGGTCATAAGTCAAAACCTTTCTATCAATATCACGCAGGTTAATACCGGGATCATCGAGGTTCATACGTGGACTGTCGACACGCATATCAGATTTAAAGTCATACTCGGTCTTAGCATGCTTTGCTTTGTAGCCTTTATCACCCATCGCACCCATCATATCGGCCATGGTCAACCATTCAATCTTGTCCATAGCCGGTATGGCAGCTCGTGCGCCTTTTTTAGTTGAAAGCGTGGTCGCGACATAGCCTGAACGATCGATGTTTTGGGCAAATATCGTATGTGCGTCTTGAGTAGGCGTGACGATGACATCATAGGTCTCAGCCACGCCAATGCGGAAATCATCAATCGCAACAGGTGCGACATCAATACCATCTGTTGCTACCACCGTCATCTTGAGACCCGGTATACGCACATCGAATATCGTCTGTGCTGAAGCATTGATAAAGCGTAATTTAACGGGCTGTCCTGCTTTTACTAGTTGTGTCCAATTAGCCGCTGTGGTTTTACCATTCATTAGATAGGTAAAGGTCTTTTCGCCAGATAAATCAGTAAAATCCGTCGGCATCATGCGCATCTGATTCCACATTTTGCGCTTGTCATAAACGGCTTCTAAATCTGTTGCGGCAATATCAGATAGTAGCTTTTTGAAATCTGGCAGATGATAATTATCAAAGTCAGCGCGCTGTTTGAGCAGCTTCAAGAGATTGTGCGGATCGCGATGCGTCCAATCACTCAGCACGATCACATGGTCTTCTGCGACTGGATGACGCTCACGGCCTTTTGGTTCAATGACAATAGCACCCAGCATACCGGTTTGCTCTTGGAACCCACTATGAGAGTGATACCAATAGGTGCCTGATTGTTTAAGTTTGAATTTATAAATAAAGGTACTATTCGCGGGAATGCCATCAAAACTGATACCTGGTACGCCATCCATCTCAAAAGGTACGAGCAAGCCATGCCAATGGATAGAGGTTGACTCATTCATCTGGTTATGAACACGGATGGTGACGGTATCGCCTTCACGCATCTTTAGCGTCGGTGCTGGCAATGAGTCATTGATGAGGGTTGCCATACTCGACTTGCCATTGACAGTGACAGGCTTCTTGCTGACATACAGGTCAAACTCATTACCGGTTAGGATAGGTACGATATGGTCAGATTTATCACTGTTGACGGCTACATTCTGCTGGCCTTTACCGAGCGCACTATTGGCAATAGACGGTAGGATGGACAGCATGGATGCCCCTAACAAGGTAGAAGATCCTGTCAAAAAACGCCTGCGATTAAGCATATTTTTGTTCATAATAATTCACCTGATTTATATCCATAAAGTGAGAGTTGAGTCTATGTGTTTATCAGCTAAGCCTATGTCTTTGGCCGCTTATTAATAGAGCTGGATAAGCTATTTAAACGACAACCAAGCTAGATTTGCTGCTGAGGAGACTCAATAGTGGCATAAACTTCTGTAGTGCCGTCTTTGTTAAGCTGCATCACTTTATACGGCATAAATTTATCTTGATACTTCATGCCAGGGCTACCGACTGGCATGCCAGGTACGGCAAGACCGATTGCATCACTTGGCGGGTTTTTTAGGAACTGCGCCATATACTTGGCAGGGACATGACCTTCAAAGACGTAGCCATCGGTAGTAACAGTAGTGTGGCAAGAGTGCATTTGCTGCGGTACGCTGTAGCGCTCTTTAAACAAGGACACGTCTTCGACATTCTGTGCAGTTGCGTTTAGACCATGACCTTCGGCATAACCGACCCATTCTTTGCAACAGCCACAATTGGCATCTTTATAGACGGTGGCTGAGATATTTTTTAGGATAGTTGATGGGGTATCTGAAGGAGCGCTGACTGGCATTATTTCAGCTGTTGGTTGCTCCGTGTGCGTAGTTTGCACGTTTTGCGTAGCAACAGTTGGCTCATTTATTGGTGTTGAGTCAGCAGCAGCGGAATTAGGTTGACTACAAGCGGCAATCGTTAACGATAATGGCAATACCACGATCGCCGAGAGCACACGGCCAGATATCAGATGATGTTCATTAATAAATCTATTAGTATAGCGTCTCATAAAACCACTCCCGAGCGTCTGTCTGACGATTAAATATTATAAAAATTAAAGCCACATCACTGGATAAAATAGCACTGGACAAAATAGTGCTAGCAAAGCTTAAAACTCAAATCGAAAAAAGCAGCACTATTGAGCACTGTATTTTTTACAAAAAATCAATGTTGCATGTCGGATCCATCACCTGACATATCCATCTCACCATCAAATGACATATCCAACATACTATCGTCTAACCGAGTCGTTAGCATGGTGTACTGGTTTTCATTTAGGTCAGGTAACGATCTAATAAAAGTAACCATCGCCCATATCCTGTCATCATCGTGAGTAGCGCCCCAAGCGGGCATGCCAGACGCCATAATGCCATGTTTAATCGCCCAAAAGCTTTGTCTGACACCAGCCTCGTTTTGATAGCGCTTAACGATATCCGCCTGAGTAAAGTTAGGAGGGTTTGGGTACATACCGCTATTTAAATCTGTGCTGTTGACGCCGGGAGACAAATGACAGCCAGCACACATGTCTTTGTAATCAGCCCCACCTGAACTGATCATCTCTGCCTTTTCTAAGTCTGGAACCAAAATATTCTTGCTGGCATGTTCAATTGAGCGTGTGCGGGCAGTTTCTAAAAAATCGTAAACCAGCGGACTATGAGCTCGATCAGCACCGATATTTATCATGCCGCTAGTCACCGTAATAAAAATACCCACAATAGCGACAAAGACAGTAAAAAATATTCCTAACAAGAACTTCATAGGTTTGTCCTAAAAATCCATTTTCTTTGATATCCCATTACTGCTTGATCAGCTTCTCTGACAATATAGTCAAGTCTATATAAATCCGTTACAGCGTTATCCTCGCTAAGCATACTAATGTATAACTTGCACTCGGTTTCCTTGTATCGAAATTATATTGAACTGACTATAGTGTTGAACTTATAAATTGATATTTAAGAGTCGCTATCGCTGCTCACACAGTGCTTTTGGTACATCGCTTTCATTTTGCTCATGTTAGCCATCATGGCTTTCATAGCAGGATCATTCATATCCATTTTGCTATGATCCATTTTTTGCATCATCTGCATGTGCTTTTCCATTTTCTCACAGTTCATTTGGTCTTTTTCAGCGTGCATTTTGGGATCGTGTGCCAACGCAGAGGTTGAAACAACTAAGGCTATAGCAGTTGCTACGATTGATTTAGAAAGTGGCATTGATTTGAGCAGTGGCATTGGTTTGAATAATGACATGGTAAATCCTTATTTAAATTGGTATGTAGTCGAAAAGACTTTAAGATATTAAGTTACTTTAAAGCATACTTTAGTGATTCTGACAGAGAGATGACGGTAAGATTACAATTCTGTCATCTTACTATTTATGGTTTTTAATGTTGTCAGTAATCCTTTAGTATGACATCAGAGTTGATGTTACTTATCGCTACCATATTTGTTGATAAAGTATTTTTCAGACTGTAGATGTTGATCTTTGTGTTCAATCTCACAAGCCACTCTTGCATCGATATAGCTTTTCATTTGTGAATTTGAGAGCTGAACATCGTTATGATCCAAGTTTTTTGCAAACTCAGTCACAGCGTCGCAGTTGTTGATGATTGAAGTGCTTAGATCAGTCGTATGCGCATTGGCAGTGGTAGTACCAATAAGTACAGAGACTGATAGCAGTACTGCTTTTTTGAATGAACCATGAATTTTCATATAAAACCTCTTTTGTAAATTGTTTACATTGATTACCGATAAAAATAATTCATAGTAGCTAGGGCGTGTCCTCATTTTAAAAATGGTGATAAAAATGAGATAAATTGCCGTCAAACGAGGAAAATAGTGCAGATAATATCGAGATATTGACCAACTATTTGACGATGTTTGGCA
>Ga0208014_1000552_pt1 | contig 14782 bp, 7 predicted proteins | sample 25_taG_FD_184099 | JGI IMG/M metagenome (GOLD analysis project Ga0208014, IMG submission 184099) | Marine viral communities from Cariaco Basin, Caribbean Sea - 25_WHOI_OMZ (SPAdes) (version 2) | ecosystem: Environmental > Aquatic > Marine > Oceanic | place: Caribbean Sea: Cariaco Basin...
CGATGGCTGTAGACAGGGAAAGTTTGGATGAGGTGGTCGTAACTGCCCTTGGAATCAAACAGGAGAAAAAAGCACTGGGTTATGCAGTAACCGAAGTTAAAGGTGAAACAGTTGCGCAAACACAACGCGAGAATTTTATTAATGCACTGGCAGGTAGGGTTCCCGGGGTAGAAATTAATTCAACTTCAGGTTTACCGGGAGCTTCAACCTCTATGGTTATTAGAGGGATAAGCTCATTAAGTGGTAGTAACCAACCATTGTTTGTTGTAGATGGCTTGCCAATTAGTAACTCTACAACCTCTACAGGCGTATTTGCTTCATCATTAAATAGTGGTACCGCTTTAAATAATCGCGGGGTAGACTTTACTAACAGGGGAGCAGATATTAATCCTGAGGATATTGAGAATATTACTATTCTTAAAGGGCCTGAAGCTTCAGCTTTATACGGAATAGAAGCAGCTTCTGGAGCGGTAGTGATCACTACAAAAAGAGGAAAAGCCGGGGTTAGCAAATTAGATTATAGCAATAGCTTTAGACTAGACCGAATTGTTAAATATCCGGAAATTCAGCAAAAATATGGTAGAGGAGCCAATGGATTTACCAGTGATGCTGATGAAAGTTTATATTACTTTGGAGCAGAATATCCTGAGGGAACCCGGTTCTACGATAATATAGGTAACTTTTTTCAGGATGCCTTCACTCAAAAACATAATATTTCTCTTTCTGGAGGATCTGAACAGACACAGTATAGAATTTCTGCATCAAATACCGATGCTCAGGGATTTGTACCAAATACAAGCTTAGAGAAACTTAATTTATCCTCCGCAGTAACGGCTAACTTTTTAGATTTCTTAACCGCAGACGTAACTTTTGATTATACAAGATCTGATAACGAACAGGCTTTTAGAGGCAGCGGAGGACCACTTTTACATTTGTTATTATGGCCTTCTACAGACGATGCAAGTGTATACTTAACTGAAGGAGGTAATCGTCGTAATTATGCGGAATATGCAGATGCGGTAGAAAATGCTTTTTTTAATGTAAACAGTAATCAATTTAATTCTTTAGTAGATCGATATAAATTAAATACCCGCGTAACAGCAGAACCTACAGATTGGCTTAGACTAGTAGGACAGGTGGGGGTAGATTATTTTACACAGAAAAATACCATTGTAAGACATCCAGAATCAAATACAGGGATAGATTACGGTGGCCTATTCGATCAGGCACTTATTACGACCAGAAATTTAACCTATCAATATTATGCACAATTTCATACTCCAACAATTTTCGATAAAGATATTAGCATAGACTTTAAATTGGGTAGTGCGGTATACGATTATAACACATTTAGTGCCGCGGCTAGTGGTCAGGATTTTCAGGCACCAGATCTTTGGTCTATAAATAATACAGATATAGAAACCCATAGAGCTTTTAATAATTTAACGGAAAGAAGATTAGTGGGAGCTTTTGGTAGTTTGAATATTGGATATAACAATATGCTCTATTTAACGTTAACCGGTAGAAACGACTGGAGTTCTACATTGCCCGTACAAAATAATTCCTTCTTTTATCCATCTGCGGGTTTAAGTTTCATTTTCTCAGAATTAGATATGTTTAAGAATAGTGATGTTTTAACCTATGGGAAGTTAAGAGGATCTATAGCTCAGGTAGGTAAAGATGCTCGCCCTTACAGCATAAGACCTTATTACGAACCTGCGCAAACAACCGGCGGTGGTTTTAAATACGGGTTTACCGGCCCTAGCTTAAATTTAAAGCCCGAGATGACCACCTCTTATGAGTTTGGAACCGAGCTAAAGTTTTTTAATAACAGAATAAGTTTAGATGCAACCTATTTCAATAAGAAATCTGAAGATCAAATTGTACAAAATCTACGATTGAGCTATGCTACCGGTTTTGTGTTAATGACTTTTAATGCCGGGGAGATAAAAAATGAAGGTGTAGAGATTCAATTAAACGGAACTCCTATTCTTAATAAAGATTTTTCCTGGGATATAAGGGCAAACTTTACCAAAAACTGGAGTGAGTTAGTAAGTCTTCCGGCAGATGTAGAAGAGTTTTATAATTCAGACACCTGGCTTTACGGGAATGTTAGAGTTGGATCCAGGGTAGGCGGACCTTTAACCACGTTTACAGGATACGATTATCAACGAAATGAAGCCGGTGAAGTTTTAGTGAACCCATCTTCTGGATTGCCAATTTTAAATACTGAAGAATGGGTGGTAGTAGGAGATCGAAATCCAGACTTTAAAATTGGACTTTCTAATACCTTTAGATACAAAGAATTTGCTTTAGATTTCTTATTGGATTTTAGAGTTGGCGGCGATGTTTATAATGCAACAGAATATTATTTAACAACAAGAGGTTTAAGTAAGCGCACATTGGATAGAGAAACACCAAGGATTGTAGAGGGGGTATTAAAAGATGGACTTGAAAATACGGCAAACCCTACCCAAAATAATATCCCAATAGACCTTTCCAGAAATTCAACTTACTGGTCTTCAATTTATCCTTATCAGAGTTTTATAGAAAAAGACATCAACTGGATGAGGCTACGTGACGTCACTTTCTCTTATAATTTTCCTTCCAAATTGTTGAAAAAAACAAACGTTCTTAAAAGTGCAAGTGTGTTTTTAACCGGAACAGATTTATTTCTGGTCACTAATTACTCTGGTTTAGATCCGGTAGGAAACGGAAACTCTGCTGCGGTTGGAGGAGCAGGAGGCGTAGGTTTGGATTATGGTAATTTTCCTTTACCAAGAGGTTACAATATTGGTATAAGAGCAGGATTTTAAAATAAGAAAAGATGAAAAATAACATATATATAGCATTACTTTTATTAATAAGTACATGCAGCATTAGTTGTGATGATTATTTAGACGTTAATACTAATCCCAATGGACCAGACGCCCTTTTACAACCAGAACTCTTTCTTCCTCAAATAGAATCTGAATTTGCGGTGGCCATACAATGGGATGGAAGGTTTACAGGATTTTATACACAAAATTGGGCTCATACTTCAGGGAATACATACTCTTTAAACCTCCATTCTAATCCGTTATCAGATTCTTATGCACAACTGTGGAGAGCCGTGTATTGGAGTATGGGGTATAACCTTTCAGACATGATTAAAAGTGGAGAACTAAATGAGAAATACGATTTTATGGGAGTAGGATATATCTTAAGAGCTTTTGGTTGGCAAATGCTTACAGATTATCACGGCCCTGTTATTGTTACCCAGGCATTCGATACAGATAGAAGAACTTTTGACTATGACGAGCAATCTGTAGCTTACGACGAAATTCAGCGATTGTTACAACTGGGAATAGAAAGTTTAGATCGTACAGATGGTTTAAGTCCTGAAGATTCAGGTTTAATCGAAGCAGATTTAATTTATCAGGGAGATAAAGAAAAATGGAAAAAGTTAGCTTATGGACTTTTAGCGATCAATGCACATCGATTAACCAATAAAAGCAGTTACGATCCTCAGCAAGTAATAGATTATGTAAATCAGGCATTGGCAGGTAACCAGGATAATGCGTTAATAGGTTTTCTGGGGAAGGTTAGTGCGAATACCAATTTCTTTGGCCCGTTAAGAGGTAATATTGGATATTACAGGCAAACAAAATTTATTTTGGGCTTATTAAACGGTAGCAACCCCGTTTTTCAGGATCCGGCATTATTGGGTCAGGATCCGGTTTTTACTACTGAAGAAGAATATTTAAATGATCCACGAATTACATCAATGCTAGCTACATCGCCAGATGGTATGTATCGTGGAATTACTCCTGAGATTGGTATTTCCGAATGGACAACCGCTGAAGCCGATAAGGTTCCCAAAAACTTTTGGAATGAAGAAGGCTATAGAGGAAGTAATCCTTCGCCACAAATTTATTTCTTTAATAATGAAGCCGAATTTCCACTAATGACCTACTCCCAGTTACAATTCATAAAATCTGAAGCCGCTTATTTAGCCGGTGATATGGGGTTGGCATTAGAAGCCTATAAAGAAGGCATAAATGCACATTTGGATTTTGCCAGGGATTTTGCTCCAGATCAGGAAATTTACGATCAGAGAAGAGCATTGATGGAAAGCAGCGAAGTTGTTTTTCCTGAAACTTCGGCAGGTTTAACCTTATCTAAAATTATGCTTCAAAAATACATAGCGACCTGGGGATGGGGATTCTTCGAAACCTGGTCTGATATGAGAAGATATCACTACGATTTAGGAATAGAAGATGAAAGTCAAGCCGTTTATCAGGGCTTTAAGTTGCCCGATCCGCTTTACGAAGCAAATAACGGGAACCCCGCTTATAGAGCACGACCCAGATACAATTCAGAATATATGTGGAATCAGGAGGCACTGGAAAAACTAAATGCTTTTGAAGAAGATTACCATACGTACGAAACCTGGTTTAGTATCATCGAATAATAGCAAGATTATGAAAAAAATATCAGCAAATTTTTTAGTCATCGCATTTTTAGCATTACTAGTTCTGGGATGTGAAAAAAATGCCATTCCTGAAGTTACAGAACCAGTAGCTGAGGATATGAGTTACATGAAGTTCTTTTTTCATGCAGAAGACGCACCAAACGCAGGATTCTTTTTTAATGATAAGAAAGTCACTGCAGAAAATAGTTCTGGTGAAGACGAAGAACAGGCTTTAGACTATAAATCAGTTTATCCCAGTAATGCGTATGCGTTAATTCCCTCTGGTAACGGTGAATTGGCCGTAAAAACTTTAGAAGCACAAAATCTGGCAAGTACAAGTATTACTACTGAAGCACAAAATCATTATTCTGCTTATCTGGTAGGAACTTCAGAGAATTATGATATCGCTTTTATTGAGGATAATTTACCAGAACCCAGCCACGATTTAATTTACTGGAGATTTGTGAATACCATGGCAAACATTCCTTTTAGCGTAGATGTTTATGCCATTAGAGCGGCAGTACCGGCAACTGAAAATTCACCTGCAGAGGATGCCCGGGTAATTTCTTTAGGACAGGGAATATCGTATAAAAGTTCTGGAGAATATACCGAGTTAGCACCGGGCAGTTATACCTTTAAAGTATTTCCTTCAGGGACAGATTACGATCCTCAGGAATCAGAGTCGTTTTTAGAGCATGGATTAACTTTGGCAAGTTTAGGAAGAGTTTATACCACGCAGATAAGAGGGACCTATTCCGAAGATCCAAGTTCAAGTCATATCGACTATTGGAGGGATAGATAATTTCAGTTTGGTTTGTTCAAGAAAGAGAATAGATTCATTTCTATATCTCTTTCTTTTGTTTAATATTGTGCGATGCCTATTTAATTTTATGAAAACTACGATTTCCTATCCAGCAGCAGTATTAGTAACATTTTCACTACTTTTTTCCTCCTGTAAAACTCAAAAAACAGTACAACCTTCAGCGCCAGAAAATCCGCCAGAAGTTGTAGAACCCCAAATACCTGTAGAAGAAAAAGAAGAAGAACCCGATACCACAAAACCTGCTGAGGTAACACAAGAAGAATTACCCGAGGAAGTTACGGTAGAGGAAGAAATTATAAAAAGCGAACCGCCAATAGATGTAGCCGAATTTAGGGCGGCATGGATCGCCACGGTTGCCAATATTAACTGGCCGTCACGTTCTGGTTTGCCAACCGCTCAGCAACAAGGTGAAGCGATAAAATTGCTGGATTTTTTAGCGAATCATAATTATAACGCGGTGATCTTTCAGGTGCGTCCGCAAGCCGATGCCTTATATCAAAGTGATATCGAATCCTGGTCGTATTTTTTAACCGGCCAGCAGGGAAAAGCGCCACAACCTTTTTATGATCCGCTTACCTTTTGGATCAACGAAGCGCATAAACGAGGAATGGAACTTCATGTTTGGTTAAATCCGTATCGTGCTTATCATACCACCGGTGGCGAAATTAGCGCAGCTTCCGTAGTAAAAACAAATCCAGAGATGGTAGTAAAATTACAAAACGGGATGTACTGGATGGATCCTGCACGTAAAGATGTTCAGAATCGTACCGCAGCAGTGGTAGAAGATTTGGTAAAACGATACGATGTAGACGGAATTCATTTTGACGATTATTTTTATCCTTATGATTCTTATAATGGCGGAAAAGATTTTCCAGACGATCAAACCTGGAATACCTATAAAACTGCTGGTGGAAAACTAAATAGGGGAGACTGGCGTCGTAAAAACGTAGATGATTTTATCGAACGCGTGGCGAAATTGGTTAAAAAAGAGAAGGATTTTGTAAAATTTGGGATTAGTCCGTTTGGGATTTGGCGTCCCGGTTATCCGCAATCTATCGCCGGTTACGATCAATACGAAAAGTTGTATGCCGATGCTAAAAAATGGATAAATGAAGGCTGGGTAGATTATCTCACTCCGCAGTTATACTGGAAAACCGATCAGACCGCACAGAGTTTCCCGGTACTATTAAACTGGTGGAAAGAAGAAAATACCAAGGATCGACATATTTGGCCTGGAATTAATGCAGGGCTAATCGAAGAAGAAGGTTACGAAAACGAATTGTTTAATCAGCTAATGATTACCCGCGGAATGTTGGCCGAAGATCCCGGAGCTGTATTGTGGAATCTCAAGGCTTTGATGAACGATAAAGAAGCTGAAAAAGCTTTAGCTGAAAATTATTTTAGAAAACCTGCTTTGGTGCCACCAAGCCCGTGGATGGATAATAAAGCACCAAAATCACCTGAAGTTTTAACCAATCTTGATGGAAATACACTAAGAATTTCCTGGCAGCATCCAGATGAAAATGATGTTTTTAGATGGGTGTTATATTTTCAGTACGAAGGCAGTAAATGGGACTTTAAAATCTTAAATAACGATCAGCTTTCAGAACTTAAAACCACGCTTTCTTACCTGGTAGGAGAAAAGAAGGTAAAATTATCGAAAATCGGCATGACGGCGGTAGATCGTACCGGGAACCAAAGTGATTTTAAAGAAATTATATTAGAATAAGCTTAAAAAATGAAGATTGAATATCACCAATATCAACTGCAGTTAAAAGATACCTTTAGGATTAGTCATGCCTCGCGTGATGTGCAGCCAAGTTTGGTAGTTTCAGTGTCGCATGATGGCGTTACCGGTTTTGGCGAAGCCGCGGCGACTTCGTATTATGGAGTGACGGTAGAAGGCATGATTCGGTCTCTAAAAAAAGTAGAGCAAATCGTCGAAAATCATATCGAAGAGCCTCCAGAAATTATCTGGGAAAAGCTTTATCCTGAATTAAAGACCGAAACTTTCGCACTTTGTGCTTTAGATATGGCGCTGCACGATCTCTACGGAAAGCGAAAACAACAACCACTTTGTAAATTGTGGAAGCTGGATCCTACTGAAGCACCACAAACCAGTTATACGATTGGAATTGCTTCAACCGAAGAAATGATTCGTAAGATTAACGATTTTCCGTGGCCTTTATATAAGATCAAATTAGGGACAGATCATGATATCGAAATTATAAAAGAGCTTCGAAAATATACAAATTCTGTCTTTAGGGTCGATGCAAATGTGGCTTGGAATGCCAGCCAGGCGATCGAGAATAGTCATATTTTAAAAGAATTAAATGTCGAATTTTTAGAGCAGCCACTTCCGGTAGATGATTATGACGGACAAAAAAAGCTCTATGAAAATTCAGCATTACCAGTAATCGCCGACGAAAGTTGCATTGTAGAAAGTGATGTTGAAAAGTGCGCTGAACATTTTCATGGTGTAAATATAAAACTCACCAAGTGTGGCGGAATCACGCCCGCTTTGCGGATGATTGCAAAAGCAAAAGCCCTAGGTTTAAAAACAATGGTAGGTTGTATGACCGAGTCGACCGTTGGGATTTCAGCGATTGCACAACTCGCCCCTATGCTCGATTTTGTGGATATGGACGGTGCGTTGTTGTTGAAAAATGATACCGCAACCGGAGTGAAAATTACTTCAGAAAAGGTGATTTATCCGAATGAAAATGGTACCGGTGTAAAATTGTTTAAATTTGAATAAGATTGAAATTCAGTAAAAATGAAGATAAAAAAATATAGTTTTTGGACATTGGTTTTAGCGGTTTTGGTAAGCTGTAATGAGAAAACCGAAAATACTTCTGGAGAAAATAATGAAGCCAAACTGGTGATCGATAGTTTAAAAAATGTATACGCTCCCGATGGAAGGGTTGCGCTATTCGATTTTGAAGCTAAAAAAGAAGCAGACAGATTTAATATCGAAGGAGAAACTAACATGCCTGAAGCTGCTGAAGATCTGGAAAAAACATTAAACCAAAAAGGCATAAAATACACCGCGAATATTCAAACCTTACCCGATGCTGAAGGTTTAGAGCATCAAACGATGGGAGTGATCAAAATTTCAGTAGCGAATCTTCGTGAAGAACCACGCCATGCCGCGCAATTGGTAACGCAAACCACCCTGGGGATGCCGGTAAAAGTGTATAAAAAAGAAGGGAGCTGGTACTATATTCAAACACCCGATGGCTATTTGGCCTGGGTGGATTATGGCGGTATCCAAAACATGACCAAAGAAGAGTTTTCAGAATGGAAATCTAAAGAAAAACTGATCTATTTAAATCCCTACGGAAAATCGCTAAAATCGTCTAAAAATGATGCAGGGGTGGTTTCAGATCTTGTTGCGGGGGATATTTTAGAACTGACTGCTGAAACTGGAAATTTCTATGAGATTGTTTATCCTGACGGGCGGACTGCTTTTGTGCCAAAATCTGATGCAAAACCATACAAAACCTGGTTAGCCGATTTAGATGTTGATGGTGAAGAATTGGTAATGACCGGTGAGAAATTAATGGGACTTCCTTATTTATGGGGCGGCACTTCGCCAAAAGGAGTTGATTGTAGTGGTTTTACCAAAACGGTCTATTTTTTAAACGGAATGGTGATTCCGCGTGACGCTTCCCAACAGGTTCATACCGGAGTTTTAGTAGATTCTACCAGAAATTTCGAAAATCTTGTTGCAGGAGATTTATTATTCTTTGGGAAACCAGCTACAGATTCCACTAAAGAACGTGTAATTCACGTAGGCATGTGGATTGGCGACCATAAATTTATTCATTCGATGGGCGATGTGCACATAAGCACTATGGATACAACCGCGACAGATTTTGATGAATATAATTATAACCGATACCTGCGTACCAAAAGGATCCTAAACGAGAAAGATAAAGGATTACAGTATTTAAAAGAAGAAGATATTTTTACTCGATAATCGAGATTAAATGCTCCGGGCTCGATGGCCTTCGTGATGCCTCGAAATCAATTAGCAATAAACAATTAGTTAACAATAAAATTATGTCACTTCGAGTAGCATGTTTTATCTTGTCTCTTGAATCTTGATTCTTGTGGTCTATTCTCTATTTTCTCTCTTCTAACAGCGCAGCGGTCTGCTAACTTCTGAATCAAAAAGATCTCTCCACAAGGTCGAAATGACACTATATAGAATTTCATATTTATCCTAAATGGAATGAAGAAGTCTAATTCAATATACCGTTTACAGTATACAGTCTTTAAAAAAGAATAATTCAAAATTCAACATTTTAATCCTGATTCCTGAGTCTTGTATCTTGCTTCTCTAGTCTATATTCTAACGACGAAGTGGTCTAAATCCACCATTTCATCCTGCGATATCAATAAGCTTTATATCCTTTTCAATAATTTCTATTCTTTACATTTCCTAAATCATATTTTAATTTAGTTCTTTGTGATTCTAAACTAAGCATAGATCTAAAATGAATAAAATCCCTTTTTCTATTAACCTAGTAATTCTATCGGTTTTATTGTTTTTTTCCTGTAAATCGAAATTGCCGGAAAAAACTGAAAAAAATATAACCGGTGAAATTGCAGAACAAGCAATGGTTGTTTCTGCCAGAAAAGAAGCATCTAAAATAGGGGCCGATATCATGAAAAAAGGCGGAAATGCTTTCGATGCCATGGTCGCTACCGAAATGGCTCTGGCGGTCAGCTATCCGTTTGCCGGTAATTTAGGTGGTGGCGGATTTATGGTTTATCGCACCGCAGATGGCGAAATAGGAAGTTTGGATTATCGTGAAAAAGCGCCTTTAGCTGCTTCAAAAAATATGTACCTGGACGAAAATGGCGAAGTAATCGAAGGGAAAAGTACACTGGGAGCAATGGCATCTGGAGTACCGGGAACCATTGCCGGAATTTTTAAAGTACACGAAAAATTTGGCAGTTTACCAATTCAGGAATTATTACAGCCGGTTATCGAATTGGCCGAAAAAGGAGTAGTAGTTACCCAAAAACAGCAGGAGCGATTACAAAAATACCGCGAGGTTTTAATGCAAGTGAATCAGGATACCATTCTTTTCACCAGAGCATATAAAATAGGTGATACTATTAAAAACGAATCGCTGGCAAATACACTAAAACGCATTGCAGTTAACGGAAGAAGTGAATTTTATAGCGGTGAAACTGGGCAAAAAATACTGGAATTTCTACAAATGCAGGGTGGAATTTTAACAGAAGAAGATTTACTGAGATATGAGGCCAAATGGCGAAATCCGGTTCGTATTCCGTATAAAGAATATCAGGTCATTTCGATGCCACCGCCTTCTAGCGGCGGAATTGTTTTAGGGGAGATTTTAAAAATGATCGAGCCTTTTCCGATAAAAGATTACAATCAAAATTCTACAAAATACATTCAGGTGTTAACTGAAGCAGAACGTAGAGCTTATGCTGACAGAAGTTTTTATTTAGGTGATCCCGATTTCTACGCGGTACCACAGGATAGTTTATTGTCAGATGAATATTTAAGTGAAAGAATGACCAATTTCAGTTTCGATGCAGCTACACCATCTTCAACCATAGAACATGGCGCTATAAAGGGCTACGAAAGTGATGAAACTACCCATTATTCGATTGTGGATTCCGAAGGAAATGCGGTATCGGTAACCACTACGTTAAACGGAGCCTATGGATCGAAATTATACATCCCGGAACTCGGTTTTTTTATGAACAATGAAATGAACGATTTCAGCTTAAAACCGGGAGTCCCTAATATGTTTGGTTTAATTGGGGCTGAAGCCAATGCGATTGCACCAGAAAAGCGAATGCTTAGTTCGATGACACCCACCATTATTGAAAAGAATGGTGAATTATGGATGGTTGTTGGTTCGCCGGGAGGTTCAACAATAATTACTTCAGTTTTACAAACTTTTTTAAATGTGGCTGAATTTGACTTATCGATGCAGGAGGCTGTTTCAGCAAAACGCTTTCACCATCAGTGGTTACCTGACGAAATTATGATGGAACCCGGCGGATTTTCAGAAAAAACAATAAAAAAACTTCAGCAAAAAGGCTATAAAATTAATCAAAAAGAATCTAGAATTATCGGTAAAGTAGATGCAATAAAAGTACTACCCAATGGTAATTTAGAAGGAGGGGCCGACCCTAGAGGCGATGATACCGCTATCGGTTTTTAGCAATTTTCGAGATTGAATGGTATCGGGATGACTCGAATTAAAAATAATTTTCTAACAAATGCCTCATGGGTTTGCCCTGAGGTAATCTAATAAACAACAAACGATATGAACAGAATTTTTACCCTGTTTTTCCTGCTAATAAGTCTGAGCTTAAGCGCACAACAGGAAAATATCACCGGAAACGTCACCGATGAGAATGCGCAACCTTTACCCGGAGTGACCATCCAGCTTAAAGGAACACAAACCGGAACGGTAACCGATTTTGATGGGAATTTTAATATTAAAGCTGAATTAGGACAAACCCTTGTATTTACCTTCGTAGGTTTCGAAAAAAAGGAAGTTGAAATCACCACGACCACTGTAAACGTGCAAATGGTAAGCGGTACAAACCTGGACGAAGTCGTGCTGGTAGGTTCCAGAAACCGAAGCAGAACAGTGACCGAATCTGCCGTGCCCGTAGATGTTTTGGATGTTGAAGAACTACAGGTTTCAGTGCCGCAGGTAAATGTAAACCAGATTCTTAATTATGTAGCGCCATCTTTCACGTCTACCACCCAATCTTTATCAGACGGGACAGATCATATCGATCCCGCTTCGTTACGAGGCTTAGGGCCAGATCAGGTTTTGGTATTAATTAACGGAAAACGTCGCCATACGTCTTCCTTAATTAATGTAAACGGAACTTTTGGTAGAGGGAGTGTGGGGACCGATTTAAATGCGATCCCCGCAGCTGCAATTAAGAGAATTGAAGTATTAAGGGACGGTGCTGCCGCCCAGTATGGCTCTGATGCGATTGCCGGCGTGATCAATGTGGTTTTAAAAGATGAGGTGAATACCCTTAATTTTAATGTAACCACCGGTGCTAATGTATCCAGAAATGCCAACGAACAAACCGGTGGTATGGATGGTGAAAGTATTAATGTTGCGGCCAGTTACGGAATTCCGTTAGGAGATAACGGTGGTTTTATAAATTTCTCTGGAGATTTTGATTATCGTGATTCTTATAATCGTATGAAAGCCTGGGAAGGAAGCATTTTTAATGCCTATAATGCGGTAGAATGGCAGGCCTATCAGGATAATGCAGATCTTAGTAATTTATCCAATCAGCAAATTCAGAACTATGCACAACAGGTAGATTATTTTTCTGCAGATTTTAAAAATGAAATAGCTCAGGCAAACGATCGTGCTACACTACAAAATTTGTTAGGAAGGGATGTCACTGAAGATGAATTGGCAGCACGAGGTTTACAGCGATCTGATTTTAATATGAGAGTAGGGCAGTCTGCGTTACGTGGTGGGCGTTTATTTGCCAATTTTGCATTACCATTAGATGATAATGGAACCGAGCTTTATGCGTTTAGTGGTTTAAGCTCCAGAAAAGGAAATGCAGCCGGATTTTATAGATTACCCAACCAAAGCCGTACCTATACACCCTATTATATCAACGGATTTTTACCAGAAATAAATTCTAAGATCAGTGACAAATCTATTGCCGCCGGAATACGTGGTAAAGTAGGTGATTGGGATGTCGATTTTAGTAATACCTGGGGAGAAAATGAGTTTATGTATTTTATAGATAATACGTCAAACGCTTCGTTGCTAGGAACCAGTCCTACCAGTTTTGATGCCGGTGGATTTTCTTTTTCTCAAAACACGACTAATCTTGATGTTTCGCAGTTCTTTCCGGGATTGTTCGAAGGATTTAATGTCGCTTTTGGTGGAGAATATCGATTGGAAAATTATGATATTATCGCAGGAGAAGAAAAATCGTATGCGCAATATACTGCGGACGGAACGGTTATCACCAATGCCAGCCAGCAACCTGCTACAGATTTCTTCGGAAATGCCAGAGCAGGTGGCGCACAGGTTTTCCCGGGCTTTAGTCCCGATAATGCCATCTCCAGACAGCGAAATAGTGTAGCGGCGTATGCCGATTTTGAAGCCGATGTAACCGAAGAGTTTCTACTCACCTTTGCCGGAAGATTCGAAAATTACTCAGATTTTGGATCTACATTGAATTTTAAAGTAGCTTCCAGATATAAACTTACCGATGATATCAATTTAAGAGCAGCGGTGAATACGGGCTTTAGAGCACCATCGTTACATCAAATTTATTATAACTCAACTTCTACAGTTTTTAATGACGAAGGAAATCCGGTACAGGTGGGAACTTTCTCTAATGATAGTAGAGCGGCGAAATTGCTGGGCATTCCAGATTTAAAAGAAGAAACCTCGAAAAGTGCCAGTTTAGGAATAACCGCTAAAATCCCGGATGCCAATTTAACCATTACCGCCGATGCTTATTTTGTAGCGATTGATGATCGTGTAGTATATACAGGACGTTTTAGTGATGATGATCCGGATTCGGAAATTAGTCAGATTCTTAGAAGTGCAAATGCTGAAGCAGCAGCGTTTTTTGCGAATGCCATAGATACCGAATCCAAAGGTTTAGATATTGTTCTTACACAAAACACCTATTTCGATAATGGCTGGAAGTTGAAAAATGATCTTGCAGGAACTTTTACCAGGACACAACGGGTAGGCGATATCCATGCATCACCTTTATTACAAAATAAATTAGATACCTATTTTTCTGAAGATAATCGTATTTATTTAGAAGAAGCGGTACCCAGAACGAAGATTAATTTAACCAATGTTCTTACTGTAGAAGACTTTAATTTCTTCATTCGAAATGTGTATTTTGGGGAGGTAACACAACCTTCCAATACATTGGCGAATCAAGAGGTGTATTCAGGAAAAGTAGTAACCGATCTTTCGGTAGGCTATAACTTTTCAGAATCGATTAATTTAACCTTGGGGGCTAACAATTTATTCGATTTATATCCCGATAGAAATAGAATAGAGGATAACCGAAGTAGCGGAAGATTCGACTGGCCCAGAAACGCCCAGTTTGGTATAGGCGGTCGTTATCTTTTTGCAAGGTTGAATTTAAAATTACAATAGAACATTAAGGCTTAAGAAGTTCAGCTTTCTTTTTAATAGCATAATTATATATGTTCTCCAGGAAGCTATAAAACAAACCTCACAGTCCCTATAGTTATAAGGGATTGTGAGGTTTTTTGTTTACAATATACGGTGTATGCACAGTGAATAGTGAACAGAAAAAACCGGCAGTCAAAATAATTCAACATTCAAATTTTTTATCTTGTATCTGATTTTTCTACTTTCTAACTTTGGTACTTTCAACTTCAGTATTGAATTTAGGTCACTGAGTGATTTCGAAGAAATCGTATCGAAGTGCCCGGGAGGACAATAGCGTTTAAAGTTTAA
>Ga0208014_1000553_pt1 | contig 14778 bp, 12 predicted proteins | sample 25_taG_FD_184099 | JGI IMG/M metagenome (GOLD analysis project Ga0208014, IMG submission 184099) | Marine viral communities from Cariaco Basin, Caribbean Sea - 25_WHOI_OMZ (SPAdes) (version 2) | ecosystem: Environmental > Aquatic > Marine > Oceanic | place: Caribbean Sea: Cariaco Basin...
TGGTGAATTGTTCTATCGGGTTTTTCAGCTTTCGAACAGGGATTTCAATGGTAAGCACATCATAATCTGCAACACGCGACGGAAGCTTGTCTGCTGTAATGCCCCAGGGGTACATTTCAGAATTAAAAATAACCTTCCATGAATTATCCCCGGGAATCGTCCAGAGGGTGTAGGTGCCGGCAGAAAGTATAGAACCATCTATGAGGATATCTTTAGAGGTAAAGAAAGTGGTAGCTTCGTTTGCCCCTGTTCGCCATACTTCGTTGTAAGGCACAAGGCCGCCAAAGATTTCCCTGCCTTTTTTATAAGGCCTATTGTAAAAGATTTCGAGGTGTAGATCACCACTGTTATATTCTACAGTATCTTCAGGACTATAAGATTTGGTGTTGTTCTTATAAATTATGTAAATAAGCATTACAACCCCCAGAACTACAAATAGCCCGAGGAGACCTTTTCTAAACATACTTTGCATATATTAAAAATAGCTATTTTCCACCGGAAGCTCATATTTTATATCCCGAATTGAAATTATAAAACAATGTTGTCCGATTATATATCTTACCTGAAAGCTAAGGCCACGAATCCACTAATAAATAAGCATTATTCATAGGTATAGGGGGTGGTTTTTCGGAAAGCTCAGAAAAAATGATTTTAAAAGTCTGTTGTCAATTTTAAAATATTGACTGTTAAACATTTTAAAAAAAGTTCTGGCTCTTGGTTCTTGCAGCGATCTTGATTCTTTCCCCGGACAACAATGATTATAAAATACGAATGAATTATCAACTTATCCTTTGTTCAGTCTTAGTTTCAACTTTTATAAAGAAAAGTATTATCAGTAGAATTTTTAACAGCCTCATTTTAAAATGCACTCAAAAGTTAGGTTATACAGCCTTCAGTTTGCGGACTCGCGGCTGGTTGGAAGGGTCTAAAGCTTCTTCTCCAGATTCATACTTCAGGCATTTAACAACAGCATTCTCAATAGTTTCTTTTTGTTTTTTTAGAAGTTTGAGGATTTCTTTTGGTAAAGCTTTTTTCTCCAGTAGTTCATTGTAAAGTTCAAGGTTTTCCTGATCCTTTTTTCTACACTTTTTCAGAAGCTTTAAAGGTTTGGCTTTGACAAGGGCTTTTCTCTCTTCCCGCCAGTCACGATCAAGATTTCCTTTTTGCACCCAATCTTTTGCAGGTTCTATGCCAGCCTGTACCAGTTGTTCCGAAATTTCGTAACTAAAGCGATTCCGGTTTACAGTCTCGTGGTTGAAAAATCGCTTCAGCTCCACTTGCTGTACATCTTCGCTTGCGTTGTAGTATATGCGCTCTGCTTCAAAACTCTCTGTAAGCAGCCAGTTCAACTTCTTAAATTTAGAGTAACGATCTTCCATAGTTATTAATTTTTATATATTCGAAGATAACTACAGAAACAGATTATGATCTGCCAATCAATTGTTAAATAGCTGATTTTTAATAGAATATTCAGTAAAATTTAAGAATAAAAAATCAGTTGTTAAGATTTTAAAGTCTTAGAAAACAACTAGAAGTTTACAAACATTTTCTCCAGCACATCTCCTACAAAATAAGCTAGAAAGGCAGCTATTCCTCCCAGAAAGAGGGTCTCTAAAATGCCAAAAAGGATGTTCTTTTCGGTCACAATACTTTTTAAACTACCTATTATTGCAAGGGCAACTGCTGTGAGGATGCAGGAAAAGAGAAAGAGCTCTTCATCAATGGTAGGCCCGCTGCCTGCAAAGAAATATGAAAGTAGTGGGACAGACCCTACTATTACAAAGCTAAAAAAGGTCATGCCTGCAGTTTTGTAAGGGGTTTTATCACTTTTCACCATTTCCAGTTCCTCTTTCATCATGGTGTCTACCCACACCTCTTTATCGGCCGTAATTACTTCAACTACTTGCTCGAGCAGTTTGCCTTTAAAGCCCTTTGCGGCATAAATTTCCCGTATTTCCTGTACTTCCTTTTCCCGAAGATTTTCTACTTCCCAGTATTCTATTTGTTTATGGCGCTCAAAAGTGTCTCTTTCGGTCTTTGTCGAAAAGAAATTGCCAACGCTCATAGAAAAGCCATCAGCAATAAGATTGGCCATTCCCAGAATTACCACAACCTGAATTCCCAAATCTGCACCTTCTGCCCCGGCGACTACGGCAAAGGTGGTAATAGCCCCATCAATACCGCCGTAAACAAACTCGGAAATATAATCTTTGTTGAAAAAGAGCATTTTGTTGCCGGAATGAAGTTGTTTTTCCTGCATGGGAATTAAATCAAGAGGTTATTCGGGACCATGAGGTTCTCTGCCGGTTTCCATTTCAATTTCGATCTCTACCTGTACATCTTTTTCAAATCGCTTGCCTTTAATCTCATCATGCCTGTGGAATTCGGGAGCCGGGATTTCAAGCTGAACGTTATATTTTCCCTCCTTCGGAATTTTAAAGAATGCGCCGTAATGCAACAGGAACGGATGCCATAAAAAGGGAAAATCTGTTTCTACAATTTCCTTCCCCTGGTCATCGAGTACTTTACCGCGGATTTTTAGGCCGGGAATAAAACGTTTATCGTGTTTATCTCGCACCACGATTTCAAGATGCGTGTTAAAGCCTTCTTTGGGCGTATTCCATTTTAATTTTCCGTCTTGCAGCTGGTAGGTGCCTTCGGCTTCTTCTGAAGCAAGGCTAATAATATAATCATCTACCTCTTTTTCGGCATGATTATCCATTTCCTTCATATAGTCCAGCGCTGAAGAATATGCCTTGCCCTGGTCTTCGGCCAGTTTGATCTTCTTCTCGTTGTCTTCAATTTTCATTGGATACTTTTTTAGGGTTGTTCCCTGAAGTTAAGCAGCAGCTGAATTTTTCCTGCCAATGTCCTGTTAAAAAGGGCTCAAAAATGGCATTTTTAAGACCCCTTATAAATTTTTTTCCGAAGAAATAAAGGAATCTACTTAGTACTTTTAAAACTTTTCCTGCGGAAGGATTTTGCAATCTTTCTTTTTTATCTACCTGTATGGGGTAGTGCCTTTAACCTGATGCGGATTTGGTACTTTTCGCCGCAACATGAGCGCAACAATAGCAGCTGTGATCAAACCGGTTATTGCCGCCCACACCATACTCTGAACAATGTAGTTTTGAGTGTTGAAATAGGCATCGGCTTCTTCCGGAGTCATTTCTCCTGCTTCCACAGAATAGTCGGTGATATGACTGAAGTAGTCGGGCGTGATCACTTCAATTATTAGAAGTTGTACAAAAGGGGAGAGGATCACGATACCAAGGGTTAAAAAGGCTCCCGATTTAAAGCCTTCCTTCCAGTTCATCACACCGTTATAATAATTTTTCCTTTTATCGTAGAGGGCGAGCAGGTAAATACCAATAGCCACTATGGCAAAAAAGCTGGTGTAAAATGAATGTTCGGCAATGTATTCGTCGTGCAGGCCAAAGAGTTTTTCTCCCAGCATCCAGAGGATCATAGCCACAGAAAAGATGACCGCCCATTTAATTTCAAACAGGTATTTTCTCATTGTAGTTTAGTTGGTTCTTTAAACTTAATAAAAATTGGAACAAATAAAGCAGAATAAAAAGATAAAGCCTAAAAAGCAATTTTGCTTTTTAGGCTTTATCCCTCTGTCTTTCGGGCATCTCCTCTTTTCTAAAGGGAGAAATATGTAATATTTAGAGTCAGCGGACCACTGATTACTAACTATTCATCAACAAGTACCCAGTCTCCTTTGTCTAATAACGGGATAGCCTGTTTGAACTTCATGCTCTTGTTCTCGCCGGTCATGACATTTTTGATTGTCACCTTGTCGTTACGACCAATTTTGGGACGTTCGCGGGTAATGGTTTCGGTCACCTGCGGGCGGCGCTGCTGAGTTTGGCCTGCGGCCCTGCTCTGTGCAGCTCTCTCGTCCATATTAGGGATCTCTTCTTTTGAGGTCTCCACATTTTCTTTCCTTCGGGTCTGTCTCGCTTCGCGGATCTGCTCTGGGTTTGGTGCCGGAAGTTCCCCTTTGAAAAGGAACGAGATCACATCCTTATTTACCTGGTCAAGCATTACCTTGAACAGCTCAAAAGCTTCGAACTTATAGATCAAAAGCGGATCTTTTTGCTCATGTACCGCCAGCTGAACGCTCTGCTTAAGCTCATCCATTTTACGAAGGTGGGTCTTCCACGCATCATCAATAATAGCTAAACTTATGTTCTTTTCGAAATCGGTGATTAACTGCTTTCCTTCAGATTTATAAGCTTTTTCAAGATTGGTCACCACCTGCAGGGTTTTCACCCCGTCAGTAAACGGTACTGCAATCCTTTCAAAGTTGTTGCCTTTATCTTCCCACACCTGCTTTATCACGGGATAGGCAGCTTCGGCACTGCTCTTCATCTTATTTCGGTAATGCTCATAAGCAGCTTTATAGATCACCTGTGCGATCTTCTGGAAGTCCCTTTTGTCAAACTCTTCTTCAGTAATAGGAGAGCTCATGGAGAAATAGCGGATCAATTCGAATTCAAAGTTCTTGAAATCGCTCGCCATTTTGTTGGTTTCGGCAATATTTTCCGAAGTATCATAGATCATATTAGCGATATCCACGCGCAAACGGTCCCCAAAAAGGGCATGGTAACGGCGCTTGTAAACCACCTCACGTTGTGCGTTCATCACATCATCATATTCTAACAGACGCTTACGTACACCAAAGTTGTTCTCTTCTACCTTCTTCTGGGCGCGCTCAATAGATTTTGAGATCATGGAATGTTGGATCACTTCTCCTTCTTCGAGACCCATGCGGTCCATCAACTTCGCAATTTTCTCTGAACCAAAAAGGCGCATCAAATTATCTTCAAGAGACACGTAGAACTGTGAACTACCTGGATCTCCCTGGCGACCGGCACGACCTCTAAGCTGCCTGTCTACACGACGAGAATCATGGCGCTCTGTACCTACAATTGCAAGACCCCCTGCTTTTTTCACTTCAGGAGAAAGTTTGATATCGGTACCACGACCGGCCATGTTGGTGGCAATGGTCACTACGCCGCTATTACCGGCTTCGGCAACAATATCGGCCTCTTTTTTATGGAGTTTTGCGTTCAATACGTTGTGGGGAACTTTTCGAAGCGTAAGCATTCTACTAAGTAATTCTGAAATTTCTACGGAAGTTGTACCTATAAGTACAGGTCTCCCGGCCCTTGAAAGATCGGTCACGTGATCAATTACAGCATTGTATTTTTCACGTTTTGTCTTGTAAACAAGGTCTTCTTTATCCTGCCGGGCAATAGGGCGGTTGGTAGGAATTTCTACTACATCAAGTTTGTAGATCTCCCAGAATTCTCCGGCTTCGGTCACCGCAGTACCCGTCATACCTGATAGCTTGCTGTACATCCTAAAGTAGTTCTGAAGCGTAACCGTAGCAAAGGTTTGAGTAGCATCCTCGATCTTTACATTTTCCTTGGCTTCGATCGCCTGGTGAAGTCCGTCGCTGTAACGACGCCCTTCCATGATACGGCCTGTTTGCTCATCAACGATCTTCACCTTATTGTCCATCACCACATATTCCGTGTCTTTTTCAAAAAGCGTATATGCTTTTAAAAGCTGACGCATAGTGTGAATACGCTCGCTTTTCACGCTATAATCGCGGAAAAGCTCTTCTTTCTTTTCAGCTTCTTCTTCTTTGGAAAGCCCTTCTTTTTCGATCTTGGCGATCTCCATCCCAATTTCGGGCATTACGAAGAAATCGGGGTCATCTTTACCTGAAAGGAATTCAATCCCTTTATCGGTAAGGTCGATCTGGTTATTTTTCTCTTCGATCACAAAGTACAATTCGGCATCAACCTTCGGCATTTCCCGGTTGTTGTCGGCCATGTATTTGTTCTCGGTCTTCTGAAGTAAGGTCTTTATTCCTTCCTCGCTCAAATATTTAATAAGAGCTTTATTCTTCGGTAGTCCGCGATAGACGCGTAGCAATTGCAGTCCGCCTTCTTCAGTATCTCCTGCTGCTATCAGCTTTTTAGCTTCAGCAAGAACCCCTGTAAGATACTTGCGTTGTACATCAACAATGTTTGCAATTGCAGGTTTCAGCTGATCGAACTCATGAACATCCCCCTTGGGAATTGGCCCCGAAATGATAAGCGGAGTCCGCGCATCATCGATAAGTACAGAATCCACCTCATCTACAATGGCGTAGTTGTGCGGGCGTTGTACAAGATCGTCGGGAGAGTGGGACATATTATCCCTCAGGTAGTCAAATCCGAATTCGTTGTTGGTTCCGTAGGTGATATCGGCATTGTAAGCTTTTCTTCGGGAAGCCGAATTTGGCCTGTGGTAATCGATACAGTCAACCGTAAGTCCGTGGAACTGGAACAGAGGTGCCATCCAGGCGCTGTCACGCTTGGCCAGGTAGTCGTTCACGGTTACCAGGTGAACACCATTGCCGGTAAGGGCGTTGAGGTACATAGGTAGCGTGGCCACAAGGGTTTTACCTTCCCCGGTTTGCATTTCGGCAATTTTACCCTGGTGCATTGCAACCCCACCAATAAGCTGCACGTCATAGTGCACCATATCCCATGTTACAGGTTTCCCCGCTGCATCCCAGGAATTTTTCCAAATAGCATGATCACCATCAAGAGTTACGTAATCTTTTTCGGCTGAAAGCTCGCGGTCATGAGCCAGAGCGGTAACTTTCAGTTCAGTATTGTCTTTAAAGCGCTTGGCTGTTTCCTTAACCGTAGCAAAAGCTTCGGGTAAGATTTCGTTAAGAACACCTTCAGAAATCTCGTAAGACTTTTCTTTTAAAGCGTCTATTTCGGCGTAAATATCTTCTTTTCGGGTAATATCTTCAGAGGCATCGGCTTCAGCATTAAGATTTGCGATCTGTTCATTCACCTCCTTAAGAGCATCCTTAATCTTAGTCTTAAAAGCTGCTGTCTTGGCGCGAAGTTCGTCAAGAGAAAGCGCTTCAAATTCTTTTTCGAGAGCGAGGATCTTATTGACTATAGGCTGAATTTCCTTAATGTCTTTCTTAGACTTGTCGCCGACAAAAACTTTCAATACGGTATCTAAAAAACTCATATGTTTTTGTGGTTTTAAATATGTCAAAGTTAAGCAAAAAAAAAGCCTCAAATCTGAGACTTTTTTCTGCTGTTATTGTGGTGTGCGTTTAATATTCATCTTCATTCCAGAGGTAGTCCTCATCTGTAGGGTAATCTGGCCAGATTTCCTCTATTGAATCATAGGAATCTCCTTCATCTTCAATTGCCTGCAGGTTTTCAACAACCTCCAGGGGAGCACCCGTCCTGATGGCGTAATCAATTAACTCATCTTTTGTGGCGGGCCATGGCGCATCACTTAAATATGATGCTAATTCTAATGTCCAATACATCGGTTAATCGGTTTAAATTTTTGCAAAAATAATTTTTTTGACGAGAAAGTCAAGAAAAAAATCATCTTTTTATCACTAATTTTAAGAACGTGGTATCTACTGTAATTCCTTTAAGAATAGAGGATTTCTGCAGAGAAACTGGTTGAAATCAATTTTAGGAATTTTTTTGCGGGATCCATTTAACTTCTTTCACCTGTAAATCATGAGACAACTTTCGTGCCAGCACAAAAAGATAGTCACTTAGGCGGTTAAGATACTGCAGCACCTGCTCCTCAAAAGGTTCAATTTCATAAAGCGCTGTGGCAAGACGCTCGGCCCTGCGGCACACACAGCGGGCTACGTGACAAACTGACACCGCCTGATGTCCCCCCGGAAGCACAAAATGTGTCATGGGCGGCAAACTCTCGTTCATCTTATCCATTTCCTCTTCTAAAAGCTCAGTGTCCTGTTGGGAAATATGCGGAATATCCAGGCGTTTTTTTCCACTTTTAAGCACCGATTTTTCAGGATCGGTCGCCAGGGTAGAGCCAATGGTAAACAATTTGTCCTGTATCTTGATAAGGATCTCCCGGCTGTGCTCATCAACCTGCTGGTCCCGTAAGAGGCCCAGGTTCGAGTTCAATTCATCTACAGTGCCGTAGCTCTCAATACGAATATGATGTTTTGAAACCCGTGTGCCGCCAAAAAGAGCGGTTGTTCCCTTGTCGCCGGTTTTAGTATAAATCTTCATCTTATGGTTTTAGAACTTCCTGTTAATAAGGCTGTCTAAAGTAAGAAAATTTAGAGGGCTTTTAAAATAGGATTGGGGGAGGTTAAACTTCGGAATTTTTTTTCTGAAGAGGTTTCAAAAATGGCATTTTTGAGGAGTATTTTCCGGAGATCATCTTGTTTAGAAGGCAGTGGAATATATTCTAAATGAGGATTTTATAGTGTTACTTTTTCTCTGTTGAAGGATCCTGTACTTTGCTTCTTTTTTGTCTCCTTAGTTTCTTCTGAAAGTTTTCACTTAAAGAACGCTCCCATTCCAGCTCTTTCTTCCTGGGTTATATTTCTTATCCATAGAAAAAAAGCGACACAAACACTTAAAAGAGCGATGGTAAAAATTGTTCGTTATTCCAGAAGTCATTCATGGCGCACAGATTTCAGAAGATAATTTAATAAATCCTCTGATTATCCTGTACTTATAAGTGTTAATTCAATACCTGCAATTTATTTCTTTCTTTTACGCTCGTTGTACCTGTTTCAAAAATTCCTGTTCTTTTAAGCTCCCGGTTCTTTTTTGTTCGATTGCCGTTCCATAAGAAGAAGGCGAGGAAAACCATGATAATGATGATGTAGAGAATCGTGTCGCTATCTAAAAATGACATTTTTGTTAGTTAAAAGTTAGAATCCGAGTTCAGAGTTTTTTTCTTAATGAAGAAGTTACTGCTTAAAATTGTTTTGTCTTAAAACAATTTTTCTGCCAACTGATTACTGACCACTAAAAACTTTTTTGCGTTCGTCGCTTTCGATCATACCGTCGCGAAGGCGGATAATTCGATGGGCATGACGGGCGATATCTTCTTCGTGAGTAACCAAGATTACGGTGTTTCCTGAAGCGTGTATTTCATCAAAGAGATTCATGATCTCTACAGAAGTTTTTGAATCGAGGTTCCCTGTAGGCTCATCGGCAAGGATTATTGAAGGATTATTTACCAGTGCTCTGCCCACAGCAACTCTTTGGCGTTGTCCTCCTGAAAGCTGGTTTGGTTTATGGTCCATCCGGTCGGCAAGGCCAACATCGGCAAGTACTTTTTCGGCGCGCTCTTTTCTCTGACTTTTTGTAGCTCCGGCATAGATCATGGGGAGTGCCACATTTTCTAAAGCCGTGGTGCGGGGAAGAAGGTTAAAGGTTTGAAAGACAAATCCTATTTCTTTATTTCTGATCTCTGCCAGCTCATCATCGCTCATCTGGCTCACATCCTTACCGTTGAGGATATACTGGCCCGAAGTTGGGGTGTCAAGACACCCAAGGAGATTCATAAGGGTAGACTTTCCCGATCCCGAAGGACCCATAAAAGCTACATACTCTCCTTTTTCAATATCGAGGTCGATACCTTTTAGAACTTTTACAACTTCCTGTCCCAGGTGAAAATCCCTGGTAATTTGCCTAATCTTAATAACGCTGCTCATAAGCTAATGTGAATTCAAAAGTTAGACGCAAGTTAGGAGAGTTTGTTACAATTATCAATAAGCAAGAGGAAGATTTGAAGATTTGAAAATTTGAAAATGTGAGGGTTTGAAGGTGGGTGTGTCCTCCCACACCTTTGACTCTCCCTAAAGGAGTGGAACTATTTAAAAATTCTCCCACTCTTTTGAAGAGGGCAGGGAGAGGATAAGTGCATAATTAAGCTCCGGAGGAGCGTAATATCTATAGGATGTTAATTAAGTCGATTTAATGAGCTCCAGCGGATTGTCATATTTTTAGGAGGTAATGCCCAGTAGGAAGTAGTAATTTTGAAATTCCTCAATCAGGAACAGGTAATATTTAGAAGTAAGAAATTTTATACTAGGAGAATGACAAAAAAGCTAAGAGCTTTTTAAACAACTGCCTACTAAATACTGCGTACTGCTAGCTGATCAAACACGAATCACGAAATGTTCCTTTTCCTGTTCTCTTCTGAAAAACACGAGGCCCCATTGAAAAGTGTCTATAGAAACCTTCACTTTAGGGTGGGCTTTTATCTCTTCCCAGGCTTCTTCCATACCTCTTGACCAGTGAATGTCGTCAAAGATCATTACAGAATCGTTATGCACCGTTGGGAGTAGTTTCTCAAAATAGGATAGTGTCGCTTCTTTTTGATGGTTGCCGTCGATGAATAGTATGGAGTATTGAGTATTGAGTATTGAGGAAGGACCCGGCACGGATTGCAAATCCGCGTCTTCGTTTCCTGTCACGGATTTCAATTCTATACCTTTGGTGTAGGGTGTTTGGAATTCGGAATTACTTATTTCTGTCCTCTTTCCACTTCCCTCTTTCCACTTTTCATTTTCAACTAAAAATTCTTCAAACTTCCCAACTATCAGCTGAATATTCTCTAATCTGAATTCCTCAAATTTTTCCGAAGCAATTTTAGCTGTGTGGGGGCAACCTTCAATAGTAGTGACCTTTATTTTATTCCCGGCTGCCATTGCCGCTGTGCCCAGCCCAAGGGAAGTTCCAAGCTCCAGGGCTGTTTCGGCCTCCAAATACCTCACCAGCCGATTAAGGAGTCGGGCGCGTTTGGGAGAAATACCTGCCGTTTTTGCCATTTTTGACAGTCTACGGGTTTCAGACGTAAAAACTTTACTTCCGGCACCAAAATCTTTTACTTTAACTGCTCTTTTGTCCTTCAGCAAAGACCTTCGGTATTGCTTCAGCAGCGTATAAGGAAAGTGTTTTTTTCGGTCATAAAAACAGCGGGTCACCAGCCCGTAAATAAAAGGCGAATGTACTCCATGCTGATTTGTGGAGCGGAGGAGAAATTTTATGTAAGCGAGGACAATGAACAATTAGCAATTAACAATTATCAAGAAAAAATATTATGAAGTTTCAATAAATTCCAAATTACAAGCACCAAATTCCAATCTTGCTATACCCTTGAACTTTAAATTTTGAACCTTGAATTAGCCCGCGGCTTTATCTCCCAGTTCAAACCACCTCTCGGTTTTTTGCTCTATTTCAGCATCGATCTTTCCAAGTTCCATGGAGGCTTTTGTGATCTCGTCGGGGCTTAGGTCTTCAAGGAATTTTTGCTGCACATCATTCTTTTTCTTCTCCAGGTTATGGATCTCTTTTTCGAGCCTGTTGTATTCCTTCTGCTCGTTGTAGGTGAGGGTGGCAGAGGTGCTGTTCTCTTTTTTCCAGGCTTTTTTCTCTGTTGAAGCTTCGGTCTTTTCGGTAGGTTCAGCTATAGAACTGGCTTCATATTCCCTGTAATCGGTATAGTTTCCGGGGAAATCTTCAATTTCGGTTTTTCCTTTAAAGACAAAAAGATGGTCCACGATCTTGTCCATAAAATAACGGTCGTGAGAAACCACTATAAGGCAACCCGGAAAATCGAGCAGGAATTCTTCGAGTACGTTCAAGGTCACAATATCAAGATCGTTTGTGGGCTCATCCAGGATAAGAAAGTTTGGATTTTGAATAAGAACTGTACATAAGTAAAGCCTCTTCTTTTCTCCCCCACTTAATTTTTCTACATAATCGTACTGCTTCTTACGGTCAAAAAGGAAACGTTCCAAAAGCTGCTGTGCAGAAATTTGCCGACCTTTTTTCAGCGGAATATAATCCCCGAATTCCCTTATTACATCAATGACCTTTTGGCCTTCTTTGACCTCAATTCCGCGTTGGGTGTAGTAACCAAATTTGATGGTTTCCCCAATGGTGATCTTCCCGGAATCTGGGGCAAGGGTGCCGGTGAGGATGTTTAAAAAAGTGGATTTTCCGGTTCCGTTTTTTCCAATGATTCCCAGCCTGTCACCCTGCTGAAAATTGTAACTGAATTTATCAAGTAGTTGTAGATCGCCAAAGCTTTTGGAAACATTATGGAACTCCACGATCTTATTCCCCAGGCGCTCCATATTGATCTCCAGTTGCACCTGGTGGTCGTTACGGCGTTTTGAGGCTCGGTCTTTGATCTCAAAAAAGTCGTCTATACGCGATTTAGATTTGGTGGTTCGTGCTTTTGGCTGGCGTCGCATCCAGTCCAGTTCCTTTTTGAAAAGTTGTTTGGCTTTATCGGTATTGGTTTGCTCTAAAGCAATGCGTTCATCTTTTTTGCTTAGGTAGTAGGAGTAATTGCCTTTGTAGGTGTAAAGATTCCCGTCTTCAAGCTCTACGATCTCGTTACATACACGTTCCAGGAAGTACCTGTCGTGCGTTACCATAAAAATGGTGAAGTTCTCTTTACGGAAGAATTCCTCCAGCCACTCGATCATATCAAGATCCAGGTGGTTGGTTGGTTCATCCATGATGATGAGGTCGGGTTTATTCAGGATCATGGAGGCCAGGGCGAGACGTTTCTTTTGTCCGCCGCTAAGACTTCCTACCACAGCGTGAAGATCTTCAAGCTTCAGTTTAAAAAGGATCTGTTTATAAGTAGTTTCAAAATCCCAGGCTTGATGGGCATCCATCTGTTCGAAAGCTGTTTGATAGGCATCGGAATCTTCAGGATTTTCGAGAGCTTTTTCGTAGCGCTCGATGACTTTCAGGATTTCATTATCTGAAGCAAAGATGGTTTGTTCAACCGTAAGCTTCGGATCTAAATTAGGTTCCTGCGGAAGAAAAGCTGTGGTGATATCTTTACGATATACCACATTGCCGGCATAGGGAGTATCGGCGCCCGAAAGAATATTGAGGAGAGAGGTTTTTCCTGTTCCGTTCTTGGCTACAAAGCCCACCTTGTCCCCTTCATTAATTCCGAAGGAAAGATTTGAAAAAAGTTCTCTTTCTCCGTAAGCCTTGGTTACATTTTCTACAGATAAATAATTCACGCAGTTATTTTTGGCAAAAGTAGGTATTTCAATGATCAATTAACAATTTAGAATTAGCAGAGAGATTTTGGAGAATTGAAGATTTGAGGATGTGGGGATTTGAAGATGAAATGGAGTTCGAATAATCTAACGCCGGTATGTATTTGTAAAAATCTCACAACCAACATCAGCCTTCTGCCTTTTATTAACAGTATTTAACAAACTAGTGATGCAATTATTTTATTATTAACCTTCAAGACCTATATTTGTCTCAAGCTATTAGTCCCAAATGAGTATCAGGCAATTAATTGTTGTTGTTAGTATTCTGTTTTTTGTTTCTTCCTGTGTGCCCACTAAGCGGTTGATGTACTTGCAGGAAGATGGTAAGGAGGCAGACAGTTTAATTTCTATAGAAAGAATTCAGAAACCCTATAGAATTCAGGTTAATGATCTTTTAAGTATCAGGGTTAAGGCAATAGACCAGGACGTGGTTGGGATGTTTAACCCTATTGGGGAGCAAAATCCTAACGCCACGGGAGAAGAAAGGCTTTATTATGACGGATTCTTAGTGGATGCTCATGGAAATATTCGAGTGCCCACCCTGGGCGAGGTGAATGTGCTGGGTTTCACAGTAGAGGAGGTGAGAGAGAAGATCGAAAAAGCCCTTTTAGACAAGTATTTCAAGGAACAGGCAAACATCTTTGTCACGGTTAAGCTGGCGGGAATAAGATATACCACAATTGGAGAGATAGGATCAGGAACCCAGGTGATCTATAAAGAGCAGGTGACGATAATGGAAGCCATTGCCCAGGCCGGAGATATATCTGAATTTGGAGACAGGACCGATGTGGTGATTGTGCGCCAGTACCCGGGCGGGGAGAAAAGACACCATATTGATCTTACAAGCATGGATGCAATGAAGTCGCCGTACTATTATATTCAGCCTAACGATCTTATTATCGTGAATCCGCTTCCGCAGAAGGCATGGGGAATTGGTACCACCGGTCTGTCAAACTTTCAAACGGCGGCCTCTGTATTGGCACTTGTTATAAGCAGTATATTAATATTTACCCGGTGATGTATGGCACATGAAGATGATCATATTAGTGATGTAGGTTCCACCTTTGACTTTAAAGGTTTTGTACTTAAGGTCTTTAGCTACTGGCAATTAATTCTGTTGTCTATAGCTATAAGTCTGGGAGTGGCTTATTACAATAATGTCAGGAAACTTCCTGTTTATCAATTAGGAAATTCCATTTCCATAAAAGACGATCAAAACCCCTTTTTTACCAGTAATACCAGCCTCACTTTTAACTGGGGAGGAACCTCAGACAAGGTGAATACGGCCATGACCATTTTGCGGTCAAGGTCACATAATGAAGAGGTGGTAGAGCGCTTGCAGTACTATATTGCTTATCAACAGGACGGAGAGTATCAGCGTGTGAATGCCTACGGTTTTACCCCTTTTAAAGTAGTGGCCGATACATCTGCGTATCAGGCTCAGGGCACCACTTTTACCATTCGTTTTAAAGATCCAGAAACCTTTACACTCAGCACCACTTTTGCCGGAGGGAATGCTTCGGTATATAATTATGACACGAAAGAATATAGCAACGTGGTGGTCGAGGAAGGGGAGTTTAGTCGAGAATACCGGCTTAACGAGCCCATAAATTTGCCATTTTTCAATGGTAAGCTTGTGCCAACGCCCCGTGCTCCTGTTATAGATAAACCATTTTATGTGCAATTCCGGCATTTTGACGGTACTGTAGGGAGGTTCCGCGGAGTGGCTGTAAGTCCGCAGTCGCAGGGAGCTTCGGTTTTAAATCTTTCCATGACAGGAGATAATAAAGCTGAGATTGTAGATTACCTTAACGGAACTGTTCGGGTATTGAGTCAAAATATGCTGGAGCGCAAGA
>Ga0208014_1000554_pt1 | contig 14778 bp, 11 predicted proteins | sample 25_taG_FD_184099 | JGI IMG/M metagenome (GOLD analysis project Ga0208014, IMG submission 184099) | Marine viral communities from Cariaco Basin, Caribbean Sea - 25_WHOI_OMZ (SPAdes) (version 2) | ecosystem: Environmental > Aquatic > Marine > Oceanic | place: Caribbean Sea: Cariaco Basin...
ACAAATCCCGCCTATAGAATTTAAGAAAATGCTGGCAGGCTTGCCTTTAGAAAAACAGCTTGTTAACAGGATTGATGAGCTGATTGCCTTAAAAGCCACCCAAAGTGAAAGCTATTTGCACGAAGGGGAAGCGCCCCTCTTTGCATTGATGCATTCCTGTCTAGAACGTGCTGAAACGCAGCGAAAATCCTTACCGGCTTCCAACGGTCGTTTTAACGATCTGGATGCCTTTTTTCTAAAAATGGTACATCGTTATGACAATTGAAGATTTAAAGCAACAAAAGCTTATTATCTTAGAATGTATTAGCGGAAGCAGGGCTTATGGGTTAGATACAGCGGCATCTGATACCGATATTAAAGGCGTGTTTATCTTGCCCAAAAAAGATTTCTATGGATTAGAGTATATCCCGCAAGTAAGCAATGCTACCAATGATATCGTGTATTACGAATTGGGGCGTTACCTGGAGTTACTTTCGGTGAATAATCCCAATATTTTAGAATTGCTGAATACGCCGCCATCTGCCGTACGTTATAAACATCCGCTATTAGAGCAGATTGATGCCAAGCGCATTCTATCGAAACTTTGTAAAAATACCTTTGGGAAATTTGCCATTTCCCAGATAAAAAAAGCCAAAGGCCTAAAGAAAAAGATCGTCAATCCGGTGGAAAAAGAACGCAAGAGCGTCCTATCTTTCTGTTATGTAAATTACGAACAGGGAGCGATTCCCTTACTCGACTATTTAGTCTTAAAAAACTGGAAACAGGAATACTGCGGACTCATCAATATTCCGCATATGAAAGATATGTACGGCTTATTTTACAGTGAGCAGTTAGGCTATAAAGGCATTATACAGCACGAGCAATCCAACGAGCTTAGTTTAAGTGCTATTCCCAAAGAAGAAAAGCAGCAGGCAGGGACTGTTGTACTTTAATAAAGAAGGCTATTCCAGTTATTGCAAGGAATATAAAGAATACTGGGATTGGGTAAAGCATCGAAATGAAGACCGCTACTAAAATACCCAAAACCACGGAAAGCACTACGATGCGAAAAATATGATGCATACCTTCCGACTCTTAGAAATGGCGCTGGAAATTGCAACAGAAAAGCAAATCAACGTACAACGTACCAACCGTGATTTTCTTCTGGACATTAAAAGCGGAAAATTTGCTTATGAAACCCTTTTGGCACAAGCAAATAAACTACAAGCCCAACTGGAAGAGGCCTTTAAAAAATCCGACTTACCCGAGCAACCGGACCTCCGTTATATCAATCAATTAGCTTATGAGTTACGGGAAGAGTTTTATCGGGAAGGTTTTCATTAAAAATACGTTTCTTTTATGGATTTCCGTAGGGAAAAATAGATGAAGAAACGTAGTATTGCGCCTATGATAACCCTTTTGTAGTACTGATAAACGTTCCTTTTATTCCATTAAAGTTAAAATGACTGATGAGTAAATAGACTTAAAATTTCTATATTTAACAATTCAAAAGCAACAACTCACGAATGTTCGAACAAACTTTTAAAAATATAGACGACGTTTTATACAAAGACGCTGGTGCTGATAGTGAACTAGATTACATAGGGCAAACCTCCTGGGTGCTCTTTTTAAAATATCTGGACGATTTAGAAAAAGATAAAGCCGATGCCGCCGCTTTAGAAGGCAAAACATACACATTTATTTTAGACGAAAAATACCAATGGTCTAATTGGGCGATGCCCAAAAAAGCAGATGGCGAACTGGATCATAACCTGGCAATGACGGGGCCCGATTTTGTACAGTTTGTAAACACGCAGCTCTTCCCGTATTTGGCCGAATTTAAGCAGAAGGCCAAAGACAATCCTAAAACCATCGCTTATAAAATAGGCGAAATCTTTAGCGAGCTGGGCAATAAAATACAAAGCGGCTATAACTTACGCGAGATTGTTAACCTGGTCGATGAGCTGCCTTTTCAATCCAGTAAAGATAAACACGAGCTAAGTCACCTGTACGAAACTAAAATTAAAAATATGGGGAATGCCGGCCGAAATGGCGGACAATATTACACCCCAAGACCTTTAATTAAAGCGATGATTCAGGTGGTAGATCCTAAAATTGGCGAAACCGTTTACGATGGCGCTGTGGGTTCAGCGGGATTTTTATGTGAAGCTTACGATTATATGTACCATAAAATGAAGCGTACCACCAGTAACCTGCAAACGCTTCAGGAACAAACCTTTTACGGGAAAGAGAAGAAAAACCTGGCCTACGTTATTGGCGTAATGAATATGATTTTACACGGCATAGAAGCCCCCAATATTATTCATATCAACACCCTTACGCTACCCATACGCGATATCCAGGAAGACGACCGTTACGATGTGATTTTAGCCAATCCTCCCTTTGGCGGAAAAGAACGGAAAGAAGTACAGCAAAACTTCGATATTAAAACCGGCGAAACCGCCTTTTTATTCTTACAACATTTTATAAAAAGCCTAAAAACAGGAGGACGGGCCGCCATTGTTATTAAAAACACTTTTTTAAGCAATACCGATAATGCATCCATTAGTTTACGGAAGTATTTACTGGAAACCTGTCAACTACATACCATTCTCGATATGCCAGGCGGAACCTTTTTAGGTGCCGGCGTAAAAACCGTGGTTTTGTTTTTTGAAAAAGGAGAACCTACCAAAAATATCTGGTATTATCAGTTAGATCCCGGCCGAAATATGGGCAAAACCAATCCGCTAAACGAAAAAGACCTGGCGGAATTTGTGAGCCTGCAAAAAAGTAAACCCGAAACTGAACACTCCTGGAACCTAAAACTAAAAGACTTACCAGAGGTTGAAACCTATGACCTTTCTGTAAAAAACCCGAACACGCCTGAAGAAGCCCCTTTACGTGCTCCCGAAGAGATTTTAGCCGAAATAAAAAAAATAGATGCTGAAACCAATCAATTATTAACCCAAATTGAGGAGTTGATATGAAAGGGTGGAGCTTGAAAACAATAGGAGAAATAGCTGAAGTAATAGCTGGACAGTCTCCTAAGAGTAAATATTATAATGAGGAAGGAAATGGGGTACCTTTTTATCAAGGTAAAAAAGAATTTCAAGACAAGTATTTAGGTAAGCCAACCAAGTGGACAACTAAAATCACTAAAGAAGCACTTAAGGGAGATATTTTAATGTCTGTTCGTGCACCTGTTGGACCTGTAAATTTTTCAACAGAAAATATATGTATTGGACGTGGTTTGGCAGCAATTAGAGCTAACGATAATATAAATAGCAACTTCCTTTATAGTTTTTTCAGGTATAAAGAAAAAGAGCTAATTGGTAATTCTGGAGCTGTGTTTAATTCTATTAATAAAACTCAGATTTCTAAGTTAAAAATCCCAATTCCACCCATAGAAGAACAGCAACAAATTGTTCAAATTCTAGATCAAGCCTTTGCGAAAATAGACCAGGCTATTGCCAATCTAACGCAAAATATTCAAAATGCCGAAGACCTGTTTCAATCCAAACTCAACCAAATTTTTAGTCAACAGGGCAAAGGTTGGGAAGAGAAGAAAGTTAATAAGGTATTTCAAATAAAACCACCTAAAAGTGAAGCTAAAGAACTAATTAGTTTGAAGGATGAGGTTTCTTTTGCATCAATGTCGGAATTAGGAATTAATGAATTGTACTTAAGTACAGATAAAACAAAAACATTAGAAGAAGCTTATAAAGGCTATACCTATTTTAAGAATGATGATGTGCTTTTGGCTAAAATCACCCCTTGTTTTGAAAATGGTAAATTAGGTATTGCCAAAAATTTAAAAAACGAGATAGGTTTTGGCTCTAGTGAATTTATTGTCTACAGAAGCAATGGTGAAATAATACCAGAGTATCTATATCACTTTATGAATAGGCAGAACTTTAGATTAGAAGGAGAGCGCCTGATGAAGGGAGCAGTAGGTCATAAAAGAATTCCGAAAGAATTTTATGAAGAGTTTGTAATTTCATATCCATCAAAAGAAAAACAATTGGAATTAATAGAAAACCTAAAAAACCTTCAAACCACTATAAGGAATTTGCAGACTCAATATTCTAATAAACTTCAAAACCTTGAAGAACTAAAAAAATCCTTATTAGAAAAAGCGTTTTCAGGAGAACTCACAAAAACAGCCGTAGAAGTATAAGTAAAAAACACTCCAAATTCAGCAAACCAGGAACTTTAGTTCGCACAGCAAATAAAACTACAATGAACGAAGCACAAACCGAACACGATTATATAGATCCCGCTTTAAAAGAAGCCGGTTGGGGAGTGGTAGAGGGGAGTTATGTGCGTAAACAATATCCTATCACCAAAGGAAGGCTTATTGGGCGTGAAGTAAGGGAACGCCCTTTAAAAGCAGATTATGTGCTTCAATATAAAAATACAAACCTTGCAGTTATAGAGGCTAAAGCCGCCAATAAATACTATACCGAAGGTTTACCACAAGCCAAGGATTACGCAGAACGTTTACAGTTAAGGTTTACATATGCTACCAATGGCTTAAAAATTTATCAGGCAGATTTAGACGAAGGCAAAGAAGGCGATGTAGCTAAATTTCCCTCACCGCAACAACTGTGGGAAATGATGTTTCCTACTCCCATAGAATGGCGGGAACGATTGTTTAAAATCCCTTTTGAAGATCGGGGCGGTACCTGGCAACCGCGCTACTATCAAAATAATGCCATCATAAAAACCTTAGAAGCCATAGCTAAAGGTAAAGACAGGATTTTACTCACCTTGGCTACAGGAACCGGTAAGACAGCGATTTCTTTTCAGATCGCGTGGAAACTCTTTCAGGCCAAATGGAATTTAACCGCTAAAACCAATCCTTACCACGAGCGTAGTCCGCGTATTTTATTTCTCGCAGATCGGAATATTTTAGCAGATCAGGCTTTTAATTCCTTTAATGCTTTCGATGAAGACGCATTGGTGCGTATCACTCCAAAAGACATCAAGAAAAAAGGAAGGGTTCCCAAAAACGGAAGTCTGTTTTTTACCATTTTCCAGAGTTTTATGAGCGGTCCCAACGAAACACCGTATTTTGGGGAATATCCAAACGATTTTTTCGATTTTATCATTATCGACGAATGTCACCGGGGTGGTGCCAATGATGAGAGTTCTTGGCGTGCCATTATGGATTATTTTAGTCCCGCCGTACAACTGGGCCTTACCGCCACCCCCAAACGTGATGTAAACGGCGATACCTACGATTATTTTGGAGAACCCGTGTACGAATACAGTTTAAAAGAGGGGATTAACGATGGTTTTTTAACGCCGTTTAGGGTAAAAGAATATAGCACCACTATAGACAGTTACACCTACGATCCTGAAGATGATGTGGAAGGCCCTATAGAAGAAGACAAAGACTATAAAGAAGGCGAGTTCAACAGGACGATAGAGATCAAACAACGCGAAGAATACCGTGTAAACCTGTTTATGGAAGCGATCAATCAAAACCATAAAACGCTGGTGTTTTGTGCCACTCAGGAACACGCCGCTTTTATTAGAGATTTGATCAATCAAAAATCAAAAAGCAAGAACAGCCACTATTGTCATCGCGTAACCGCAGACGATGGTCAACGGGGAGAGCAGCACTTACGGGATTTTCAGAATAATGAAAAACTAATTCCTACGGTCTTAACCACAAGTCAGAAACTCAGCACCGGGGTAGATGCCCCTGAAATTAGGAATATAGTGTTGCTTCGTACCGTTAACTCGATGGTAGAGTTTAAACAGATTGTAGGAAGAGGAACACGCTTATTTAAAAACAAAGCCTTTTTTACCATTTACGATTTTGTTGAAGCGCATAAACATTTTAAAGACCTAGAATGGGACGGACCACCTTTAGCGCCTACCATTTATGAACCTAAACCGGGGAATGATCCAAAAGAAGTTTGTGAAGATTGCGGAAGGGTTAATTGCATTTGCGCCAAAGAACCCGGCGAACCCTGTTATGTATGCGGTTACGAGCCGTGTAGATGCGACGCACCTAAGATAATGGTAAAAGTCACGCTTTCAGACCGCAAAGTTATCGAATTGGATTCGATGGTGAAAACTACATTTTGGAGCCCCGAAGGCAAGCCTATAACCGCACAACAATTTATTAAAAAACTCTTTAACGATTTGCCCGAGCTGGTTAAAACAGAAGACGAATTAAGAAAAGTGTGGAGTATGCCTTCTACCAGAAAAAAGTTATTGGAAGAGCTGGAAAGCAAAGGATATTCAGATGAGCAATTAGAAGATCTAAGAAAAGTAATTCACGGGGAAGAAAGCGATTTGTTCGATGTATTATCCTATATCGCTTATCAAAAAAATTTAGTTCCCCGTTTAGATCGGGCAGAACGCGCTAAAATTCATATCGATTCGTATAACGCCGAGCAGCAGGACTTCTTGAATTTTGTGATTAAGCAATATGTGCAGGTAGGAGTAAAGGAGTTAGACGAAACTAAAATTAAAGCATTGCTAGAGCTGAGGTATCATTCTATCGCTGATGCCAAAGAGAAACTGGGCGATATACAAAGCATTAGAAACGCTTTTATCAATTTTCAGCAGTATTTATACAGTCCTGCTGGGTAGAATTATATAGAAGTTGAATAACCAAAACAGATAAAGTAAGCCATTCTAGAATATGATAAAAAGAATACAAAACTTTTCTCGAAACCAACAACTCGCTGAACTCCGTGATTGGTTATTGCCAATGCTAATGAACGGGGAGGTGCGCGTAGCACATTCACTTGGAGAAGAGAATTCAAAAAGAGCTTATGATGAGGTTGAGGATATGGCGAGTGTTGTTGCTGCGGAGGATGCTGTTAAATATAGGAAGGGATGAGTGGATTTAAGTTGTTAGGGATAAGACCTTTGAAGGAATGTGATGCAAAATTCAGAAAAATTCTTAAAACTAAACGGTTGTATCTTTTTGACCAGATATACGATATTGATTATAATGATGACAATGAAGTAATAGGGATTTTTTTTGATGCTAAAAAAGACATTGTCCCAACAAATTTCTATTCTAATAAACTAAATATTCAAATTAATGCTATAGTTGGTGGTAATGGTAGTGGAAAGAGTGCCTTAGCAGAACTATTCTTGTATTTCATGTTTTATTATGGTTTAGAAAAAGAACATATTTCAAAAAACCAGTTTCTTTCTGATTTAAATAGTGATGATGAAGGATATGGCGCCTTTGATCAAATAAAATATACACAAGAAATAAACTTGATGAAAGTCCATCTGAATGTTGAACTTTTATATATTTATAATGATGTACTATATCGCATAGTTTTAAAGAGTAGCAATTTTGAAATTAATCGGTATAAACAAGATAACGGTGAATATACAATTAAGAAAAAAATTTCTTTTAAAAATTTCATTTTTCCATTCTATTCAATGTATGTCAATTATTCACATTATGGTTTAAATACCAATGTTGATGGTTTATGGCTAAAAACACTTTTTCATAAAAATGATGGGTATCAATTACCCATAGTAATTAACCCATACCGCAATAAAGGGAACATTAATATAAATGTTGAGAATTACTTGTCTAGAGATCGAGTTTTCACTAATGTGATAAATACTGCGGATCAATCCTTAATTCTTCCAAATTTTGAGATTAATTTTATAGAGATAGCTAGAGACTCCTTAAAGCCTACGAATAAAATTGAAGATGAAGAAAAGAGGTTAAGAAATATAAAATCATTAATAATACCAATATATAAGAAGTTTTATGAAGGCGAAAACTATCCTTCATCCCACAATAATTATCAAAGTGAAGTTGAAGATTATCTCCTTCTTAAAATTAAGATAATTACCGAAAGATACAGTGACTATAAACAATATAATAATCTTATAAAAAAACTTTTATCTAATTTATCATTTGAGGAGGAGGAGTTAGAATCATTTTTACAAAATCTTTATCGAGACAGAAGTCACGTGACATTAAAAATTCGTCAATCGTTAAACTTTTTACGTCAGGATTTTTATCAAATTAATTATGAGGAAGCATCAAAACAATTTAAACTTGCTGATATAATCGAAAAAATTAATGAAATAAGAGATGATCAATACTTTACAGAAACAATTGATTATTTACCGCCACCGATTTTTATGACAAGGTTTCATTTTAAAGATAAGTCTCATTTTGATCAATTAAGCTCTGGAGAAAAACAGCAAGTCTACTCGATACATTCAATTATGTACCACTTAAAGAACATAGATTCTGTACATAAAAGTAATAGGAATAAGCTTAAATATAATTCGGTATTCTTCATATTAGATGAGATAGAATTATATTATCACCCTCAAACACAGAAAAAAACGGTAGATAGATTACTATATGTATTGGGAAAATCTAACTTAAGATACGTCAAGTATTTGAATATACTTTTTTTAACTCACTCACCATTTATTTTATCAGATATTCCAAAAAAATCAGTTTTAAAATTGATCGATGGGCGAATAGATGAAGGAGGGATAAAAACTTTTGGAGCTAATGTTCATGATATTCTTTCAGAAAACTTTTTCTTAAAGGATGGTTTTATGGGAGATTTTGCTCAGGAAGTAATTACTGATTTAATAAACTATTTAACTTTTAATGAAAAATTGGAATCTTCAATTAATAATGTAAAACCTACTAGAAATTGGAATGAGAAAAGTGCGAAGCAATTAATAAAGATAATTGACGAACCATTAATTAAGGAACGCTTAGAATCACTCTACGAAAAAAAGACTTTATATAATAGTAAGGAGTTACTTCGTCTAAAGATCCAGCAACTCAACAATCGATTAAATAAATTGGAAGATGAGGAGAATTAAAATAACCCAAAGTCTTCGTGATGAAATTGAATTATTTAATGAAGATTTATTTACAAATACTAGACCTAAAGGATTTCGATTACCTAAGGATAACTTAGATAATTTTCTTAAAAAGATACCTCGGCGAAAATATAAAGACTATAGAGTATATGTTCAAAAAATAATTGATGAGTATCAAGATATACTTAATGCTGATCCTCTAAAAATGAAAAGCTTAATTGGGGAATTTGATAAAATAGTACCTAATTCTCATCTAGTAGAAAATGTAGTAGGTAAAAAATATACTTTTCACGAACAAATAGTTCAAATGATGCGATATGAGGCCTTACGTGAAAAGGAATTTCCAAAATATTTATTAAGCTCGAATTTAAGAACTTGCGTTTATTGTAATGCTCAATCCACCATAGCTATTGAACCTTTATATTATAATAATTTAAAAAGAAAGAAAAGAAAGAAAGTTTTAGCAAAACTTCAATTAGATCATTATTATCCAAAATCAAAGTACCCCTTTCTGTGTACTAGTTTTTTTAATCTTTATCCAACTTGTGCAAATTGCAATTTGGCGAAAGGGGATAAGAACGCAGAATTTGAGTTGTATACCTTAAAAGATGATCTTGAAGTTTTCAATTTTTGGATTGAAGATGAATCAATATTAGATTACTGGATTAATAATGATTTGGAATCGTTGAAAATTTATCTTGATTCTTCAAATGGTGATATTGATTTACTTCACAATCATAATGACTTGTTCCAAATACAAAAGGTATACGATTCCCAAAGAGATATTGGAGAAGAGCTAGTTTGGAAACATAAAGCAAATCCTGAAGTATATAGGAATATGTTAAATAAGACTTTTAGTAAAATATTTCCTGATCAGTCTGTAATTGATAGAATGTTAATAGGCAATTATAGCAATCCCGATGAAATCTTTAAAAGGCCAATCGCTAAATATACACAGGATATAGCAAGGCAGCTTAAATTGATAGATTAAAAATAAATGATCCAAATTTAAATTATTGAAGTACCCCCATTTGTTTATTCCAAAAACCAGTCGATTTTTTTGAACTCTTCTAAAAGTTTATTTCCTGCTTTTTTGTTAATAGATTTTATAAAACATATATGACCATATAACCAATCATGATAGACCAATATGCTTTTATTTTTTGCTTTAGACATGGTAGTATGTTTTAGATGGCTTTTAACTCCATGTTTTTTGCAATAGTGAATTTGAGAATTAATTTCTTTCCTATATTTTTTAGAGACATTAATTCCATTTGATGTGGTCAAGCCAGTAACGTATTGCTTGGAACCCATTTTTGAAACTCTAATTTTCTTTTTATTTAGTTGAAAACCTTCTTCTAAAATAATTTCTGTAATCAACTTAATTTTTGGTAATCTTTTTTTGTGGTTAGCCGAAAAAGTTAAGTCGTCTGCATACCGGGTGTATTTAAATCCATATTTTTTTGATAAACCAATAATTCTTTTGTCAAGATTGTTGGCGATAATATTGGCTATTGTTGGACTTGCTGGAGAACCTTGGGGTAAAATAGCTGGTCTTTTATCAATCAAATCTTTTAAAATTTTTTGATCTTCAGTATCAAATGACTGCCAATAATTAGATCTGTGTCTTACTGTTAAGAGTTTGGCTAAAGAAACAGCGAGATTTTTTGAGTAGCCGAAAGAAGAAAAAACTCCATAAACCCTTTTTTCAGTAATTGTATCATAAAACTTAAGTAAATCGAGCTTGAGAATATATTTTTTATTCTCGTGTGGTTTTGCATTATCATAAATAGATAAGCCTTCTCTGAATCCAATACAATTATCAGTTAAAGGATATTTTTCCAGAATATTTTTTAATATCCATTTTTGAATATATTTTAAATCTTTTGAGGGACTTGCTATTTCTCTATAACCGCCTCTTTCTTTTTTCAATTTGAAATAAGAATATCTTTTTAATTTAAATGGTGGATTTGAACTATTATTCTTTGCTTCTCCAGTTAGTGCGCGAAGATAATCAGACTGTAATCCCATTAATAAAGCTAAATTCTCTAATGAGAATATAACAGGAAAACCTTTATTATCCAAATTTTTAGCATATGCTAATGTAAGAGAAATAAAATCTTTAGACTTACCTAATTCTTCAGCTTTTATTACATAATCTTCAAAAGGAAATGACATACTTACTGAGTTACTTCTGGCCTGAATGCTATGCTTGTCTCTAAAATATTCTATTTATTTATAAGACTAAAAAATGCCGGCAAAATAATTAATAAAAAAACAAATATTATTCAGTCACTTGTATGGTATATGATAATCTCGACAGATAAAATATTTTAAAGGTAAATAGTTAAAATAAAACAGCTTTATATTGTCAAGAAACTTTAATATTTCTCAATGAAATACACTGAGAATTATTTCTTAAAGAAATAAAAATGCTAACTGTTCACTATGTCATAATCCTTTAAAAGTTAAAGGTACATATATTTCTTGATTTTTTTTAATGAGTATATTAGAATTATTAGGAGCTCTAAATTTTTCTTTCTTTGTTTTTTTATATAAACTTTTTAGATATACACTTCCTTCTGGGGTTAACTTTTTAGCTTCATTTAGGTAATTTAATTTGAAAGCTTTGTCAAATATATTTTTCATTTCAGTATCTGTTAAACCTAGAATATGACAAATTATAATTTCATCTATATTCTTATCTTTTAGAAATAAATATGCTAAAACAGAAAAATCTATCTGGTTGTTATATTTTATATTTCTTGTTGCTTTTGATTTTTTGGGAACTATAATAGACTCTGAAGGATGAAATAAATCAATTCCTAGACGATTACAAATACCTATATAAAATCTAATATCTTTTTTAAATTCCTTTATTTCATCCATTCTAATTTCTGAACGCCTAGCAAAAAGGGGCGACCAATTTCCTCCTTGCCAGAATATTGGCAAAGTATTATTGGGAGTGCTATAACTAAATGCTACTAGTGATTGGGAGTTTTCATAGCCATTGCTAAAAGTCTTTTTTAAACCTAGAAATTTTTCATATTTTGTGTTTAATTCTTTGTATTCCAATATATCTCCAAAGGGTTTTAAGACTGAAAAATTTTTATCAAAAACTTTCTTTCTTTCTTGGGCAAACACTTTTATGTAATCATATTGTTTTTCAATTTTTAACTTTCCAGATTCCATTATAATTGTAGATAGTAGACAAATTTCTATTTTGTTACTTCCAATCCAATCTTCAAATTTTTTTTTGAATTCATTACAAAAGGTTTTTCCAGAGCCTACAAAATCATCTATAAAGATTATTAAATCGTAATCATTAATATCTTTATTATCTATATTATGGCTTATTTCGATCTTATTCCTTTCTGCTAAAGACTTATAATATTTTGAGTGGGAAATAGGGTAAGATACTAAACTTCCACTTTTACCAAATTTACCATATGGTATTAATAATGCTTTTTTAGTAGGATTAAGAGTTTCAAAAATATTTATTAACAAATTTTCGAATCTAAATTCCATTTCTTGGAATGTGATAAATTCAAAGGTATATAAAAGATTATATAATTTTTCTAAATCTTTTTTTTCAAAGTTTTCTAACCAATTCACGATTTTTGTTGGCGTTACTGAATATTTGAGTTTAGGAAGTAACTCATCAATAATCTTTAAGGAATATATGTCTAATTTAAATTTATGTCTTTTTTGTAAAGCCATTTATTTTAAAAATTAATCAGTGTAACTTTCATATAGTATTCTAGTATTTCATTGGGTTTATCCAAATAAGTTCACGGTCACACCTTGAACAGACCAAAATCATTTGGCAAATTCTGCTTGTTCCTTTTTTACTGTCAAGCGAGGTTAGAAATTTGATTAATAGTTAAATTATAATTTTCAATAATGAGCTACTCTCCATCTAATTCAGATAAATATTTATCGAAATCAAAATCAAATAATTCTTTTGGATGAATTTCTAAACCTTTGGCAAGCTCGATAATAGTATTGAAATCTAGACTTTTCTGACCTTTTTCGATTTTAGATATTGCACTAAAATCAATATCACATTTTTGGGCAAGTTGCCTATAGCTTAAATTCAGTTCATTTCTCCTTTTAAGTATGTTTTCTCCGAATTTAATAAGATAAGTTTGATCCTTCTTCATATTAGAATAATAATGAAAGACCAATCTCACGAATTTTAACATAAATAATGTAGGTAATAAGAACTACAAATTAATGTTTTTTGTTATATTTTGTTTATACAATAATTAAACATCGTTATTCTTTTTATCAACTAATATTTTTTTAAAGATGTTTTTATAAGCTCGTAAGCAAGCAATTCTAATTTTCTCGTGATTAATTATATGTTTCACCTGAGATTAAAAACATAAAACAAGGGATAAATTAAAGATGAACACTTAAAACCAAACCTATAAGAAGAAACCAGCGTTTAATGAATTAGCCATTTAGTCTAGGCTAGAAGCCAGAAAGCCTTCCCTTAAGCTATATAAGCCTTTCCCTAAGTTTAACGGCTTTTTTGGGAAGGCCTATGGTTTCATAAATTAATTAAAGACAAACAAACCACAGTAAATTATGAAAACTATACTCCACACCGCTAGGCTCCTATTAGTTATTTGTACAGTTCCTTTTCGAAGATACCATCCAACATTAAAAACTGTTGGCTATGGAACGTGAGTTTAAACTTTTAAAAGAAGGGCATCCTGATGCCATGGAGTTTATTTATGACAGATATCAGCATAAGCTCTTTTGGATGGGGAAGCAGTTAATTAAGGATGAATTTGTTATCGAGAGCCTTCTTCAGGATACGTTCCTAAAATTATGGGAAAAAAGAGATCATATAGAAGATCCTAAACATATTCGCTACTTCCTTCTTCATGTGATGAAACGCCAGTGTACCTATTACTATTGTCACCCCAGGAATAAGTTTCACCGGAATATGAGCAGACTGGAGTTTTTTCCGGACTACCAGGAATATATGCACGGATTTGACCCGGACTCAGAAGATCCACATTTACGGGATCAGGAAGCCGACCAAAAAGCCTTCGACCGGATAAGACGTGTTTTTCCGTTGTTAAGTGCTGAAAGACGTCGTCTCATTGAACTCTGCATAACATACGGTTTTCAATATAAGAACATTGCCCAGGTTATGGGAACCAGTACCGCTTACACCAGCTACGAGGTAAAAAGAGCCATCGAGGATATTAAAAAAATTATCCATCAAGGCAATAATTTGGAAACCAAACCAAAAAAGGTGGTTACGGTAAAACTACCGGGCAGGATGACTGCGGAACAGGAAAAGCTATTACAACTGCGTAATGAAAAGCAGTACTCCTTTGCGGCTATAGCCAAAGAACTGAAACTTTCTCAAAAGGAAGTGCATAAGGAATTTATGACCGCCTATAGATTGCTGCAGCAAAAACACGAACAACAACAATCGGCATAAGCATGGGAAAAGAAACCATTCAGCTCACCCGAACCATTCAATTGAAGGTGGATGCTCCTACCAAAGAAGAAAGAAAGGAGGCGCTTGTTACGCTATACCGCTGGCAAAATCGAAGCTATAGGGCGGCTAATCTTATTATAACCCATCTGTATATTCAGGAAATGATCAAGGAATTCTTTTATCTATCAGAAGGGATAAGATATAAACTGGTCGATGAAAAGAAAGATGAAGCAGGCCTCCTAAATCGTTCCCGGATGAATTCCATTTACCGGGTATTATCCAATCGGTTTAAAGGAGAAATACCCACCCTCATTTTAAATGCACTGAACAAGAAAATCATAACGACATTTAATTATTATCGTGAGGAATACTGGAGAGGAGAACGCTCGGTGATGAATTTCAAAAGAAATATGGCCTTTCCTTTTCATAGGGATGGAGTTCATGGATTGTCCTATGATAAGGAAAAAAGTACCTTTCGTTTTCGA
>Ga0208014_1000555_pt1 | contig 14767 bp, 15 predicted proteins | sample 25_taG_FD_184099 | JGI IMG/M metagenome (GOLD analysis project Ga0208014, IMG submission 184099) | Marine viral communities from Cariaco Basin, Caribbean Sea - 25_WHOI_OMZ (SPAdes) (version 2) | ecosystem: Environmental > Aquatic > Marine > Oceanic | place: Caribbean Sea: Cariaco Basin...
AGACGTTGATACCAAAGAGCAGATTCAAACCCTGCCATCCAGATGTAGCCATCGGGACAGTCGGGAGTGCGGGCGCCGACGCAGGTACAGGGGCAACGTGCTCATCACCAACAACACGGTGGCGGCCGCTGTAACCGTCAGGGCAGGATTGAGTTCGAAGGTGTGACCCAGTCCGGCAAACACGAAGGTCATCGGCAGCATCCCCAGCGCGGTGGCAACCGTGTAATGCCAAACACGGATAGCAGTCACACCGGCTGCGTAACTGATCAGCGCAAAAGAAAACAGGGGAATAAGCCGGGTCAGGAATACCGCAATAAACAGGAAACGTTGCGAGCCTCGCGCCGAGAATACCGGATTGGTATCCAGCTTCTGCTGAACGGCATCACGCCCAAGCACCCGCGCCAGATAAAAGGCAATGAGCGAACCGGCCAGGGCGCCAGCCACCGCAATTGCGGTGCCGCTGACCACGCCATACACAAGACCGGAGGCCGCACTGATCGGCAAAGTCGGAATCGGCCCAACCACGACGGCGAGTATCATCAAGAGCACCAGTAATACCGGCCCCAGCGCGCCCTGGTTAGCGAACCAGTCGGACAGCACCGACGGGGCAAAGCTGGCTGGCATGCCCAGTTGCCGCAGCAACAGCCAGATCGCTGCCATCAGCAGCGTCACAATAGCCAGGAAGGAAAGACGGAAAACCAACTTCGAACGGGTCATTCCGCTATTCTACCCGCAATACCGGAAACCGGAAGCTGCGTAATAAGCCCAATCGTGCAACGAGCGCCGAGCGCTCAGCTTGCCAGGCGGTTGACCTGCTCAACAAACCCGGTCGGCAAGTTGTCGATCACCGGCCGGGCATCTCCACACACATCCGGATGCGGCGCATCCGGCTCTGTTGCCAGCACGGTCGGGGATTCCGACCAGTGCAGCAACTCCAGCCTTCCGTTTTCCTGCTCCACCAGGGCCGTGCAGTGCTCCACCCAGTCGCCGTCATTGCAATACAGACCTTCTTCACTGCGCAGGAATCCGGCGGAATGGATGTGACCGCAGATAAAGCCGTCGTACTTGCCTTTTTCCGCTACGGTGAGCGCTGCCAGTTCAAACCGGCGGATAAAGGTTCTGGCCTTGCCGATGCGGCTCTTAACCCAGGCCGCCAGGGACCAGTAGGGTTTGCCCTTGAGCCGACGCCAGGCGTTGAACCAGCGGTTCAGCCGCAATAGGACGCCATGGGCACGGTCCCCGACCAACAGCATCAGCGGGCTGCAACGCACCACCTGATCAAACTGGTCGCCGTGGCAGACCATAAACCGGCGGCCATCGGCGGTGGTGTGTACGGCCTTGTAGCGGAGCTCAATGCCGGCAATGGTCTGGCCACAGAACCGGCGCAGGAAATCGTCGTGATTACCAGGCACATAGACTACACGGGTTCCGCTGGCAGCCAGCTCGATAAGCTTGTGGATGACGGCCTGATGGGAGTCCGGTAAGTGGACCCGCCGCTGCATCGCGATCAGGTCGATGATGTCGCCGACCAGATAGAGGGTTTCGCAGCGTACCTGGCTGAGGAAATCCAGCAAATACCCGGCCTGACAGTCTGCCGTGCCAAGGTGTACGTCGGAAATGAAAACGCTCCGGTAGCTCCGCATGTCGTCTCCCGTCTTTCAAACAGTCCGGATGCTGACACCTTGGCAAGCTGCGGTGACGGGGAAGTGACAGGCAGGCGACAGTTTGATGAACCCTCCAGGCCGCCTGGGATCCTAGCCGGGAGACGGCCAGCAAGCGATTGCAAAAACACCCAATCCATAACCAGATTCATATAAATTAGCTATTAACAACCCACAGTAAATCCAATTATTCTTTTTCCATATTTCGGTCATTATTCCGCCAATTCAGCAGGCATATCGCCCGCTGTACGATGGCGGAAAAGTATTAAGTAAGATGACCGTTAACGAAGAAGCCCGCTTGTCTGTACTGAGACAACTAAACCTGCTGGACACTCCGCCCAGCGAGAATTTTGATCGCATTACGCGGATGGCCAGCCAGCTTTTCAATCTTCCCATCGCAGCCGTGTCACTGACCGACCGGGACCGTCAATGGTTCAAATCCCGGGTGGGTGTGGATCACCGGGAAATTCCGCGTTTTAAGGCCTGTTGCGGCCAAGTCGCAGACAACAGTGAGTTTGTCGTGGTTAACGACCTCCTGGCATCAGACCTTTACCGCGACAGCCATCTGGCCAGCTCAGGCATCCGTTTCTACGCCGGTGCGCCCCTGACCACCAGTGACGGCTACACGCTGGGCGCCATGTGCGTTTTGGGCGAAGAACCACGCCAGATTTCCGATGAGGAAAAGAAGGCCCTCCAGGACCTTGCTGCCATGGTGATGACGCAGATCGATCTGCGACGTGCCGTCGGCCGGACGGATCCAATCACCGGCCTTCCGAACTATGTCAGTTTTGTCGAGGATCTTGAGGACCTGGCCAAAGACTCTCCCGGCGTGGCTTGTTTTGTTCTGAGCATTGAGCCGATTGATCTGGAGCAGGTAAACGCCCTCCAGCGGCTGATGGGGCCTGCGTATCTCGACGAACTGTCACAGGCGGTAGGGCAGAAACTGGTCAAACAACTGGGTGATGTGGCCAGAATCTACCACGTCGGGCCTTGCCAGTTCGCCTATATCGAGACCGGCAACCGGCCTGACATGCTCGCCCGCGCGGGAAGCCTGCGCCAGGCATTGCTGGAGACAACGGTCAATGGCAGCGCTCCGTTCATGCTTCGCCCGGTGGTTGGTGTAACGGCCGTCACCCTGGGCCAGGAGAAGCCGGACGTGGCTCTGCGATTTGCTCACAGTGCCTGCCACGATGCCCGTGTCGGTGAAAAAGACATCGGATTTTACTCCGAAAGCTCCGACACGCGCTTTCAGCGCAGTTTCAGCCTGATTGCGGATTTTCGCCAGGCCCTGGAGTCCGATGACCAGCTCTACCTCATGTATCAACCGCGACTGGATATCGCTTCCGGCCGCTGTACCAGTGCGGAGGCACTTCTGAGATGGCAGCATCCGACCCTTGGGAATGTCTCTCCAGCTGAGTTCATCCCGCTGGTAGAAAACACCTCCATGGCCAGAGACCTGACCGACTGGGTTATGGGTCGCGCCATTGAGCAGGCTGCCGCCTGGTATCGGGAAGGCATGCGGTTGCGGGTGTCTATCAATATTGCCGCGGCCAACCTGGAGGAGGCGGACTTCACAGACAGGTTGTGTGAACACCTGAACCGGGAGCAGCTACCACTGACCGCGATAGAACTGGAGCTGACCGAGAGCAGCCTGATCAGCAATCGAAAGGCGGCTCGTCAGAAGCTCGAGAAGCTGATTGCGCTGGGCGTCCGGATTGCCATCGATGACTTTGGCACCGGCTACAGCAGCCTTGCGTACCTGCAGACGATCCCGGCCCATGTGGTAAAGATCGATCGCTCCTTCATAACCGGCCTCAGCGATCAGCGGCAAAGCCAGACTATGGTTCGCTCAATGATCGCTATGGCCCAGGAACTGGGCTTCAGCGTGGTAGGCGAAGGCGTGGAAGACCCGGAACAGCAAAACATTCTGCAGGCCTTGGGCTGCAACGAACTTCAGGGTTACCTGATTGCAAGACCACTGGGCAGCGTGGACTTCACCCGCTGGTTCAGTAATTCCAGAAACATACTGCCGGGAAGGCAGTCAGCACAGAGAATCCTACAGTGAGAATCAACCAACCGGTTACCAACCGCAACGTGCCTGTAGCACGGGATGCCAATATTCTTTCGACTACCAATCCGAAAGGCCAGATCACCCACATCAATGATGAGTTCGTGGATATCAGTGGCTTTTCCCGGGAAGAGCTGATCGGCCAGCCCCATAATATTATCCGACACCCGGATATGCCCCGGGCGGCCTATGAGGAGATGTGGCGCAGGCTCAAGTCTGGTCAGTCCTGGATGGGTGCGGTTAAAAACCGCTGCAAGAATGGTGACCACTACTGGGTCCAGGCCTATGCCATTCCTGTCACCAAAGATAATGGCGATTTGGTAGAGCTGCAGTCGGTGCGATCACCGCTGGACCCAAAGGCTCAGGCCAGAGCGGAAGCGCTTTACAGCAAAGTGAGCGCTTCGGAACCCCGCAAGGGCCCGGTTTCTCCGGCCAGGATCCGCCGCAAACCCAGCCTTTCTGCCAAATTGATCCTGGCAATGCTTGCCGTCCTGACACTTCAGATGGTGGTGCTTTATGCCGTTCGCAGCCCCAGCATGATACTCACTGCTGTGTGGCTGACGGGTATGGCTGCGACTACGGTTTTAATTTCATGGCTGACAGCACCGCTGAAAAGAACCGTAAAACAGGCAAGAGAGGTTATTGACGATACTCTGGCCGAAACCATATTCACCGGCCACTCCGATGATATCGGCAGCATTAACCTCGCGATGATCCAGCGGACAGCCGAGCTGGATGCCGTGGTCAAGCGCCTTCACGACGTGATCGGCCAACTTAGCACCGGCGCTGAAACCACCATCAGCATGAGCAACAGTGCCCAAGAAGCCGTCCAGAATCAGTCAACCGCTGCTGAAACGATTGCAGCGGCCAGCGAAGAAATGTCCGCGACTTCCAAAGAAGTATCCGCCAATGCGGTCGGCATGCTTGAGCAGGTTCGTCTTGCCAATGAGGGCGTTGCCCGTGGCCAGGGACTCACACAGGATACCCACAGGAGCATGACAACCCTCTCGGAAGAGTTAAACGAAGCCTCGGCCGCTGTCAGCCATCTCGCGAAGGCAAGTAAAGAAGTCGCCGCGGCTTTGCGAACCATTGGGGAAATCACCGAGCAGACCAATCTGCTGGCTCTGAACGCCTCTATCGAAGCCGCACGTGCAGGTGAGGCAGGCCGGGGGTTTGCCGTGGTTGCAGACGAAGTTCGTAAACTGGCTCTGCGTACGAAAGGCGCAACCCAGGAGATTGAAGGCACTCTTGAGCACTTTGAAACAACCGTCGCCCGGGCCACAGCCACCATGAAACAGTGTAACGGCTATGCCATGACGACCGTTGAGAACGCCACCCAGTCCAATGAGACACTGGCGGAGCTGGTTACCTATATTGACCGTATTTCAGGGGCCTGCAATAGCACTTCCAAGGCCGCAGAGCAGCAATACGGTGCGTCGGAGGAAATATCTGGCAAGATTGTCAGTATCAATAATCTCGGTGAACAGGCAGTGAGCATCGTCCACGAGGCCCGTGGTGCCGTTGAAACACTCAAGGAGCAGATTGTTCAGGTTGGCGGACTGGTGCAGCGATTGCGACACCGGAATATGGCCTGAGAAAACGCAGATCCCGATTAACTGGAAGAAGCCGGAACCGATCTGATTCGGTTCCGGCAGGGTAACTGAAGGGAGGTTGCTGTAGGTCTGGTCAGCGAAGCTCGGGGTTCAGCGTGTAAGTACCGGTAAGCCGGGCACTGGCCAGTACGTGGCCTGCCATTGCCTCCCGGACATCGTTGCCATCGAACTCACCTTCCAGGTTCAGACTGTCCACGTCCAGTGCATGCACCTCAAAGTGGTAGTGGTGGATGATCTCATCGTTCCAGGGCGGACAGGGGCCGTCGTAACCGGCATAGGTGCCGTTCATGTCCGGGTTGCCGGCCAGGAACTGGGTGTAATTGTTCACACCACGGATACCGATAGGACCCGGGCCCGACTCCTTACCCTTTGGAATCACGCCATCGCTGTCCTCACCTTCCGGAATACGACCGATGTTCGCCGGAACATCCACCAGCAACCAGTGGAAGAAGTCCACTCGAGGTATGTCCTTCGAGACGGTTTTCCCTTCCTGGTTCACGTCGTCTGCGACGCTGGGCACGTCCGGATCAAACATCATTACCACGAAGCTTTTGGTGCCTTCCGGCGCATCGTCCCAGACAATCTCGGGATTCCGGTTGGGGCCGAAACTCATATGGTCTTCTTCGCTGTAGACCCCGAACGCAAACTTCTCCGGAATCGGCTGGCCTTCTTCAATGCCTTTAACATCTAGTTTCACGGCGTCGCCTCCTGTCGATCTATGGCCTTTGGCTTATTCACTGTGTCTGGGAAGATCCCATTCTGTGATAATACGGTTTTAACACAAAATTGACTGACCTGACCACGGAGCCCTGATGAGCCAAAAGAAACCCGGCCAGCCGCAACAGCCTTCCAGCCAGAAAGATGAGGACGCCGTTGCCTTTGCCCAAGGGATTTTCGAGCTGGCCCGCAATGGCGGTGCCGGCCCTCTCAGCGTGATGCTGGATGCCGGCGTACCGGTCAACATGCGCACCAGCGAGGGTGAGACCCTGTTGATGCTGGCCAGCAAACACGGCCATCCGGAAACGGTGCGCCTGCTGCTCGAAAAAGGCGCCGATCGCGACGCTCAGGACAGCAACGGCAACACCGCAGTTTCGCTGGCAAAAACCGACAGCGTCCGGCGCCTGTTTGACGAACACAGCCGGTAAGCCGGCATGTTCAACAAGGGCGAGATTATTCATCACACCCGGGATGCCCTTGGCAGCATCCTGGTGATCGATTACCGCAAACACCGGGTGCTCACCTTCAATTCGGTGTTTGAGCAGAGCAAGATCGACCGTCGCTACCCCTATCTGCCGGTGCACGAGTATAACCGGGCCATGATGTTGCCAGCGGTGTTTGCCAACCCTCGCCACGTCACCATTCTCGGCCTGGGCGGCGGTGTCATGGCAGGCGCGTTCCATCACCTGTTTCCCGAGTGCCGAATACACGCTGTGGAACTGCGTCAGGCAGTACTGGACACGTCACGGGAATTTTTTGACCTGCCGGACAGCGAGCGCCTCGAAGTCACCATTGCCGATGCGCGGGATGCCCTGGAAAAGCTGCCGGAAGCGAGCACCGATATGATTCTGGCGGACCTATATAACGCTGACCGGATGAGCCCTGCCCAGGCCCAGAAGCAGTTCGTGGATGAATGTGCCCGGGTGCTGACCAATGACGGCTGGCTGGTGCTGAATTACCATCGCACCCCGGATGTCGAAGGGCCCTACTTCCGACGGCTCAAGAGGCACTTTGCCGTACTTCTGGGTTTTAGAAGCAAAAGCAACAACACCGTGGTTTATGCCAGCAAACAGCACTTCCAGTCGGTGCACCGCCAGGACCCGGTTCTGGCCGAACTGGAAAGCCGGCTACCCATTGACTGGCGGCGGTTAATGGCCAAAGTCAGGCGCCTGGAGTGAGCGGTAAACTGCCCGGGATTTGATCTGGATCCTTGAGGATTGGTGAGTATGCACCATAGTTAGTAGTAAGGAACTCACGACAACCTTTCGGCAGTAATGTAGGGAGTAATGATATGAGCGAGGAAGACTACAAAAAGCTCCACCCTGTGCTGAGCGAGGTCACCAAGACCTACGTTGACCTGTACACCAACCGGCCAAATGAGAAGAACCGGGAACAGCTGATCAAACTTGAGGCCCTGTTGCACGAAAAACTGGAGGCCATACAGAAGGCCAAAGCCGACAAGGAATAGCAACCCGGACGCGCCGGGTTGCAGGTGGTCACAACCACTTCTCCCCGGGGCTCTGGTAGGCCTCAAACGCCCGGTGCAGCTCACCGGGCTGGTCCGTACGGATCAGCATGTCGATGTATTCCTGCTTGAGGAATCCGGCCCGTTCCATGGTTTCAGCCATGGCCAGAAGCGGGTCGAAAAAACCGTTCACATTGTAAATTGCGCAGGGCTTCCGGTGCAGGCCCAACTGGCCCCAGGTCCAGGCCTCAAACAGCTCTTCCAGGGTGCCAATCCCGCCCGGCAGCGCAACGAAACCATCGGCCAGATCGGCCATCAGGGCCTTGCGCTCGTGCATGTTCTTGACCACATGCAATTCGGTCAGGCCGGAGTGGGCCAGCTCCCGGTCCCGCAGATGCTCCGGGATCACCCCGTGAACCCGGCCACCGGCGGCCAAGACCGAATCGGCCACTATACCCATCAGGCCGACATGGCCACCGCCGAACACCAGCTCAATGCCATTACGACCGAAATAATCACCCAGCTCCCGGGCCTTGTCCGCAAAGATCGGATCGTTGCCAGTCCGGGAGCCGCAATAAACCGCGACCTTCTTCATTCACCGTCCCCGATCTTGTCCTGGGTCCGGGTCTCGAAATCGCTGGCATCGTGGCGCTCGTGAAGCTGGCTGCTCGGCTCGCCCCAGGCCCGGTTGACCATCCGGCCACGCTTGACCGCCGGACGCTGGGCAATCTCATCTGCCCACCGAATGACGTTGGTGTAGGTGTGGGCTTCCAGGAACTCGGCCGCATCGTAAACCTTGTTCTTCACCAGAGCGCCATACCAGGGCCAGATGGCCATATCGGCAATGGTGTATTCGTCGCCCGCGATGTAGCGGTTATTGGCCAACTGCCGGTCGAGCACATCCAGCTGACGTTTGACTTCCATGGTGTAGCGGTTGATCGGGTACTCGTAGTATTCCGGCGCGTAGGCGTAGAAATGACCGAAGCCGCCCCCAAGCATGGGCGCACTGCCCATCTGCCAGAACAGCCAGTTCAGGGTTTCCGTGCGTCCGGCGATATCCTTGGGCAGGAAAGCCCCGAATTTTTCCGCCAGATACAGCAGAATGGAGCCAGACTCGAACAGCCGGATGGATGGATTCACACTGTGGTCCATCATGGCCGGAATCTTGGAGTTGGGGTTCACCTCCACAAAGCCGCTGCCAAACTGGTCGCCCTCGGTAATCTTGACGATCCAGGCGTCGTACTCGGCTTCTTTAATACCCAGCTCCAGCAGCTCCTCCAGCATCACCGTTACCTTGACGCCATTGGGCGTCGCCAGCGAATAAAGCTGCAACGGGTGCTTGCCAACCGGCAGCTCCTTGTCGTGGGTCGGACCGGCGATCGGGCGGTTGATACTGGCAAACCGTCCCCCACTCTCGGAGTCCCATTTCCAGACTTTGGGTGGCGTGTAGGTAGCGTCGGTCATGGCATTTCTCCTCACAAAGTAGCAGTCAGGTGGCTCCGAGGTCGCATTGAGCCCGAGGCCGAAAACTCTAGCATGGAAGATCAAACAAAAAGAACCACAGGAGTACCCTATGGCAGGGCGCATTGCGCTTCTTCATACCTGGCTGCCTGTGTTGCTCCCGGTTCCGGCTGTTCATCTGGCTCGACCGGATTGATTACGACGAGCGCATTCAGTGTCTGGAGTGCGTGGTTATCCTCGAAGACGACACCCAGTGCGTCGACAAGCGGCTCAAGAATAAAAAACGGTCAAGGCAGGCGAACCTACTGGCAACGGATGCGGCGTGAGCTGCACCCGTTGCCAGAAAGATCGAAATCATTGCTTCTTCTGCCACTCAAACTTCTTGAACGGCTCATCAACCGGCGTTTCGGCAATGTGGTTGATGTAGTTGCTCAGGGTTTTCTGGGACAGCACCATAATCACTTCCAGCACCTGGCGGTGCTTGTAACCTGCCTTGTAAAAGGCGTCCAGGTCCTCCTTGCTGACGTTGCCATCCTTGCGCATCACGGCGAGCGTAAAGGTCCGTAGCGCCTCCAGCTTGTCGCTCGGCAACGGTGTTTCATCCCGCAACGCGTCGATGATGTCGTCCGAGACTTCCATCATCTTGGCAATGCCTGTATGCGCCGGAACACAATAGTGGCAGGCGTTTTCAACGTTGATGGTCTGCCAGACCACGGTTTTCTCGTCATTGTCGAAGCTGCTGTCCAGCACCAGTTGGTGCAGCTTCTGATACGCCTCAAGCGCTCCCGGCGCTTCGGACATCACGGCGTGAAGGCTGGGAATCATGCCAAAGCCCTTGAGGGAATTCTCAAGAAGCGGTTTGGATTTTTCCGGGGCGGATTCAACATCATGCATTGGGAAGTCAGTCATCACAATCTCCTTTTTGAACGATTACTCAATTACAACTTCAGGCTAGCTGTTATTGAGCGGTCATTCAAGCTATAATTGAGCGGTCATTCAAACCACGACTTTGGTGAATTGCTGTAATGGCCAGACACGCACGCTACGACAGAAAAACCGCCCTGGGTAAGGCCGTTGGCCTTTTCTGGGAGAAGGGGTATCACGGCAGCTCAATGAAACAGATTGAGCAGGCACTCGACATGCGTCCGGGGAGCATCTACGCCACCTTCGGCAGCAAGGATGGCCTGTTTTCGGAAGCCCTGTCAGCCTACGCCGAAGAAGCCGGCCGTGAACTGTCAGCCCACCTGGAAGGCTACGATTCCATTGTTGACGGGTTACAGGACTACCTGCGGGGCATCGCCTGCCGTTGCGGTGACGAGAACATTGCCCCCTCCCGGGCCTGTATGATCGTGAAAACACTGCTGGAATCCAGCAACACGCACTCGACCCTGGCCGCCCAGGCCAACAGCATTCTCGCCGCCATAGAGCAGTCGATAGCAGAACTGCTGGACAAGGCCAGAGCCAGGGGCGAGCTGGTTCAAACGGTGGACTGCGGTCGTCTTGCCCGCCTGCTCCAGGCCCAGATCATGGGGCTGCGATCCATGGGTGAACGGAATCTGGACCCGCAAGCCATGCGGGATCTCGGTGACGATATGGCGGCCATTCTGGACGGCGTTCGTACCCAGCACTGAACCCACCCGCTCCCCGAAGCCCCGGTGCCAAACATCGGGGTTAAACGTAGCGGCACTTCCGTAGAATTGTGCCAGCCGCCCGCCCCGCGTTACTATCTATGCCGCCAGTGTGGCAATATTAGCACCCTACCTTTTTGTGGCTCCTGACGGTTCCCAGTGAGGACAGCCAAGCGTTTTCCCGTAAGAGCGCTTGGCTCTCTTCACTTACAGGTCGGATTGTCATGGATAACCTTCATCATATTGTGGTGGTCGGCGGCGGCGCCGGCGGTCTTGAGCTGGTCACCAGCCTGGGCAACAAACTGGGCAAAAAGCACAAGGCCCGGATTACCCTGGTGGATTCCGGGCTGACCCATGTCTGGAAACCCCTCCTGCACGAAGTGGCCTCCGGTTCCCTGGACGCCAGTGCCAACGAGATCAACTATCGGGCCCACGCCCGGAAACATCATTACGAATTCCAGCTCGGCCGGATGAGCGGGCTGGACCGTGCCGCCAAAAAGCTGATCATTGCCCCGTTTCGCGATGACGAAGGCGCGGAAGTGGTGCCGGAAAGGCACATCAGCTACGACACCCTGGTGATAGCCGTGGGCAGTACCGCCAACGATTTCGGCACCCCCGGCGCCCAGGACAACTGCCTGTTTCTTGACAGCCTGAAGCAGGCCCGCCGATTCCACAACCTTATGCTCAACGCCTTCCTGCGCAAGAACCACGAAGCACTGCAGGGCGCCGAGCATAGCCTGAATATCAGTATCATCGGGGCCGGTGCGACCGGTGTCGAACTGGCGGCCGAGTTGCGGCTGGCCTCAAGGGAGCTGCCGGTGTACGGAATGAACCACCTGCAACCCTCGGATGTCTCGATTACCGTGATCGAGGCCGCGGACCGGATTCTGCCCGCCCTGCCAGGCCGGCTTTCGGCGGCAGCTACCCGGGAGCTGGAGCGACAAAATGTCCGGGTGCTTGCCGGGCAGCCGGTCAGCGAAGTCCGGGAAAGCAGCATCATCATGAAGGATGGCACCGAGCTGCCTTCGGAGATGACCATCTGGGCGGCGGGTATCAAGGCACCGGCTTTCCTGGCAGATCTGGAAGGACTGGAAGTGAACCGGGGCAACCAGCTGGTTGTGGAGCAGACCCTGCAAACCACTCAGGATACCGACATCTTTGCCCTGGGTGACTGCGCCGCCTGTCCGCAGCCGGACTCCGACCGGCCGGTACCGCCCAGGGCCCAGGCAGCGCACCAGCAGGCCGACACCCTGTTCAGGACGCTCTGCAACCGGCTGGATGGCGGCAAGGCCGTGCCATTCGTATACAAGGACCACGGCTCGCTGATCAATTTCAGCCGCTACACCACGGTCGGCAACCTGATGGGCAACCTCTCCGGCCGCAGCATGTATATCGAAGGCAAGGTTGCACGCCTGTTCTACCTGTCACTCTACCGGATGCACCAGGTGGCGCTGCACGGCATGCTGAGGACCGGCATCATCTGGCTGATGGACCGGATCAGCCGGGCCATGCATCCCAGGCTCAAGCTCCATTAACCCGCGCTCAGGCCCTGGACCCAGTCGATCATCGGTGCCGGGTATATCCCCAGCACCAGTATTGCCACGGCCAGAGCCACCAATGTTACCCCGCCTATGCGGCTGCCCCAGTCATTGCTGACATCCCGCCGACGCATACCGGGCTCCGGTAGGTACAGGGTCACCATCACCCGCAGGTAGTAGTAGAGGCCGATGGCACTGCCGGCGACAATCCCGCCCACCAGCCACCATTGGCTGTCGGCAACGCCCAGGGCAATCACATAGAACTTGCCGATAAATCCGGCGGTTAACGGAATACCCGCCAGAGACAGGAAACTGACGGTCATCACCGCAGCCAGGTAGGGCCGGCGCCAGAACAGACCGCGATAAACCGGCAGCCCGTCCGCATCCTCACCGCCAAACGGGCTCGATACCAGGGTCACCACGCCGAAGGCCGCGAGTGTCGTCACCAGGTAGGTGACCAGGTAGACCCCGGTGGTTTCCGTCGCCAGGGCATTGCCCGCCACGATGGCCACCAGCAGATAGCCGAAATGGGCAATGGAGGAATAGCCCAACAGGCGCTTGAGATTGGCCTGGAACAGTGCCAACAGGTTGCCCCCGAGCATGGTCAGCAAGGCCAGCACAGTGACCAGGGTCTGCAGCCACTCACTGCTGAAGACCGGCGCCGCATGCACCAGACGCAGCAGCACCACAAATACCGCCAGCTTGCTGACAGTGGCGAGAAAGATCGTGGCCGGTGCCGGACCACCCTGGTAGACGTCCGGTGTCCACAGATGGAAGGGCACTATCGAAAGCTTGAAGCCCAGCCCCACCACCATCAGGGCAGCGCCGGCAAGCATCCAGACATCCGGTGCACCGGTCAATGCCCCGGCCAGTGCCGCCAGATCCAGATAGCCGGTTCGGGCATAGATCAGCGCCATGCCAAACAACAGGAAGGCGGTGGCCGCCGCAGAGAGCAGCAGGTATTTGATGCCGGCCTCCAGTGAGCGCTCAGCCCGGAAACTGTAGGCGAGCATGCCATAAAGGGGCATGGACAGCAGTTCCAGACTGATGAACAGCATCGCCAGGTGATCACTGGCCACCAGGGCCAGCGCGCCGGCCGTGGCACACAGCAGCAGCAGGTAAAACTCTTCCCGGGGGCCGATGTAACCGGTCAGGTAATGGTGGCTCAGGATGACCGTCACCAGGGCCGAAAGCAGAATCAGGGCACCGGCCATGACCGCCAGACCGTCCACCTGCATCAGGGGCGGCGAGTCCGCCGCCGGATAGGTCAGCGGCAGCAACAGCAGGGCGACAATCAGCCCCGCTGCCGATACCAGCGCGGTGCCGGCATGATGACGCCGCCAGGCAATTCCGAGCATGGCGGCCACCGCCGTGGTACCGACAACGATCAACGGCAGTAACGTGAGAAGGTGAGCAGCGGTCAGCATCAGCGCACCTCCCCGGATAGCTCGATCAGCTGGTCACCGGGCGCACCGGCAAACAGCTCCGCGGTCAGGGACGCCAGGCCGGCAGTCATGTCCAGCAATGGCTGGGGGTAGAGTCCAACCAGAAGCACCAGGGCCAGCAGGGTCAGCATCATGAGATACTCGCGCCAGTCCGGCCCCGCCAGCATGCCGCTGCGGTATTCCGGCCCGAAGTGCACCCGCTGCATCAGGATCAGGGAATAGATGGCCGCCAGCACCAGCCCGGAACTGGCAATCACTACCACCACCGGGGCGCTCGGGAAAGTGCCGAACAGAATCATGAACTCCCCGACAAAGTTCGCCGTGGCCGGCATACCCAGGGAAGCGGCGACAAAAAACAGCGTGAATCCCGGCAAGGCCGGTATCCGGCCCCAGAGGCCGCCCATGATCCTCATATCCCGGGTGTGGATGCGTTCATACAGCTGGCCGCTCAGGACGAACAGCCCGGCCGAGGAGAACGCGTGCGCCACCATCAATACCACAGCGCCCTGTATCGCCAGCTCCGAGCCTGAGTAGATGGCGATCAGCACGAAGCCCATATGGGAAATACTGGTGTAGGCGATGAGCCGCTTGATGTCCTGCTGGCCACAGGCCAGCACCGCGCCGTAGATGATGCTGACCAGGCCGAGGGTCATGGCAACCGGGGCAAAGGCCGACGATTCCTCGGGGAACAGCGGCAGGCCAAAGCGTAGCATGCCGTAGGCAGCGGTTTTCAGCAGGATACCCGCGAGGTCGACACTGCCGGCTGTGGGTGCCTGAGCATGGGCATCGGGCAGCCAGCCGTGGAAGGGCACCACCGGCAGTTTGACCGCAAACGCCACGAAGAAGCCCAGCATCAGCCAGGGCGCAATGGCCTCCGGCACCTCGGTCTGACGGAGCACGTCGTAGCTGAACGACAGCTGGCCGGTGTTGCCGAAGTGGATGAACACCAGAGCCAGGATCGCCACCAGCATGAGCAGGCCACTGGCCTGGGTGTAGATAAAGAAGCGGGTGGCGGCGCGAATCCGGGTCTGGCCGGCGGAGCCACTGTGGCCCCAGAGCGCAATCAGGAAGTACATGGGCACCAGCATCATTTCCCAGAACAGGAAGAACAGGAACAGGTCCAGCGCCAGGAAAACCCCGACAACACCGCCCAGAATCCATAACAGGTTGA